>JAEIGA010002351.1_pt1 | contig 30216 bp, 30 predicted proteins | sample 9270691 | NCBI WGS metagenome assembly JAEIGA01 (sample SAMN17057246, study PRJNA624740) | gut metagenome | biome: biome; isolation source: fecal sample | host: Bos grunniens | place: China: Xizang | collected 2019
AAATAGGTTATTTTGGGGGTGTTTTTATGGCAATCAGAGAAAAAGATACCACTATAAAATACATGTTTCACGAAGTGAATGATATTACGCCTCAGGTTGTAAAAGAGCTGGGGCTTGAAGCAATTGTTTTTGACCTTGACAATACTACGGTTAAGGATGCAACTCTAACAACTATTCCGGGTGCTATTTCTTGGATTAAAGAGCTTAAAGAGGCAGGGATTTCTGTTGCGATTGTAACAAACACTCCTCGCATCAGGGCTTACTGGTTTTCAAAAACCTTTGGCGTAAAATTTCACGGCTTTGCAAGAAAACCTCTTCCTCACGGAATTCTCAGAATGAGCAGAAAATTAGGTGTTCCTGTTTCTAAAATCGGAATGGTAGGAGATCAGGTTTTTACAGATGTTGCGGCGGCAAACCGCAGCGGTGCAGTTCCTCTTCTTGTTGACCCTGTTGATAACAAATGGTTCTGGAAGAATCACTACAAGAAAAATCGTATTAAAGAAGCGCCTATTCGCGAGGCATTTTTAAAGGAGCAGGGCTACTATGGAGAAAATAAATAAGCTTCAGGCGTTTTTGAAAAATTCTCAGGAAGCAATTCTTATATATTCCCCTGAAAACAGGCGTTATTTTACAAATTTTCCGTCAACAGACGGCTACCTTTTAGTAACAGAAAATGATGCTGTATTTTTTACCGACAGTCGCTATATTGAAGCGGCACAAAAGAAAGCAGCCTGCCGTTCTCAGCTTGTTACAAGGGTTTCTGTTGAAATTAAAGATTACATTAAAGAACAAAACCTTCTTAAAATATATACCGAAAGAGAAAGGCTTACTGTCAGCATGGCAGATTTTCTTAAAACAGCCTTTCTTCCTTGCAGAGTTACGCCATCTAAACGTCTTGAAAAGAAAATTGACGAAATTCGCATGGTGAAAACTACTGAAGAAACAGAAAACATAAAAATTGCTCAGGGCATTGCAGAGGATGCGTTTAACCACATTCTCGGCTTTATAAAGCCCGGTGTTACGGAAAAACAGATTGCTCTTGAGCTTGATTTCTATATGCTATCTCACGGAGCAGAGGCCCTTTCCTTTGAAACTATTGCGGTTTCGGGTAAAAAGACCTCAATGCCTCACGGTGTGCCTGATGAAAATGTAGTTATGGCAGGAGATTTTGTTACTCTTGATTTTGGTGCAGTTTACAAAGGCTACCACAGCGATATGACACGTACTGTTGCTGTTGGCGAGGTTACTCCTGAACAGAAAAAGGTATATGAAATTGTTTTACAGGCGCAGCTTAAATCTCTTGAGGTACTGAAAAGCGGTGTATCCTGTAAGGATGCCGACGCTGCCGCAAGAGACGTTATAAAGAATGCAGGCTATGGTGAATATTTCGGCCACGGTACAGGCCATGGTGTAGGCGTTGAAATTCACGAGCTTCCTAATCTTTCACCACGCAGCGAGCACACTCTCAAAGAGGGTAACGTTGTTACTGTTGAGCCGGGAATTTACTTACCAAATAAATTCGGAGTGCGAATTGAAGATATGGCGGTTATAACTGTTCAAGGGTACGAAAACCTGACTAAAGCACCCAAGGAGCTGATTGTTCTTGACATATAACAACCTTTCGGAATTAAAAAGTCAGTGCCTTTCTTGCGAAAAATGCAAGCTTTGCTCCACTCGTACAAACGTGGTTTTCGGTGTGGGTAATGAGAATGCCGATATTCTTTTTGTTGGCGAGGGTCCCGGTGAAAATGAGGATTTACAAGGTGAGCCATTTGTTGGTAAAGCAGGACAGCTTCTTGATAAATATCTGCAGGTAATAGGACTTGACCGAAAAAAGAACATTTACATTGCAAACATTGTAAAGTGCAGACCGCCACAAAACAGAGACCCTGAAAGCTCGGAGCAGGAAATCTGTATTGAGTGGCTCAGGGCGCAGACACGCCTTATAAAGCCGAAAATTATAGTCTGCCTTGGCAGAATATCGGCGCAGAAGCTAATATCCGAAGACTTTAAGGTTACAAAGCAACATGGTGAGTTTATAAAAAAAGGAAACATTCTTTTTATGGGCACGTATCACCCTGCAGCACTTTTAAGAAATCCGTTAAATAAACCTGATGCCCTTTCTGATTTTCAGGCGCTCAGGGATAAAATAAAAGAATTAAATATTGAGATATAAGGAGATTTTGTATGAAGCAGTATATTGAAAGCGGCAAGGCTATTCTTGGTATTGAGTTTGGTTCAACAAGAATTAAAGCGGTGCTTATTGATGATGCAGGCGCAGTGCTTGCAGTTGGTGGCTACGATTGGGAAAACAGCCTTAAAAACGGCATCTGGACTTATAGCCTTGATGAAATTTATGCAGGTCTTAAGGGAAGCTATGCATCTCTTAAAGCAGATGTTAAGGAAAAGTATAACGTTACTCTCAAATCCTTTAAAGCAATCGGTATCAGCGGTATGATGCACGGCTACCTTCCATTCAATGAAAAGGGCGAGCTTCTTGCAGATTTTCGTACATGGAGAAATACAATAACAGGTGAAGCAGCAGGAATTTTAACAAAGGAATTCAATTTTAACATTCCTCAGCGTTGGAGCATAGCTCACCTTTATCAGTCTATTTTGAACGGCGAAGATCACGTTAAGGATATTAAATATTTCACAACTCTTGCAGGCTTTATTCATACTCTTCTTACAGGCGAAAAGGTTCTCGGTATTGGCGAAGCATCAGGTATGTTCCCAATGACAGGACATAATTATGATGAAGATATGCTTACAAAGTTCGATAACCTTGTAGCAGGCAAATATCCTTGGAGCATCCGCGAAATTCTTCCAAAGGTTCTCGTTGCAGGTGAGTCTGCAGGCGTTCTTACAGCAGAAGGCGCAAAGCTTCTTGACGAAGAAGGCGACCTCCAGGCAGGTATTCCTATGTGCCCACCTGAAGGCGATGCAGGTACAGGTATGGTTGCAACAAACAGCGTAAGAATCCGTACAGGTAATGTATCTGCAGGTACATCTGTTTTTGCAATGATTGTTCTTGAAAATGCTCTTAAAAAGCTTTATGAAGAAATTGATATGGTTACAACTCCTGATGGTGCACCTGTTGCAATGGTACATTGTAATAACTGCACATCCGACATCAACGCTTGGGTAAATCTCTTTAAAGAGGTGGCAGAGCTTAGCGGTGCAGATATTAAAATGGGTGATTTGTTTACAGCTCTTTTCAAAAAATCTGCAGAGGCTGACGCAGATTGCGGCAACCTTCTTTCCTACAACTATTTCTCAGGTGAGCATATTACAGGCTTTGAAACAGGTAAGCCTCTTTTTGTAAAGAATCCTGACAGCAATTTCTCACTTGCAAACTTTATGAGAGTTCAGCTTTTCACTTGCTTTGGTGCTCTTAAAACAGGTCTTAAAATTCTCGACAATGAGAATGTAAATGTAGATAAAATTCTTGGCCACGGCGGTTTCTTCAAAACTCCTGTTATTGGTCAGAGCGTGCTCGCAGCAGTTATGAACACCCCTGTTTCTGTTATGGAAACTGCAGGTGAAGGCGGTGCATGGGGTATAGCAGTGCTTGCTGCATTCGCAGTAAACAAGGCAGAAGGCGAGTCCTTCCCTGACTATCTTGATAGCAAAATTTTTGCTTCTCAGAAAATGACAACCCTTGAGCCTGATAAGGCAATTGTTGACAGCTTCAACGCATTTATGGAGCGCTACACAAAGGGTCTTGCAATCGAAAGAGCAGCAGTGGAAATGTGATAAGAGGTTTTTATGAATAAAAGAAACGTTGGAATCGATGCGTTAAGAGCGTTGTCGATGTATATGATAGTATCTTTGCATGTAATGGGAGCCGGTGGCGTTTTAGATAGCGTAAAACTATTAAGTGGTGGCTATTTTGTTGTATGGACATGGGAAACCATTATGTATTGCGCTGTAAACTGCTATGCAATAATTTCTGGCTTCGTTTGTTACGGTAGAGAAAGTAAATGGCGTAATGTAATAAATTTATGGGTTCAGACCTTCTTCTATTCTGCAGGAATTACCGCAGTACTGTTTTTGACAGGTAAATTAGACGGGGAAAGTTTAAGAGAGATATTTAAAGCATTTTTGCCTATGTCAACTAACAGATATTGGTATTTTTCTTCATATGTTGGTATGTTCGCATTTATCCCTTGTCTAAATAAGCTTGTGGAGTCGATGGAAAAAGACAAACTACGAAAAGCTTTAATCACCATTGTGTGTGTTTTAGGTCTTCCAACAACCATTTTCTATAGTGACCCATTTGTTTTGAACTATGGCTGTAGTGTTTTATGGCTTATGATAATGTATCTTGTGGGTGCATATTTTAAGAAGTATGACAATAATAAAACATCTCAAAAAACATATGCTGTAGGCTTCCTTTTGGCAACCTTGAGTACAAGCATATTAAAGTATACTATAGTGTTTGTTGCAAGCAAGGTGGGCATATCTCTTCCTGGAAGCTTCCTTGATACAAATGTTACACCAACTATTGTTGTGGCAGCAATATGTCTGTTTTGCTTGTTTAAAAATCTTAACATTTCCTCAGAAAAAATCGCCAAAATTATTATATATGTAGGTTCACTTTCCTATGGGATTTTCCTAGTGCATTTCCATCCGTATATTGTAAGCCTTTATTTAAGGAATGCATTTTCATTTATCGGTGAAAAGTCGATGTTGCTGATTATACCGCTTATTGTTCTTTCTGCTTTAGGTGTCTATGCTGTATCAGGTGTAGTAGAGGCTATAAGGAAAACCTTGTTTAAGCTTCTGAAAATAGACACTATTGGTGCAAAAGTCGAAAAAATCTGTTTTTGTGCATATGCAGGAATCTGTGAAAAAATAAAAAACAAATAAAATAATGGCTGCTACTATATGGTAGCAGCCATTATTTTTATAAATGGAAAATTGCAAGGTTTTGTTGACATATATATGTATTTATTTTATAATATAGTATGTATAACTATTATTGTGTTTTATTGCGACTTGATTTGAAAAGACTGTTGAAAAAGGGAGTAAAAAACTATGGAAATCAAGCCTTTTGAAAATAAAGTTTGGCTTTCAACACCAACAATGCACGGAGAAGAAATTGAATATATTAAAGAGGCGTACGAAACAAACTGGATGAGCACAGTTGGTGCAAATATCAACGAAGTAGAGCGTCTTATCTGTGAGAAGGTGGGCTGTAAATATGCGGTTGCACTTGCATCGGGTACTTCTGCTTTGCATATGGCTGTTAAGCTTGCAGGTGTTAAGCCCGGCGATAAGGTTTTTTGCACAGATATGACCTTTGATGCAACAGTAAACCCCGTAGTTTACGAGGGTGGTGTGCCTGTACTTATAGATACCGAATACGATACCTGGAATATGGACCCTGCAGCACTGGAAAAAGCCTTTGAGCTTTACCCTGAGGTAAAGGTTTGTGTACTTGCTCACCTTTACGGTGTACCTGCAAAGCTGGATGAAATAATGGCAATCTGCAAAAAGCACGGAGCCATACTTATTGAGGATGCCGCAGAATCCTTGGGCGCTTCATATAAGGGTGTGCAAACAGGCACCTTCGGTGACTTCTCAGCAATATCCTTCAACGGAAACAAAATTATCACAGGCTCATCGGGCGGTATGCTCCTTACAGATGATGCGGTTGCGGCACAAAAGGTTCGTAAATGGTCAACACAGGCAAGAGATAATGCTCCTTGGTACCAGCACACAGAGCTTGGCTACAACTACAGAATGAGCAATGTTATTGCAGGTGTTGTAAGAGGGCAGCTTCCCCATTTAGAGGAGCACATCGCACAGAAAAAAGCAATTTACGAAAGGTACAAGGAGGGCTTCAAGGATTTACCTGTTAAAATGAATCCCTTTGACGAGGAAAAAACAGTACCTAACTATTGGCTCTCTTGTATGATTATTGATGAAACGGCAATGTGTATGCAGGTTCGTGGCGACCTAGAGGCACACTATGTTACCGAAAAGGGTAGAACCTGTCCTACAGAGATCCTTGAAAAATTGGCTGAAATAAATGCAGAGGGCAGACCTATATGGAAGCCTATGCATATGCAGCCAATTTATAGCAGCAATCCGTTTGTTACAAAAGAGGGCGACGGAAGAACACAGGTTAAAATCAGCGCAGGAGCAGATATATTCGAAAGGGGTCTGTGCCTTCCGAGTGATAACAAAATGACCGCACATGAGCAGGCGGTAATCATCGAAGTTGTGAGAAAGTGTTTTGAATAGTATGTACGCAAAATTTTTAAAAAGATTATTTGATTTTTTAATAGCCCTTTGTGCTGTTATCTGTCTTTTGCCTGTTTTGGTTGTTCTTATTGTTTTAGGTGCAGTAAAAATGAAAGGTAATCCCTTTTTTACGCAGGATAGACCCGGTAAGGATGAAAAAATCTTCAAGCTTATCAAATTTCGTACAATGACCTGCGAGAAGGATGAGAACGGTGAGCTTCTTCCCGATGAGTTAAGGCTCACAAAATACGGAAAGTTCCTTCGCTCAACATCACTTGATGAATTGCCGGAATTATTCAATATAATTAAAGGGGACATGAGTTTTATCGGACCGCGGCCATTGCTTGTTGATTACCTTCCGTTCTACACGGAGAAAGAAAGAAAAAGACATTCTGTCAGACCAGGGTTGTCAGGGTTGGCACAAGTTAATGGTCGTAGTTTTATAAGCTGGGAAGAGATTTTTGAGCTCGATGTTACCTATACAGAGAAGATTTCACTAAAACTTGATTTAATCCTGTTAATAAAAACATTTTTAAAGGTTTTAAAACGCGACGATGTTGCAAGTGTCTCCGATATAGAACAAGATGAGAACGGCGAATTGTATGTTTTGGTAGATGGAGCGAAGGTTCGTTTGCACAGGCCGCTTCATATTGAAAGAGAGGGGAAAGCAATTGCTGAGTGAAATAGGTAGCAATTTCTGGATAAGTCCTGAACAGATGAATGCCCCGGTTTCCGATATTGATATAGCAATGTTTAGTATACACGCAGCCGATTTTGTTTGGTTGTCATCTTGCAGGAGCGCAATAAGTTTAGCAATTGAAAATATTGAGAGTAGAAAACCTCAACATAAAAAAATAGCTATATTACCAGCATATACCTGTGAAACAGTAGTTGAACCATTCTTAAAGCGACAATATGAAACAAATTTTTTTTCACTTGATACTGAGTTAAAAATAGACCCGACACAATTACTCAATCTATGTGAAAAAGGTGCGAATGGGATAGTATTGTTTCATCGCTATTTTGGATTTGACACGCTTTTTAATATTGATAAAATTCTGGACCAAATAAAGAAATATAACATATCAATAATAGAAGACAGAACTCAATGTTTATATAGTGAAACATCTCCGCTTGATGCAGATTTTTGGGTAGGAAGCATAAGGAAGTGGTGTGGAGTTGCTGACGGAGGATTTTTGGCAAGTAAGGAAGGTTTAATTAAAAACAAACCTGTATGCTCCGATAGTGTGCTTGAGCAAAAAAAAATTACCGCAAGTCTGATGAAATATCGCTACTTGTTTCAAAATGAAGGCGACAAAAGCGATTATTTGGCTATGTATAGAGAGGCTGAAAACATACTGGATTTGCAGAAAGAGGCATATAAAATTGCACCGGTTTCCAATATTATTCAAAATTCACTTGATATTGAAAACATGAAAAAAGCCAGAAGAAATAATTACCAGTATGTAAAAGAGAATTGTCAGGCAAGGCCGTTGTTTGAAAATTTTTATGAAACCGTAACGCCCCTATATTATCCGATTGTTGTTGCGGATAGGAAGAGCTTACAGGAGTATTTGAGGAGTAGCAGCATATACGCCCCTATAATATGGCCAAAGGCAGATTTCATTAATGATAAAAGTTGCGATCAAATGTATCGCGAAATGCTGTGTTTACCTATTGACCAAAGGTATGACTTAGACGATATGGAAAGAATGGTAAAAGCTGTAAATAGCTTTATGAATTTATAGAAGGAATGGTGTTTACAATGAGTGTGGTTGCCAAGTGGATGAACTGGGAGGAGATTTCACCTTATAAAGATCAACTAATTCAAATGGAGCACACCCTTATTAAGAAATATCATTACCCTGAAAGAGATATCCCATTTGAATATTCAATAAACAGTGTGGAGACTTTAGAAACACATCTGGAAAACGGTAATACGTTTTTTTGGGCTATGGTAGACGACAACGAATTAATAGGCTACTATTGGGCATATATAACGAACTTTTTGGGTAAAAACCGCTGGGTATTGAGGTCGCTGATGATAAAAGAATCGTATAGCGGCAAAGGTGTGGGAACAACAGCGATAAACGAAGGATTAAAAAAAGCAAAAGAGCTTGGTTGTTATGATTCATCAACAGAATATGTTCCTTTTAATGAAGCGGCAAAAAAATCTTATGAAAATGCAGGGTATAATATCTCAAGAGTCGAAGTAACAAAGGTTTTATGAGCAGGTTTGAGGTAAGGAGTAAAAAGGTGTATAAAATAGCGATAATAGGCTCGGGTATTTTAGCAAAGGTTTTTGCAGAACGAGCAAGAGAATTGAATATAGAATCTCATTGTTTTTCTTTTAACAGTAATGATGTAGCGTGTAAATATGTTGATTTTTTTCACGAGGTTAATGTCTTTGATGTTGATACAATTACAGAAATATGCAAGAAAAACAATGTAAAAGGAGTAATTGCTACTACTGAGTTAACTATTTTTTCTGCAGCAGCAGTTGCAAAAAATCTTGACCTTCATGGTAATAATTTAGATGTTGCTAAAGAAATTACAAATAAGTATCTGACAAGAAAAAAAGTGGCTGAGCTTGATGGCTTGCATCAACCGAAGTTTTTAACATATATTCAAGGAGACATACCTGAAATTGATTTCTTTCCTGCAATCGTTAAACCAATTGCCGCCGGAGGAAAACGAGGTGTGTGTGTTGTTAATAATCGAACTGAATTGGAAACTGCGATAAATGAAGCCTTGCCATATTCAAAAGTAAAAGGTGTAATGATTGAGGAGTTTCTTGCAGGAGGAAGCGAATATTCTGTTGAAAGCTTATCTTATGAAGGAAAGAACTATATTATTCAGGTTACCGAGAAGGATACTTCAGGGCCACCACGTTGTAATGAATTAGGGCATCATCAACCTGCGAAAATAACTCGTGAAATGAGGACACACGTTGAGGAAGTAATCTCAAGAGCGCTTACCTGTGCAGGTATCGAAAACGGGCCGTGTCATACAGAAATAAAAATAATTGACGGAAAGATTTATCTGATTGAAATAAATGGCAGGCCTGGTGGAGACCATATAACACATCCTCTTGTAGAGTTAAGCACGGGTTATCCTATTGTTTCGGGAATAATATGGGCATCGTTAGGCTTGTTGCAAGATCATTTACCACAGAACCTGAAGGCAATCCCCAGCGGAATTTTTTTTGTTACAGAGGAGACTGCATATTTACAAGAATTGTTTGATACTTGCGAACAATATCCGTGGTTATATGAAAAGCACAAAATAAACGAAGGTCCTTCTAAAATAGTCTTTAACGACGAGGAAGGGCTAAACTACTTTATTTATCACGGAGAAAAACCAGATATTAATATTTAATGGAGAGTAAGTATGATAACAGTGTGCACATTAACCCAGGCAGAACAGTGGGATTCTATTGTTCGCACCTTTGTTGATTATGATGTTTATTGGTTAAGTGATTATGTTAAAGCTTTTTATCTTCATGGTGATGGCGAACCGCTTCTCATTTTTTATAATGAGAACGAAGTAAAAGGTATAAACGTTGTGATGAAGCGTGATATTTCAAAGATCCCTCAGTTTAGCGGAAAAATACCGGAAAATCAGTATTTTGATTTTTCAACACCTTATGGATATGGTGGTTGGTTGATTGAAGGAAAAGATAAAAAGAGGCTGTTTTCGGAGTATGAAAAATGGTGTAAGGAAAATAGAATAATCAGCGAATTTGTTCGTTTTCACCCTGTTGTTGGAAACCATACATTTTCTGAAGAGTACTATGATGTTATTGCTTTAGGACATACTGTTGCAATGAAACTTGATTCTCAGGATGTTATTTGGGACAACATCTCAAGCAAGAATAGGAATATGATTCGTAAAGCTGAAAAATCAGGTATAGAAATCCGGATGGGAAACAGCGAGGATTTATATAAAACCTTTACGGAAATTTACAACAGCACAATGCAAAGGGATAATGCTGCCGATTATTACTATTTTAAACCAGAGTTCTATGATAGTGTTCGTTGTGATTTAGAAGATAAAGCAAAAATTTTTTATGCGGTTAAGGATTCTCAAATAATTGCAGCATCAATTATAATTTACGCCAATGGTTACTTGAATTATCACCTTTCAGGCTCGCTTGTTGAATTCAGGAATTTTGCGCCAAGTAATCTCCTTTTGTATAAAGCGGCTCTCTGGGGAAATGAAATAGGTTGCCGGACATTCCATTTAGGTGGCGGTGTTGGTTCAGGTGAAGATAATTTGTTCAAATTTAAAAGAGCGTTCTACAGAGGTGATGACCTTTGCAGATTTTACATAGGAAAAAAGATTTTCGATAATGACAAATATACAGAGCTTGTTGGTATGAGAGAAGAAGTACACAGTAGCTTCTTTCCAAAATACAGAGCATAAAAGGATGGTGGTTTTTTGGATATAGTTATTCTTGCAGACTTTTGTCTTGATTTTGATGGTACGGATAACAGTAGATTTATATATATTGCCAATATGCTTAAAGATAAACACGACGTTGAAATATTGACTAGTGATTTTAATCATGGCCGAAAAGAGTATTTCTCATCTGTGCCGGATAACTATCCATATAAAATAACAATGTTACACGAGGGTAAATACAAAAGAAATGTGTGCTTGTCTCGTTTCGTTGCCCACTATCAATGGAGTAGAAATGTAAAAAAATATTTAGCGGAACGAAAAAAACCAGATATTGTATATTGCGCAATACCGCCACTTTCAGCTTCATTGGAAATTGCAAAATATTGTGAGAAAAACAAGATTCGTTTTATAGTTGATGTGCAAGATTTGTGGCCTGAAGCTTTTCAAATGGTTTTTAATATTCCTGTAATAAGTGACGTTGTTTTTTCCCCGTTCAAAGCTATTGCTGATGGTATTTATAAACGTGCAGACGCAATCGTTGCTGTTTCAGAAACCTATAAAAAGAGGGTATTGTTTAAAAATAAAAAGTGTAAAGATGGCACAGTGGTGTTCCTCGGCACTGAACTTGATTCATTCGATAAAAAATCGGGTGGCTTTGAAATTTTAAAAGGAGACAACGAGTTTTGGATTACATACGTTGGTACATTAGGGCACAGTTATAATATTGAGATTGTGATTGACGCACTTGAATTGTTACCTGCAGAGCTTAAAGAGAAGATTACCTTCAAGGTGCTGGGTGATGGTCCTTTATTAGAAAAATTTAAGGAGTATGCTAAGGGTTCAGGCGTGAAGGTGGACTTCATGGGCAAACGAGAATACGGTGAAATGGTAGCCTACCTGAAAAAATCTGATATTGCCGTTAACCCTATTTCAAAAGGCGCAGCGCAAAGTATTATAAATAAGCACGGCGATTATGCAATGGCAGGGCTGCCTGTAGTAAGCACTCAGGAATCGGAGGAGTACCGAAAGCTTCTTACAGAATATAATTGTGGAATTAATTGTTCTGTTGACTCTCCGGAAGAGGTAGCCGATGCTTTGAAGGAATTTATCGAAAATGAAGAAAAGCGAGTTGAAATGGGTAAGAACTCACGAAGACTTGGCGAAGAAAAATTTGACAGAAAGCAATCGTATAAAGAGATACTTAAAGTTATTGAGAACATTTAATTTTTCTTTAGGAAAGAGGAAAAGGTTTAAATGAAGTTTTTGATTAAATATGGTCTGTTGCCGGTTCTATTCCTTTTAGGCTTCGCAATGTCCAGCGATGCAGTCAGATTTGGTTTTGCAATAGACTTATCAGTAGTTATAGTAATAGCCTGTGTGTTCTATTACTTGTTTATGTATAAAAACAGGATACGCGATGGCTTATCATACTGCTGGTGGATTTATTTAATGGTTGTGCCCACAATAGCAATGACCTTGCTTGAGGGCGGTAATATGCAGCATATGATTTTGAGTACATGTACACTAATGCTGCCCTTTGCCCTGGAACCATTTGTACCCGGTAACAACAAGCAAACAATAAGGGGCTTTTATTTAACCTTTATTGTTTCAACAATAGTGCTTTTGATGTATTCCAACTTCGGCTTTTTAAGAAATTGGAATACTAACTGTATTGCTTACCTTATTTATTTGGGTGTTGCAGGTGCGGCAGTTATTCTTGCAGAGAACAGAAAAAATATTGTTGTCTGGGTTTGTCTTTTCTATGTATTTATTCAGCTTATGGTAACACAAAGCCGAAATGTTATTTCTGCTTTAGTTATTGTTATTCTCCTTGTTATGTTTAAAAATATATTCTCAAAAAGAACACCGTATGGAATAATATGCGGAGCAGCAATTCTTTACCCTGTTATTTTCCCGATAATTACAAAACAGATTGCAGGCACAAGCACATATACTGTTTTAAGGCGAATTCTTGAAAGTGCATTTGAAAAGGATGGTGTTTTCAGCGGAAGAGACAGCCTGTTTCCTCTTGCTGAATTTATATTAAAAAAATCTCTGTTTAACAATATTTTTGGCTATGGCAACTCTATGACGAACGTTCTTTCGGTTCATAATGATTATTATATGATTAGGTACGCCTACGGTATTATCGGCACAATTATTATCGGCGTTTTGCTTGGTGCCTTCTTTAAAAAAGCCTATGTGCTTATACAAAAGGGTGATAATATTACCTTCGGCTGTGTTGCGGTTCTCATAGGTGTGTTGTACCAACAAGCATCGGAAGGATGGTTTTTAGCCTCTCCTTTGGTTATTTTGATGGCATTTGTTTATATGGCCGTTGTTATAAAGCGTTACAGAATGAGTGAAGGGAAGCATTTGAAAAATGAAAATGCATGAAAGAATTTTAATTTGGGTGGACGTGCTTTTTTCCTTCCTTGCTACATTTTTTGGTGTTAAGGCAACAATAAAAACGCCCGAGGAAACCGTAGAGGAAATATTAAAGGGCAAATCCCTTATCCGTATGGGCGATGGTGAGTTTGGCATTTACAGAAATAAAGATATTCACTATCAAAGGTGGTCCCCCGAATTAAAAGAGTATTTTGAAAAAATAAAAACTGATTTTGAGGAGAAAGGCGAAAATTGCCCGTATATTCTTGCTGTGCCAAAGAAATTTATGACAGTTAACGGTACAGAACTTGCAAAAAAAAGAGTGTTTGTTTCCAGCTGGTCTCAATCTCGTTATGATTTTAAAAAGAATTTTAGGCACGATTTACCTTATGGGGATTCATTTATTTTTGAAAAAGCAAACAAGGAAATTTACAGTAGAATATGGACAAACAAAAATTGTCCCGAAAATATAATTTTTATTCATAATAATGAGCAATATGCAGCGTGTTTTGCAGATACGTACAAGAAAAACACAGTTTTTGTGAGATGCCCTTCAAGGGATTCCTTTGAGGAGCTTTCCTCGCTTGAAGGTGCTATAAGAGAAAAAATCCGTGAAAACGGTTGGAGCAAGGAACAGGTTATGCTCACAATTTCTGCAGGCCCTGCAGGCAAGGTGCTTGTATATAAGCTTTCGCAAGAGGGCTACCAATGTATAGATGCAGGTCATTGCTGGGATGACCCTTTGGAAGGAATTTAAAATGAAAAAGGTTAGTGTAATTATTCCGCTGTATAATTCGGAAAAATATATTGAGAAAACACTTAACTCTGTGCTTTCTCAGACATATGAAGATATAGAGATTATTGTTATAGACGACGGCTCTACTGATAAAGGCGGAGATATTGCAAAAGGCTTTGCTGAAAACGATAGCAGAATTCAATATTTTAAAATAGAAAATGGTGGTCCGGGTAATGCTCGTAATGTGGGGATGAGTAAGGCTACAGGAGAGTACATCGGTTTTTGCGATGGTGATGATATTATCCAGCCCGATATGCTTTCAAAGCTTGTTTTCTACATTGAAAAAGCAGATGCAGATATTGCGCTTTGCGATATTTTCTCTGAAAGAGATAATGCCTGCTTTGGTTTTCCGTGGGAGGATGGTAGAGCCTTTTACGGAGAGGAAATACAGCAAAGGCTTATGGCGTCTATGATAGGTAACGAGTCGGATAACTCTACAGCAGCACCGTTGTGGGGTAGCGTTGTAAGGTGCCTTTTTAAAAAAGATATAATTGAAAAAAATAAGCTTAAGTTACCCACGGAAATTCATTTTGCAGAAGATTTAGTATTTACCTTAAATTACTTAAAGCTTTCAAAGGGTGCGGTAATTTGTAATGAGCCGCTTTACTACTATGTGTGTAACGAGAGCTCTATAATGAACTCTTTTTTTGTATATAAAAAAGATATGTTCAAAGCAAGAAAAGTTCTCGTAGAGTATATAATAGAAGCCATCAAAGATTTACCCTGCTATAAGGAGCTGCGAAAGCGACTTACAGTAACGGAGCGCTGCTATTATCAAGAGTGTGTAGGCAACGCCTGCAGAAAAGCAGAGGGCAGAACTGAAAAAGACGTTAAATCAGAGCTTAAAGAAATTCTTTTTGATGCTGATGTTAAAAAGGCATTTAAAAGCTTTGATGTAAGGGATAAAAAGAGAAGATTATCATATTTAATGATACAAAAAAGAATGGTTGGAGCAATTATGCTCTACTATAAAATCAGGTTTAGATAATTACTATAAGAGGTGAATGTATGAGCAAAGCGAAGAGAAACATAGGCTACGATTTAATAAGGATTATTGCTATATTTATGGTAGTGGCAATTCACTCTCATGTGGCTCCGGTTGCAATAAATCACGGCTCTGTTGAATGGTTTGTTGTTTTGCTTATGCAAACTATCTGTTTAATTTCAGTACCGCTTTTCTTTATGGTTTCGGGGGCGCTCCTTTTATCGGAGGAAAAGGAGACAAGCGTAAGCGAGCTTTATAAAAGCAGACTTCCCAAGCAGGCTGTTCCGTTTATTGTGTGGAGCATAATTTATGTGGTGGCAAGAATTCTTATGGGTAAAATTTCGTTAAGCCTTTCTGCATTTACAAGCCTTTTGCACGAGCCTGCTTATTATCAGTTTTGGTTTATGTATACTCTTTTGGCAATATATCTTTTGCTACCGATTATTCAAACACTTATAAAGCATTGCGATAAAAAGAAATTTGAATACATACTTGTTTTGTGGGCTGTTTTTTGTATTGCAGTGCCAATTGTTTCAAGATATGTGCCCGGCTTTAAAATATCAGAGCATGTTGGCCTTGTGCTTTGCGAAGGGTATATCGGATACTTCTTATTAGGACATTACCTTAGAAAATATAAAAGTGAAATTAAGCCCAAAACAGGTGCTGTATGCTGGCTTATCGGTGCAATAGGTACATTTACCTTTGCTGCTGTGGAATTTATTACCACAAAAAAGGCGGGTGTAACATATACAGGCTTTGTTTACCAAGCATATTTAACACCATTTGTTGCACTTTCCTCTTGTGGTGCTTTTGTTACTTTTTCAAACAGAAGGTACGAGCTAAAAGAGAAGGCTCAAGGTGTGGTAGTCGCAATTTCATCACTTTCAATCGGCGTTTACTATATTCATATGCTTGTGCTTACCGTGCTTGAAAAAATAGGCGTTACAGGAGATAACAATATCCTTGTTCTTGGCGTGAAAATCATTGCAACATATGTTATTTCGTTAATCGGTGCATTTGTAATTTCAAAAATACCTGTAGTGAGAAAAATCCTTTTAGGAGCAAAATAAAATGAAAATTCAGCATATTATATCCACTATGAACAGAGATGATTTTTCATTTCTCGAAAAGCTCTGTCTCAAAACTGATGCAGTTGTGGTTAATCAGAATTGCCCCGAAAAGGAAGAGGCGCTTTTCCTTTCTAACGGCGTTTCTGTAAAAGCAATTTCCACACCCGAAAAAGGTCTTAGTCGAAGCAGAAATAAGCTTTTAGAAAAAGCAACAGGCGATGTTCTCATTGTTGGCGATGATGACGTTGAATACCTTGAAGGCTACCTTGATATTATTGAGAGCGCTTATGAGAGGTATCCCGATGCAGATATAATTGTTTTTCGCTTTACTCACGAAAAGGGGAAGGAAACACGGGCACGTTATACACAAGATGTCAGAATGACCATGTTTAACATCAGCAAAGCTGCATCTGTAGAGATTACCTTTAAAAGAAAGAGCGTTGTTGAAACCGGAATAACGTTTAACAATAAGATTGGTCTTGGTACCGAGTTCCCTACCGGAGAAGAAAATGCTTTTCTTGCAGATGCTTTAAGGGCAGGACTAAAAATTTATCATGTGCCGAAAACAATTTGTGTGGCTCAGGAGGCAGAAAGAATAACAGATACATACGATATTTCTGATTATCTTGTAGATAAGGGTGCAGCTTTTTATTGCATTTATAAAAAAATGTTCCCCTTGTATGCGCTTGCATTTATAGTTTTAAAGAAAAAATCGATTTTTAAAGAAGTTTCAATTTTCAAAGCCTTTTCGCTTATGTGTAAGGGCAAAAGGAAATACATAGAATCCACAAAGGAGTAAGCTATGCTTATAAGCGTTATAACACCCACCTACAACAGAGCATATATTTTAAATAAATGCTATGAAAGTCTTGTAAAACAAACCTCACAGGCATTTGAGTGGGTTGTGGTGGATGATGGCTCAACAGATAATACAGAAGAGCTGATATTATCTTTCATAGAAGAAAATAAGATAAAAATTAAATATATTAAGCAAGAAAACGGCGGTAAGCATGTTGCCCACAACACAGCCGTTTTAAATTCACAGGGTGAGCTTGTGGTGTGCCTGGATTCAGACGATGTGCTTACAGAGGACGCTATAGAAAGAGCGATAGCCTTTTGGCAAGAAAATGTAAACCCTCATAACACCGGCATACTTGCCAAGCGTGGCGATATGGTTGAAAGAAAGCCTATCTGCTCAGCTCTCCCTAAGGGTGTAAAAGAATGCACAATGTTTGATTTAACAAATAAGTATGGATTTCAGGGTGATACTATCCTCTATTTTAGGCGTGAAATCCTTGAACACAATCTTTTTAAGTCCTTTGAGGGTGAAAAATTTATCCCTGAAACAAATATGTACATTGAAATAGATAAATTCGGCACAATGCTTCTTTTAGATGAGGTTTTATACCTTTGCGAATACCTGCCCGACGGCTTAACGGCAAAGTATCACTCCTTGTTAGAAAAAAATCCAAACGGCACGGCAGATACATACTATAAGCAAATGTGTATGGCAAAGGATATAAAAACAAAGCTTAAATATGCAGTGCTTACAAATATATACAAATCACTTTCCAAAAACAAAAGGGAGCTGCAGTTTACCGAAAACAAGCTTTTGTTGGTCGCTTGTACGCTTCCTGCAGCGCTTGTTAAAAGCAAATTCTTAAAAAAATTTGAGAGGTAAAGTATGATACCTAAAATAATTCATTACTGTTGGTTTGGCAGAGGACAGTTGCCCGAATTAGCAGTAAAATGCATCGAAAGCTGGAAAAAATTCTGCCCCGATTACGCAATAATGGTCTGGAATGAGGATAATTTTGATATTAACTCTAACCGTTATGTAAGAGAGGCTTATGAATCAAGAAAATTTGCATTTGTTACAGACTACGTAAGACTCTATGCTATGTACAATTACGGTGGTATTTATATGGATACTGATGTAATGGTGCTTAAAAGCCTTGATGAATACCTTGAGCACAAAGCCTTTTCAGGCTTTGAGAGTAAAACAAAAATTCCCACAGGCATTATGGCCTCCGAAAAGGGATACGAGGTAATGGCAGATTTGTTAAGGTTTTACGATGATGCTGTTTTTATAAAAGAGGATGGCTCCTTTAACATCGTTACAAACACAGAGACCATTACACAAATGTTTACAGAGTGGGGCTTTGTTCCTGACGGAGAATACCAAGAAATTAAGGGTATGGCTTTTTATCCACAGAATGTTTTCTGCCCCGACCATAAAAAGCTTAACGATAATAAATATATGAAGGATACAGCCACAATTCACTACTTTGCAGGCTCATGGAAAAGTGAAGCAACCCTTAAAAGAGAGCGCTCTTGGTGGTGGAAGGCCATTGCAAAGGTGGCAACCCTTACCTCAAAGGTGCTTACAAAGCTTTTGGGTGATAAGTGGACAAACGCAAAAAACAAGGTTCGAGATAATGTTATTGAGAGCGAAAAGAACAAATGATTTGAGGGAAAAACTTGAAAAGAGATGTTAATTTTGACTACATTCGCATTACTGCAATGGTAGCGATTGTTTTGTGTCATTATTTTCAAATTTTAAACTGTTGGTTAGCAATCTGGTTTAATGTCGGTGTTCAAATATTTTTTGTTATTAGCGCAAAGCTTCTCAGTAATAAATGTTTTGATTCTAAAACCGAGGTTGCATCATTTATAAAGTCGAGGCTTTTGAGAATATATATTCCTGTGTGGGTATATCTTTTGTGCCTTGTACCTGTGCTGTATATTGTTGGAAGAGGGCCGAGCATTTCAGGTCTCATAATGTATTTTATAGGCGCAGCCGGCTTTGCAAAATCAGGGATACTGGGATTAGGTCATTTTTGGTACATAACAGTTCTTTTGATTTGTTATTTGCTTGTTCCAGTGATGTATAAAATTGCAGAGTATAGCCAAAAGCAAAGCGGAATTAAAGCAAAGGCTTTAAGCGCGCTTTTGCCTATTGGTGCTATAGCAGCCTTTGTATTTACGCCATATAAATCTTACGGAGTGAATATAGCGCTTTTCTGTGTGTCATATTTTATGTTTTACAACACTAAAAATGACGAAAACTGGTATAAAGGCAAGGCGCTTAAACTGTTGCCTGTAGCATTGCTATTGGCTGGAGCCAGATTGTTTTTAGATACAACGGAGATGGTTTACAACCCTTACTATGACGGGCTGTTTGTTACGGTAACAAAAGCAGTTGGTGGGCTTTTCCTTTTCTTTGCCGCATATGAGATTCTTTTAAAGCTAAAAGCAAGAAAGAATAAAATCGTTGATTATATTTCAACCATTTCTTACGAGATTTATATTGTTCATCAATTTATTCTCCTTGCTCTTTTGGAGTTTGTTCCGTTCTTTAATTCTGGTATTATAGGTAAGGTAGCGCTACTGGGTTGTGCATTAATTATGAGCTTTTTAAACGCCGTTGTTGTTTTCTATATAAAAAGTTTATTGAAAAAAGGGTTTTAGTTAAATGAATGTTTTAATTTCTTTAGGTAACATCACCCCAAGTGATGATGCTAATACAAACATAGCAAAGCTTATCGCAGCTCAAATAAAAGAGGGCAACAATGTATGTATGCTTGGCACAGCCTTTCAGCAAGCGTCTGAAAAGGAAGTTGTAGATGGTGTTACTTATTACAGAATTTTAAGGATTGAAAAAGAAAAACATAAAAAGCTTTGGCAAGAATGGTCATCTTTGGGTAACAAGAGTCAGAAGATTAGATTCATTTTAAAACACCCATTGTATTTTGCCGGATTGTGTTTTCGTCATATGCGAGCAAAATTTACAGACGTAAGCGAAAAGGCTTATATAAAAAAACTCAAAGAAATTGAAAAAGCAGAAAGAATTGATAGGGTTATTGTAATCACCTCACCGTTTTATATTGTTACAGCTGTACAAAAAGCTATTAAAAACGCAGAGGTTGTGTGGTATCAGCTTGACCCTAATCAGTCAAACATTACTACCATTTATAAAGGTAAAACAGATTTACTCGAAAAGGAAAAGTCTGTTTATGAGTTCGTAAAGTATGCAGTTATACCACGCCTTGTTTATGAGGAAAATATGCAAAATGAGCTGTCCGTTTATAAGGAAAAAATGCTCCCGGCAGAGTTTCCTAATGTGAGAAAGCTCTCTGTTGTAAGTGTAGATGATGATGTTTGCTTTGATGAAACAAAAATAAACCTTGTGTTTGTGGGCGTTTTTTATGAGGATATAAGAAACCCTGTTTCTTTGTTTGAAATTATTTCAAAAACAAAGAATGAGGATATTGTTTTAAACATAGTTGGTGGTGGCTGCGAGGAAATTGTTGAGGAATGGGCAGCAAAATTCCCCAACAAAATCATCAGGCACGGCTACCGTTCCCTTGAGGCGGCCCTTAATGCAATGCAGAGGGCAGATATTCTTGTGAACGTGGATAACACCGCAAAAAATATGCTTCCCAGCAAGGTGAATGATTACATAAGCACGGGGAAGCCAATTGTAAACCTTCATCCTTTTGAAGATAACAAAACGATTGAATATTTTGGTAAATATCAGCTGCACCATAATTTATATATGGGAAATATTTGTGAGAAATCAATTAAAGCGTTTGAAGATTTTTGTATAGAAAACAAGGGCAAAAATGTTGATATTGAAGAAATAATTGAAAACTATAAGGAGAGCACAGCAGAATATGTTTCTGCTCTGCTTTTAAAGGAATAAATATGAAAAAGTTTAAAAATATAATTTCTCTCGGCTTTAATTGCCATGTAGCTAAGGATTTGGAGCGATTAGGCTATAGAAATGCAAGCTATCCCTTCGATTGGCTTATAAGTGATTTTTGTGATGTAGTCAAATCAGTAGAGAACAATTTTTCTCAGTGGTTGCTCCTTGAAAACATAGTGCAGGATGAGGAGCATAAGAATGTATACCACGATAGAGGGACGGAGTTTGATTTTTACCACGATTTTTTCCCCGATAAGGAAATTTCACAGCAATATGCTGCAGTTAAGGAGAAATACTGCAGGCGAATAGCAAGATTTCAAAAGGATTGCTGTGAGCCTACCGTGTTTATTCGTTTTGTGCGAAATGAAAAGGATTTTAAGTACATAACAGAGAATAGCGAGAAAATATTATCTGTATTAAAAAGCTTTAATGCAGAAAATGAGTGCATATATTTGTTGCTTAACGAGAATTTGCAGACTTACGCAGATGAAAAGGTGTTTTTTTTATGTACAGACCTGCTGTACCCTCTAAAAACAAGCAAAAATGTGCAGAAATATATAAAGAAAAATTTAAATATTAATAAATGGAAACTGTTTAAAAACAAAAAAAGATATTTTACAAAGAGATTTAACGCAGTAAAAAAGAAGTTTTTGTGAGGAGTTTATGGGAAAACTTAAGAGTATTGTTGAAAAACAAAAAACAATAGTCAATTTGCTGTCTGCCATAATGGCATACGGCTTATCGGTTGTTATAAACTTTTTCCTTTCTCCGTATATTACCGAAACCTTGGGCGTTGAAGCTAACGGTTTTGTTACACTTGCGAACCAGGTTGTAGGGTACGTTTCTCTTGTTACTGTTGCTCTTAACTCAATGGCAAGCAGATTCGTAAGCGTTCACCTTATGAATAAAGAGGAGCAAAAAGCAAAGGGCTATTTTTCTTCTGTTACTATTGCCAATATTTTCATTGGCGTGATTTTATTTATACCACTCGTTATTTGTTCGTTAAATGTTGAAAAGCTATTTTCCGTTCCATCAGATTTGGTTGATGATGCGGTTTTACTGTTTATATTGGTTTCTGTGAATTTTGTTGTTGGTATAATTACAAATATTTATAGTGTGTCTACATTTGTTGTTAATAAATTGTATCTGTCAACTTGCCGTAATATTGAGGGGAATCTCTTGAGATGCGGTGCACTTTTATTAATGTATACTATGTTACCACCAAAAATGTATTATGTTACCCTGTCAGTAATTATACACACGGTGTACATAGTTGTTTGGAATGTTCATTATACTAAAAAATATACACCTCAATTAAAAATCAAAATGCAATATTTCAAGTTGTCATATTGTATAGAACTAATAAAATCAGGCGCATGGAATCTTCTGGGCAGCCTTAATTCCGTGCTTAATACAGGGCTCGATTTGCTGCTGTGTAATATTTTTATAGACCCTGTTTCAATGGGTGTTTTATCCGTTTCCAAAATTTTTCCAACGGCAATTTCCACAATGATTAATTCTGTTTCGGGCGCTTTTGGACCTGAAATGACACAGAAATACGCCGAGGGAGATTTCAACGGATTTACAAAAACAATTCTTAAAAGTGTAAAACTTATAGGCTCGGTTGTTAATATACCTATAGTTGTTTTGATCGCAATGGGCAAGCAATTTTATAGTGTTTGGCAACCAACACTTGATGAAACGGAGCTTTTTTGGCTTTCCCTCCTTGCAATTGCAGGTGTTGTTGTAAGTGGCAGCACAGCCTGTGTTTTTGGTACATTTACTGTTATAAATAAGTTGAAATTTCATTCTATAACAACACTTTTATTTGGCGTTTTTAATGCGGTTATTGTAATTGTAGCGTTAAGCATTTCTACAGAAAACGGCGTTTACATTATTGCAGGTACAAGTACTATACTTACAATAATAAGAAACTATTTGCTTACCTTCCCATATGCAGCAAGGTGCCTTAAGCAAAAATGGTTTGTTTTCCATAAGGCCTCGCTTTTATCAATTGTTGCTGCTGCGGTATCTACAGCCTGCTCATATCTTGCAGTAAGGCTTATCGATATAAACGGATGGTTTACAGTTGTTATCGGTGCAGGTATATGTGCAGTAGTTACTGTAATAATCAGTGCATTAATTCTTTTTACAAACGAAGAAAAGAAGCAGTATATAAATATAATTATTAAAAGATTAAAGAGAGCGTGAAAAAATGAATCCGTTAATTCAAATTAAATTGGGTATCACAAGATTTTTAGGACCCGATAAATGGAACGATATTTTGTTAAAAAGTGGCTTTAAAAAGTTCAAAAAGGCTCAGCCGGAGCTTGCTGCTGAGGTTGAAAAAAATATTAAATACAAGGATTGCCACAAGGGTGAAAGGTGCTTCATTATAGGCAATGGTCCATCTCTTAAAGAGCAGGATTTATCTCGTTTAAGCGGTGAATATGTGCTTACCTGTAATCAGATTATGAGAAACCCTGTTTTTCCACAGCTTCGCACAAGCTACCACTTTTGGGCAGACCCAACCTTCTTTGCTTTAAGTCCCGACAGACCTGAGGATATGGAGATTTTAGAGGTTATGCTCAGTGTTAATACAAATGATAACAAACCCGTGAACTTCTTTGCTCAAGAGGGCTATGATTTTGCCAAAAGGTTTAATCTTAAAGAAAAGCTTGATATTGCTTTCTATTCCCACAGACTTGAATTAACAGATAGCTTTAATAACGGAATTCATTTTGAAAGGTTCACCCCGAATTTACATACGGTTGTTCACTACGCAGTGGCAATGGCAATATATATGGGATTTTCGGAGATTTACCTTTTAGGATGTGATTGCACAAATGTTATTACTGCCGCAAATACTCGCCTTATGGCGGGTGATGGCGCTGAGTATGCCTACAATATTTCCGAAAACGAGAAAAAGCGTATGATGAACAGAAATAGCGCTATCTCAATGGAGGATGAGCTTAAGAGCTTCTATGAGGTGTTTAAGGGCTACAGAGTTTTGCGTGATATTTGCGAAAAAACGGGCATTAAGTTTTATAACTGCACAGCAGGCGGTCTTTTAGATTGCGTTGAAAGAAAAAAATACGAAGATGTAATAGGAAGGTAATGTTATGAAAATAATCGGTGTTATTCCTGCAAGGTACAAGTCCTCTCGTTTTCCTGGCAAGCCACTTGCAGATATTTGCGGCAAGCCAATGATTTGGTGGGTGTATAACCAGTGTAAAAAGGTTGAGGATTTTGATGCTGTTTATGTTGCAACAGATGACGATAAAATCTTTGATACCTGCAAGACGCTTGGTATTGAGGTTATTATGACAAGCGAAAGCCACAAAACAGGCACAGACAGATTAGGTGAAGTTGCACAGCTTGTTGATGCAGATTTCTATATTAATGTGCAGGGGGATGAACCACTTATAGAACCTGCTACAATAAAAAAAATTATTGAATACAAAAAGGCTAATCCGAATATAGAAGTAATTAATTCCATGACACTATTGAATGATGATGAAATTGTTGAGAAGAACACAATAGTTAAGGTTGTTTCCGCTGATAACGGTGAACTGATTTACTTATCTCGTTCTCCAGTTCCATATCCCAAAAACGGACAAAAGATTGATTATTATAAACATCTTGGTTTATATGGACTATCCAGAGAAGCACTTCTGTTTTATTCCCAAACGCCCCGTTCTAAAATTGAGCAGATAGAGGATATAGAAATGCTTAGATTTTTAGAAAATGGCTACACAATTAAGATTGTCGAGGTCGATTCATCAACGATTGGTGTGGATTTAGAATGTGATATTGACAGAGTGGAAGCAGCTGTAAAACAAAGAGGGATTATTCCCGGTGTAAATTTTTAAGGAGTAAAAATCATTGAGAGAAATAAAAATTTTAGATTGTACACTTCGCGATGGCGGGTGTGTAAACAATTTTGAATTCGGTAACCGATATATGAGAGAAATTCTTGACGGAATTGAAAAGTCAGGCGTTGAAATCATAGAATTGGGATATATTGATGAGAAGGCAGGTTCTTACAAGAACAGAACCCAGTTTATTAATGAACAGGTTATTCCGGATAATTATATGTTATGCAAAAAACCGGAAAAAACCTATGTTGCTATGGTGGATTATGGTAAATATAATCCGGATAAGTTATCACTATATACCGAAAAAGGTATTGATGGTATACGTCTTGCTTTTCATAAAAAAGATAGGAAGAATATTATTGAGTGGGGTAGGAAAATTCTCGATAAGGGATACCAACTTTTTATTCAACCCATGACATGTTTAAGATATTCTGACGAAGAAATGGTGGATTTAATAAATGATGTTAATGAAAAACTTCCTGATGCAACAGCGTTCTATATTGTTGATAGCTTTGGCGAAATGAGATTGAATGATTTAAACAGAATTGTGCACATTGTTGATCATGCTCTTTCGTCGGATATTGCTATGGGTCTTCATTCGCACAACAATCTTCAACTTTCGTATTCAAATGCAGTAACGTTACTAAACTATCCCACAAAAAGGAAATTAATATTTGATGCATCTATAATGGGAATGGGAAAAGGTGCAGGCAATATGAATACTGAATTGTTTGCAGAGCATTTGAAGTTATATGAAGGAAAGGCTTATGAAATAACGCCACTTTTAGATGTCATTGATAAGGTTATTAATCAGATTAAAGAAAATTTCTCTTGGGGATATTCTGTAGAGTATTATTTATCTGCGGCAAACCGCTGTACTCCAAGCTATGCCTCATATTTTTATAAAAAGCATATGCTTTCCATAAGTCAGGTGGCAGAATTGCTTGATCTTATTGCAGAGGAAAAGAAGATTTCCTTTGACAAGAATTATGCAGAGGAGCTATATTATACCTATAATGCAAAAGCATACAATGACGAAAGCGATATAAAGAAGCTTGCTGAAATTGTTCGAGAAAAAAGAGTGTTGCTTGTAGCTCCCGGAAGAAGTGTGGAAAGGCACATTAAAGAAATTGTAAAGTATTCAGAACAGGATGATGTAGTTTCAATCGCTTTGAATGTGTATCCGCCAATCGATGTGGATTTTGTGTTTGCTTCAAAAGAAACTGTTCTTGATTCCATTGAAAATGATTCACAGAAAATTATAGTAACATCAAACACAAAAACAGAAAAGGGTATTAAAATAAATTACGCTACATGGACTAAGTGGAGTGGCGGTAATTCTGACAGTGCTCTTATTGTAATGTTAAATGTGCTAAAGTATATCGGTGTTAAGAATGTTGCATTAGCAGGCTGCGATGGCTTTGAGGCGGATGTGGATTGCAATTATTTTGATGAAAAGTTGAAGCGTCCCGTAACAAAGGAGCAGGCAGAAAGAAGAAATGCCAGAGCAAAGAACTTTTTAGATGATATGAAGAAACAAATAGAAATTTCCTTTATCACGCCATCAAAATATCAATAAGCGAGAGGTAGTGTATGAATAGAATAAAACTACTTATTTTGGATGTTGACGGCACACTAACAGATGGTAAGGTGTATATGGGTGAAAAAGGCGAGGTTATGAAGGCTTTTGACATCAAAGATGGTTATGGTTTACGAAACATCTTGCCTATGCATGAGATTAGACCTGTAATAATAACGGGTAGAAAAAGCAAGATTTTAGAGAAACGCTGTGAGGAACTAAATATTACTATGTTCTTTCAGGGTGTGGACAATAAGCTCGAGATTTTTAAAGAGATTGCACTGAGGGAAAGTATATGTATAAATGAAACCGCATATGTGGGAGATGACCTGAATGATATGGAGTGCATGATTTATATAAAAGAAGGTGGTGGCATTTTAGGATGCCCTGCTGATGCGGTTGAAAAGATTAAGGATATATGTGATTTTGTATCATCGAAAAACGGCGGGAATGGTGCAGTGAGAGAGTTTATTGAATTTATTTGTGAGAGACAAGGAAAATGATCAAATGAAAAAAGTAATGCTTGTTTTCGGTACGAGACCGGAGGCTATAAAAATGTGCCCGTTGGTAAACGAATTAAAGAGTAGAAAAGAGCTTGAAACTGTTGTTTGTGTTACAGGTCAGCATCGTCAGATGCTCGACCAGGTGCTTGAGGCTTTCGATGTAAAGCCTGACTACGACCTTTCTATTATGAAGGAGCGTCAGACACTTTTTGATGTTACCACAAATATTCTTAACTCAATAAAGGAAGTTCTCGAAAAGGAACAACCAAACGTTGTGCTTGTTCATGGTGATACATCAACAACCTTTGTTACAGCTCTTGCGTGCTTCTATTTGCAGATTCCTGTAGGCCATGTTGAAGCAGGTCTTCGTACATACAATATTTACTCTCCATATCCTGAGGAGTTTAATCGTCAGGCAGTAGGTATTGTAAGTCAGTTTAATTTTGCTCCTACAGAGCTTTCAAGAGATAATCTTGTGCGCGAAGGCAAGGATGAAAGCAAAATATATATTACAGGTAATACAGCTATAGATGCTCTTAAAACAACAGTTAAGGAAGATTACTCTCACCCTGAATTAGAGTGGGCAAAGGGTAGCCGTCTTATTATGATAACAGCTCACCGTAGAGAAAATCTTGGTGAGCCGATGAAGAATATGTTCAGAGCTATTCGTAGGGTTATGGACGAAAACCCTGACGTTAAGGCTATTTATCCAATCCATATGAACCCTGTTGTTCGTGAAACAGCAAACTCAATTTTAGGCGACGACGAAAGAATTCACATTATCGAACCACTTGAGGTTCTTGATTTTCATAATTTCCTTAATAAAAGTTATCTTATTCTTACAGATTCAGGTGGTATTCAGGAGGAGGCTCCTTCTCTTGGTAAACCAGTGCTTGTTATGAGAGATACTACAGAACGTCCTGAGGGCATTAAGGCGGGCACTTTGAAGCTTGTTGGTACAGAGGAAGAAACAATTTACAATGAGTTTACAAGGCTTCTTACAGATGAGGAAGAGTATAATAAAATGAGTCAGGCATCAAATCCATATGGTGATGGCTTCGCTTGTAAGAGAATAGCAGATATTCTTATTGAAAAGCTTTAATATATAAAAAATCTCGGTCTTTTATGACCGAGATTTTTATTTTAATTTGACTTTTATTTACCACCAAAAACAGCAAGTAAGAAGCCTGCGGCAACAGCGGAGCCGATAACACCTGCAACATTTGGTCCCATAGCGTGCATAAGAAGGAAGTTTGTTGGATTGTATTTTCTGCCTTCATTCTGAGCAACGCGGGCAGCCATTGGAACTGCAGAAACGCCTGCCGCACCAATAAGAGGATTGATTTTGCCGCCTGTAATGAGGTAAAGGAGCTTACCAAAGAACACACCGCCTGCTGTGGAGAAGGCAAATGCCGCAAGACCGAGACCGATAATGAGGAGTGTTTTTACCTGAAGGAAGTCTTGTCCGTTTGCTGTTGCGCCAACACAAACGCCTAACATAATTGTAACAATATTCATAAGAGCGTTCTGTGCTGTGTCGGAAAGTCTTTCGGTAACACCGCATTCACGGAAAAGGTTACCAAGCATAAGCATACCTAAAAGCGGAACAACAGAAGGAAGAAGAAGGGCACAGAAGATAAGTACAGCAACAGGGAAGATAATCTTTTCTGTTTTAGATACCTTTCTTAATTGCTTCATCTCAACCTTGCGTTCTTTTTCTGTGGTAAGAAGCTTCATAATCTTAGGTTGAATAATCGGAATAAGTGCCATATAAGAGTACGCTGCCAATGCAATAGGAGCCAATAAGTGCGAAGCTAATTTCGACGTAAGGAAGATAGCTGTCGGGCCGTCAGCACCACCGATGATTGCAATTGATGCAGCTTCCTGTGGAGTAAACTGCCCTGATGCCATAGCCATAAGGAAAGCAGCATAAACACCAAGCTGAGCAGCTGCGCCTAAAAGAAGGCTTACAGGGTTTGAGAGGAGTGGGCCGAAGTCTGTCATAGCGCCAACCCCCATAAATATAAGGCATGGGAAAAGACTTGACTTAACGCCCACATAAAGAATTCTCAGAACACCTGAATCATACCAATGGGCGCCTTCGACAGCAGCTTGGCCATAGCTTCCCAGCTCGCCGCCTGTGGTGTCAAGCATAATGTTGGCACCGGGCATATTTGCAAGAAGAATACCAAACGCAATAGGAACAAGAAGAAGGGGTTCAAACTTGAATCTGATTGCTAATACGAGAAAGACGATTGCCACGCCTATCATTATAACATTTTCAACCTGAAGAGCATGAAGACCCGACTGTTCCCAAAGATTTGCTAAAATATTTGAAATATCTATGATAATCAGTCCTTAATTTAATTTTACAAAAATATCAGGGGAAGTTTATCCGTCAGGATACGCTTCCCCTTGGTTTAAGCTTTAAAACTTAGATAACAGCAAGAACGTCATCTGTGTTAACAGTTGTACCCTTAGGAGCATTGATTGACTTAACAGTACCATCGCAAGGAGCAACGATATCGTTTTCCATTTTCATAGCTTCAAGAACAACGATAACATCACCTGCTTTAACTGCATCGCCAACATTTTTCTTAACTGCAAGGATTGTACCCGGCATCGGAGCTTTAACCTGTGTGCCGTCTGCAGAAACAGGAGCCGGAGCAGCAGGTGCTGCAGGAGCCTCAGCAACAGGAGCAGGTGCAGCTGCAGGAGCTGCAACGGGTGCGGCAGCAGGAGCTGCAACTACGAAAGGAACCTGAGAAACGCCTGTAACGATAGCGTCGCTTTCAGTAACATCTACTTCATAAATTTTACCGTTTAATGTAACATTATATTTCATGATTTAACCCTCCACTAATTTTATTGAGTTGAATATAAGATTTTCTAAAGGAATACCTGTTTTATCTGATGTAATAGCCATAATAGCTGCTGCATCCTGTTCTTCTACGTTTTCAAGAACAGGGTCCTGATTAAGTCTTTTAATTGACTTGAAATCGAGACGAGAAAGGTCAATTCCTGTTTTGTGGGATGTAATAGCCATTAAAACTGCTGCATCCTGCTCGGAAACGCCGTCAAGAACAACATATCCCGGAATATGAGGTATTTCGGGAGCCGCTTCTTCAACAACTTCTGCGCTTTCTGAAACAGGGGCTGCGGGAGCAACAGGTGCTGTAGCAGGTGTGGAAGCATCAGCAGGAGCTTTGGTTTTTTCCTTTTTTCCTGCATTTATTATCTTTGAGAGAAGAATAACAAAGACTGCAAGAACAGCAAGAACAACAATAACAATACCGAAGCCCAGGCCGGAGATGCCTAATGCACCGCCGAAATTAAGGCCTTCATTTGCTAAAGGAAGAAATGTCATAATAAATCCTCCTTAGTCAATAGCTTTGAATTCGTAGGTGTAAATCTTACCTGCCATCTCATCGCGATAATCAAAGTAGTTTTCTGCCTGTGTTGGGAATGCGATGTATGAAAGAACATCTTCATCGCTATGAGCTTTTTCGCCGATTTCTGCCTTAGCAGCCTCGAATGCAGGCTCGAGAGTGTCAGCAAATCTGCCTTCGATACTCTTTGCGTCGCCAAGAATCTGTTTTTTAACATCTTCGTTGATAGCGCCAGGAGCTTTACCATATTCACCCATAAGGTAT
>JAEIGA010002352.1_pt1 | contig 30209 bp, 25 predicted proteins | sample 9270691 | NCBI WGS metagenome assembly JAEIGA01 (sample SAMN17057246, study PRJNA624740) | gut metagenome | biome: biome; isolation source: fecal sample | host: Bos grunniens | place: China: Xizang | collected 2019
ATACTCTTCTTTTTTTCCATGTTGGCAGTTTGTTCAGAATGAGCATCTTGGCTGGCTTCTTTTTTTTCAGCGAAGAAAGCATCGCAAGCTCCGTTGAAGCGTTCCCAAATTTGGTCGCTGTACTTCTTGGGTACCGTGCCGATGGCTCTCCACTGTTTTTGAAGTTCAACGAATGCGTCAGTCGTAGCTTTCCAGTCAGTACTGTCTTTCAGCGCTTCTGCTTTCTCGGCCAGTTCGAGTTTGAGGGCATAGTTCTGGTTAAGATTGTCGCGGACAGACTGGAAATATTCGTTTTTGTGTGTGAAGAAGTTGTCGCAGGCAGCACGGAATCTCTCGAAAATTTTTGTGTTCATTTTCTGTGGAGCGTAACCAATCGTTTTCCATTCTGCTTGGAGGACTGTAATCTTTTCGGAAAGACTATTCCATTCTGCAAAAGTCTTAAGTTCTTCGAAATTGTAGCTTTCTATTGTTTCGCAGATGCTCGTTTTCTTGGCAAGATTTTCTTCTTCTTTTTGTTTGCGGGCTTCAAAATACTCCTGATGACGCTTATTGATGACAGTTGAGGCATCTTTGAAACGTGTCCAGATTTCTTCACGCAAATCATTGGCTACAGGACCTGTTTCGCGGAAATCCTGATGGAGTTGCTGAAGCTTTCGGAATGCAGCGATGATATCTGTCTCTTCTGCTAGCTGTTCAGCAGCTTCGCAGAGGGATGTTTTCTTTTCAAGGTTTTTCTTGAAGTCATAAGCACGCAATTCGTTGCTGAGTTTCAAAGTGTCATAGAATGCTTCTACTGCTTGCTGGTAAATTTTCCAGAGGTTGGTAGCTGTCTCTGCCGGCACCTCTTTGATGTCGTTCCATTGTTGCTGTAGTTCCTTAAAGTCGTTGTAAGCACGGTTTATCTCATCTGGATTTTCTGTGAGTGTCTTTATCTTTTCGATGATGTCGAGTTTCTGCTGGTAATTAGCTTTGCGTATCTGTTCGAGTGCGGCTGCTTGGGCAGCTCGTTTTTCGCGGATAATAGTCATTTGCTCCTTGAAATCAGCTTCCTCAAGGTTGGGTGCAGGAATATACTCTTCCGCATTTCCTCCTTCTTCGATGAATTTTTTGTAGGCTGCATCTGCTTCTTGGTGGTGAATGCGATAGAAGTTGCTTTTGAGGATGTCGAGTTCTTGGCGAGTGACCTCTTCGTCACCTTCTGAAAGCTCTTTGAGTCGGTTAACGACATCTGCTTTTGTCTCATAGGTGGCGATAGAAGTTGTAGAGGTTTCTGCCTGAGGCTCTTCAACAGCTTCTGTTGATGCAGACTCTGCAGGAGCTGCGTCTTCAGTTGTTGGTTTTGTTGTCTTGAGTGTCGCAACTGCTTCTTCCACAACAGCTGATTCTGCTGTAGGTTCTACTACAGATTCCTCAGTGGGGTTCTTAATTTCAGTCATAGTTTTTTTAATTTATAGTTAGAATAATTTCTATAAGGAACTATCGAGGTAGTCCTGTATGAGGATATTCTTGTTTGAAAGAACGAAGTTACAAATTAAGCATGATGGTATAAATGTACACAACTGCGGCAGGAATGGCGAGAAGGGAACTGTCGAAGCGGTCGAGCATTCCTCCGTGCCCTGGAAGGATGCTACCAGAATCTTTAATGCCCACTTTCCGCTTGAAAAGTGATTCTACGAGGTCGCCCCATGTGCCCATAATGACTATGAGTATTGCTAATCCAGCCCAAAGTATATGGCTCATCATAGGAGTAATTGAGTCTGCGAATGGAATGAAATAGGCTATGGCTTGTGATGCCACGATAGCTGTAATACAGCCTCCAATGCTACCTTCCCATGACTTTTTAGGAGAAATGCGGGGGAAAAGGCGATGCTTGCCGAACCATGTTCCAAATAGGTAGGCTCCCGTGTCGCTTGCCCAAAGGAAAATGAACAAGGAAAGGGCGTACCAGTAGTAATAAGTAACTCCTGATGGAGTATTGATGAAGCACAAGGTGTTGAACGACGCAAAGGGTAAAGCAATATACAGCTGTGCCATAAAAGTCATGGCCCAGTTCTGTATGGTGTCATTGCGATCTAAATAAATTTCGGAAACCAGAAGGTAGATGATTGAGATGAGATAAGGGATGAATACTTCTGACCCCATGATGTTGGTGTTGAAAGCCCAAACGGCAACAAACAGATATGCTGCTGCAAACGTTGTAATGAAACGGTTTACATGCAAATTCATGTGTTTGTTAGCTATGGTTGTAAACTCCCAAACTGTAAGGGCTGTAATAGCCGTGAACAGTACGAGAAGGGTGTAAGGACTAAGAACGATTCCGCCAATGAGTATAACGACGAAAATGGCTCCTGTTATTGCTCTTGTAATCAGGTTCTTCACGTTTAATAAACTTATTTAATATCACTTTCGGAATTGTCTGTTGGCTGCTCTGCTGGTTCCGCTAAACCTGGCTCCTGCTTGGCTTGCTCAGCTTTTTCTATGACAGCTTGTACAATCTTCTGGCGAATGATTTCTTCATTTTCTTTGTTATGATCAGTAGGATCAGCTGATTGCCCATCTTCTGCTTGTTCTGCATTTGATGCAAGAATTTCGTCTGTACGAGACGTCCATGGGCGTCTTCCAAAAATGGTTTCGAGGTCTTCTGCAAAGATGACTTCGCGTTCAATGAGAACTTGCGTCAATTGTTCGTGTCCCTCCTTGTGCTCAAGAAGCACTTTTTTTGCACGCTCATATTCGTTGGCAATTAGCGTACGTACTTCTTCGTCAATCGTTTCGGCGGTCTTGTCACTGTAAGGTTTGCCAAACTGATATTCTTGATTGTCGTAATAGCATAGGTTGGGGAGTTTCTCTCCCATACCAGCATAAGCTATCATTCCGTAAGCGCGTTTGGTAACTTTCTCAAGATCGTTCATGGCTCCTGTTGAGATTCTTCCTATACATATTTCCTCTGCTGCACGTCCGCCAAGTGTTGCACAGATTTCATCAAGAATTTCTTCCTTGGTGGAAATTTGGCGTTCTTCTGGCATATACCATGCTGCTCCAAGAGCTTGTCCTCGTGGCACAATGGTGACTTTGACGAGTGGGTTAGCATATTCAAGGAACCATGATATAGTTGCATGACCCGCTTCATGAAGCGCAATGGTTCGTTTCTCGTTGGCTGTGAGTAACTTGGTCTTTTTCTCTAAACCACCGATGATGCGGTCTACAGCGTCTAAGAAACATTGCCTATCCACCCAATTTTTGCTGTTTCGGGCAGCGATAAGGGCTGCTTCGTTGCACACGTTAGCAATATCTGCACCAGAAAAACCAGGAGTTTGACGTGCCAATTGTGCAACATCTACGGTTTCGTCTATTTTGAGAGGCTTCAGGTGAACCATGAAGATTTCCTTGCGTTCATTCAAATCAGGCAAATCAACATGTATTTGTCTATCAAAACGCCCTGCACGAAGGAGTGCTTTATCCAGAATGTCAGCACGGTTGGTGGCGGCCATGATGATAATGCCGCTGTTAGTTCCAAAACCGTCCATCTCGGTAAGTAATTGATTGAGAGTGCTTTCACGTTCGTCGTTTCCGCCCATGGATGCAGATTTGCTTCGCGCACGGCCAATAGCATCAATTTCGTCAATGAAAATGATACAAGGTGCTTTTGCCTTGGCTTGCTGGAATAGGTCACGTACGCGGCTTGCGCCTACGCCGACAAACATTTCGACAAATTCAGAACCTGAAAGTGAAAAGAATGGAACACCTGCTTCACCTGCTACAGCTTTGGCCAATAATGTCTTACCCGTTCCAGGAGGACCTACCAGCAGTGCTCCTTTTGGAATTTTTCCTCCTAAATTAGTGTACTTTTCAGGTTTTTTCAGGAAGTCAACAATCTCTTGTACTTCTTGTTTTGCTCCTGATTGACCAGCTACATCCTTGAAGGTTATTTTAGGTGCGTTTTTGTCGTCTTTGTCAATGAGCTGTGCTTTGGATTTTCCAACAGAAAAAATACCTCCTCCTCCCATAATTCCTCCGCCGCTTCCCATGCCTCGCATGATGAATAGCCATATCAGAACAATTATAATGATAGGCGCAAAGTTCCACAGAAGATTGCTGAAAAAATCATTTTCACGTTCGTAACTGATTTTTCCTGTGAATTTTCCTTCTTCGTTCTGTGTGTCAAGATAGCTTTCCAGATTGTCAATAGAACCAAACTCCACATTGATAACACCTGGCTTCTTGCTTTTGTTTGTGGTTCCGAATACCTGTTTTTCATACTTGGAGTCAATGGAGAGAACCAGAGTGTTTTGATCTTTGTTGATGACAATTTCGGAAACATATCCTTTGGAAACAAATTCTTTGAATGTGGTATAGTCAACGGTACGCGATGATGCGGAATCACGACGCGTGAAGACCATGAATACCAATCCTCCTATCAGTAAGATGTACAGCCACGTGAAATTGAAGCGTGGCTTTTGTATTTTATCGTTGTTTTTGTTGTTGCTCATTTTGTTAATCAATGTTTGGAACGTCTGTTATTTCGGCATCTTCCCATAGATTGTCGATGTCGTAAAATTCACGTGCATCAGGTACGAATATGTGGGTTACAACATCAATGAAGTCAATCGCAACCCATAAGTTGTTACGCGTTCCATCTACAGCAGAGGGGCGTGCATTTGTATTTTTGCGGGCAAAATCGCGCACGGATTCAGTGATAGCGGCTACTTGACTTGGTGAGTTACCTTCTCCAATGACAAGATATTTTGTGATGGTATCGTCAATGTTCTCAAGATTGACAATGCGTATGTTCTTTCCCTTCTTTTCTTGAATACCTGCCACACAGGCCTGTACTAACGTCTGAGTTTCTGTCATGTATAATATATGTATGTTAAATTTCTTCTAATTCTTTTTTCTTTTTTTCTTCAATCATCTGGAAATCTTTGGGGCGTAACACAAAATTGCTACCCAAATATTTTTCTTTGACAATGACATTGTCTGCTAATTCTTTAGGGGTGCCTTTGAAGAGTATTCTTCCCTCGAAGAGCAGATAGGCGCGGTCGGTAATACAAAGTGTTTCCTGTACGTTGTGGTCAGTAATGAGGATGCCGATGTTACGGTCTTTGAGTTTCCATACCACATACTGTATGTCTTCTACTGCTATCGGGTCAACGCCTGCAAAAGGCTCGTCAAGCATGATGAATTTGGGGTCGATAGCCAAGCAGCGTGCAATCTCACATCTTCTTCTCTCGCCTCCTGAAAGTTGGTTGCCCTTGTTCTTTCTTACTTTTTGCAAGTTGAACTCGTCAAGCAGTCTCTCCAGATGTCCCCTTTGTTCTTCTACAGATTTGTATTTCATCTCCAGCACCGTCATAATATTGTCTTCGACACTCATGGTACGAAAAACGCTTGCTTCTTGCGCCAAATAGCCTACGCCTTTTTTTGCGCGAGATGATACCGGGTCTTTCGTGATTTCTTGATCGTTGATGAATACTTGTCCACTGTTGGGTACAACAAGCCCCGTTGTCATATAGAAAGATGTCGTTTTCCCTGCTCCGTTAGGACCTAAAAGCCCGACTATTTCTCCTTGCCTTACGCTAATGGATACATCGTTTGCCACCGTACGTTTTCCGTAGGTTTTTACGAGGTGACGTGTGTATAGTGTGTTCCTCTCTTCTGAGAACTCAGGCACGCCAGCATCGCCCGCATTGGTGGTAACATATTGCTTTTTTAACTCCATATCAAATCAAATTAGTTACAAAAGTACAAATTGTTTGTTGATTAGTCACTTTCCAAAAGAAAAAACTATGTTAAAAGCCTCTCTTTTGAACAAAAATAACTAATTTTGCGAAGATTTTGCTATTTATAAATCATTAAAAATGCAATTAAAGTGCTTTCGGTAAAAAGTGGATTAACTCATTTAGGAAGATACGTGCTTCTGATGGGACGTGTGCTTTCGCGGCCAGACAGATGGCGAATGTTCATAAAGCAATATGTGACAGAAATGTTCCAGTTGGGATACAATTCTATTGGTATTGTGCTAATCATCTCTTTCTTTATTGGTGCTGTCATTTGTTTGCAGATTAAACTGAACATTCAAAGTCCTTGGATGCCGCGTATGGTAGTGGGATATACAACGCGCGAAATTATGTTGCTTGAGTTCTCTTCAAGTATTATGTGTTTGATTCTTGCAGGAAAAGTCGGGTCGAATATCGCTTCTGAAATAGGAACCATGCGCATAACGCAGCAGATAGATGCTCTTGATATTATGGGCGTAAATTCAGCGAATTATCTAATTCTCCCGAAAATTATGGGCTTGATGACTATTATGCCCATTTTAGTTACATTGAGTGTTGCAGCGGGCATTTTAGGTTCTTATGCCACTACTTTGATGGGTACGACTACGGTGCCTGAGCTGAATGAAGGTTTTCGTTATGAGTTCAACCAATGGTTTTTCTGGTGTGGCATGATAAAAGCAGTTGTCTATGCGTTTATCATTACCAGTGTTTCTGCCTACAAAGGATATACTGTCGAAGGCGGTAGTGTGGAAGTCGGCAAGTCAAGTACCGATGCTGTGGTTACCAGCAGCGTTCTTGTACTTTTTTCTGATATATTCCTTACAAATATGCTGACATAACGTGATTTTTTGTGCCCCGCTAAAGAAGCGCTGATACAAACTAGACATACAAATATGATAAAAATAGAACATTTATATAAAAGTTTTGAGGACAAAGAGGTGCTCAAGGACATCAATGCAACGTTCCGAGATGGTGAGGTAAATCTCATCATAGGGCAAAGTGGTAGCGGCAAAACGGTGCTGATGAAGAATATTGTGGGCTTGCTTATACCCAATAGTGGCAGCATCTTTTATGATGACCGTGACTTTGTTTCTTTGCCAAAGAAAGAGAAGATTCGCCTTCGTCGTGAGATGGGCATGATATTCCAAAGTGCGGCTTTATTCGATTCTCTGTCTGTTCTTGATAATGTAATGTTTCCGCTGAACGTGTTTTCATACAATTCTTTTGAGGATAGAAAAAAACGTGCTCTAGACTGCTTGGCGCGTGTAAACTTGCAAGGTGCAGAAAACAAGTTCCCAGGAGAAATTTCAGGTGGTATGCAGAAGCGTGTGGCAATAGCACGTGCCATTGTGCTCGAACCAAAGTATCTGTTCTGTGACGAACCTAATTCCGGACTTGATCCCAAGACTAGTATTGTCATTGACGAACTTATTGCAGGTATTACTCACGAAGACAAGATTACTACGATTGTGAACACGCATGATATGAACTCAGTGATGGGTATAGGAGAAAACATCACTTTCATCTGTGAAGGTAGAGCGGAATGGCAAGGGAATAATAAGGAAATCATGGATGCGTCGAATAAGAAACTGGAAGATTTTATTTTTTCCAGTGATATTCTGCGCCAGGCAAAAGAATTGCACGACCAGCAAAAGAAATGATTGTTTGTATAGCAGAGAAACCTAGTGTGGCGCGCGACATTGCCAATGTGTTGGGAGCCAGAGAAACGAAGCAGGGCTACATCGAAGGCAATGGTTATCAGGTCACATGGACGTTCGGACATTTGTGTGAACTGAAAGAACCTGATGAGTACAACCCTCGTTGGAAGCGTTGGGATTTGTGGGATTTGCCGATGATTCCAGCGCGTTATGGTATTCGATTGAAAGACGATGAAGGGGTGAAACGGCAATTTGCGACGATTGAAAAGTTGATGCAGAATGCTGATGGCATCATCAACTGTGGTGATGCTGGGCAAGAAGGTGAGTTGATTCAACGTTGGGTGATGCAGAAGGCAGGGGCGAAATGTCCTGTTAAGCGTCTTTGGATTTCTTCACTGACAGAAGAGTCTATTCGTGAGGGATTCAATCAGTTAAAGGATCAAATTGAATACCAGTCACTTTATGAGGCAGGGCTTTGTCGTGCCATTGGTGACTGGACGCTCGGCATGAATGCTACACGTCTTTACACGTTGAAATATGGACAGCAAAAACAGGTGCTTTCTATAGGGCGGGTGCAGACACCGACTTTGGCACTGATTGTAAAACGTCAGCAGGAAATCGAGAGTTTTGTTCCTAAACAGAGCTGGGTGTTATCTACTCTTTATCGTGATGTTAAATTTACAGCTATTGCGCATGATGAAGAAGCGGAGGCTGAAGACGCAGCAGAAGTGAAGGCTGCTGCAGAACAAGGTAAAACAATAAAGAGTAAGTTCCCCATTTATAAACAGATAGAATGTTTGACAGAAGAAGAGGGTAGGGCTATATTACAGTCCATCGAAGGACTGCCTTTTTCTGTGACAGATATTCAAAAAAAGAAAGGTACAGAAGCGCCCCCACGTCTCTATGACTTGACGTCATTGCAAGTGGATTGCAATAAAAAATTTGGTTATTCTGCAGAACAGACTTTGCAACTTATCCAAGGCTTGTACGAAAAGAAATTCACTACTTATCCACGTGTAGATACAACTTTTCTTAGCGATGACATTTATGCTAAGTGTCCGCAGACACTTCGAGGTTTGCGTGGTTATGAACAGTTCACGCAACCGCTTGAAGGGAAGCCGTTGGCAAAGTCGAAAAAGGTTTTTGATTCCTCCAAAGTGACTGACCACCATGCTATTATACCAACAGGTGTCCCTGCCGTTAGCCTCACTGATATGGAACGTCGAGTGTATGACCTTGTCGTGCGTGCTTTCATTGCTGTGTTCTACCCTGATTGTAAGTTTGAAACCACTACGGTATTTGGCGAGGTAAAACCCGTGGAAACAGATGTAGTCCTATTTCGTACAAGTGGACGTGCTATTTTGGAAGAAGGCTGGAAAATCATATATAAGAAGAATACTACTGAAGGAACAGAAGAGGAGGAAAAAGTGACTGACGACAACCGTTCTTTGCCAGTTTTTCAAAAAGGTGAAAACGGATCCCATATTCCTTCTCTTATTGAAAAATGGACACAACCACCAAAACCTTATACGGAAGCGACCCTGCTTCGTGCGATGGAAACGGCTGGAAAATTTGTTGATAATGAAGAACTTCGTGATGCTATGAAAGAAAATGGCATTGGTCGTCCTTCCACTCGTGCAGCGATTATTGAGACATTGTTCAAACGTCGCTATATCCGCAAGGAACGCAAAAACCTCATCGCAACTCCTACAGGCGTTGAACTCATTGGCATTATTCGTGAAGAACTTCTCAAAAGCGCAGAACTTACAGGTATTTGGGAGAAGAAACTTCGCGAAATAGAACGTCGCCAATACGATGCCCAAGTCTTTATTTCCGAACTCAAGCAGATGGTTGCCGACCTCATCAATCAGGTTCGTAGCGATAACTCCAACCGCCATGTAGCCATCACGACAGAAGAAGATTTGAAGAAAAAGACGAAGAAAGTTGCGCCAGCTAATGCCTCCAATGCTCCTGCAGGTTTCCAACCTAGCTCACGCGCTGGACGAAGTTCAAAGTCAGGGAAGTCTCAATCCCCGAAGCCTAAAACGATGGAGGAAGTCAAAGCAGAGCATAATCCAGACGAAGTGATTGGTATGCCATGTCCTCTCTGCCACGAAGGTCACATTGTCAAAGGAAAAGCCGCCTATGGCTGTTCTCGCTGGAAGGAAGGTTGTACCTATCGTCTCCCTTTTGACCAAGCATAATAACCTCAAAATCGGTGTGGGGCACACCGTTTTATTGACATAGACTGTATGCTGCCAAAGAAAAAGGAAGTGTTTAATATGGTGGATTGGGAAAGTGTTGTAAAAGTTTTTTAAAAGATTAGTTGTGTTATTTGTAAAAGTTTTGTACTTTTGTAACAATAATCTATTAATTAACATGTCTTCTGGTTGATTGTGAAACGAATTGTGTTTGCCTTTATCTTTGTCTTGTTGCCTTTCATCTGTCTTTTGGCACAGAAAACGGTTGTGTGGGAAAATCCCGTTATAGGTTACACTAGTTATAATTACATCAGTATTACAAAGGTGGAGTTAGATGAAGCAAAGACTTCGTTGTATATGAGTATTCTTTTTCCGTCAAACGCTTGGTTTCGTATTTCGTCTCAGAGTTTTCTTGAAACAAATGGTCAGCGTTATGCAATCATGGAAAGTGATAGTATCGAATTGGATAAGGAGTCTTACACATCTTTAGAAACATGGAAGAAAGATTTTGTGCTTCATTTTGAGCCTTTGCCAGAAGATACTAAAATCTTCGATTTTCGTGAGGGGTTTGATAAAGATAGTTACTCATTTTTCTACATCCATCCTCAAGGCTATCGGGGACCTGAGTCGCCTGTGTCTGTTGACTTTATTGAGGAACATCTGGAAAAAGATGTGTTTCAAGGAAATATGTTTAGCGAACAGCCTGCAACAGTTCACTTTAAAGCTTTGAATTACAAAAAAGGTATGAATGCAGAGATTGAGGTGTTGTATTTTGACATCACCAATCCACGCTCTTCCAATGAAACGAAAATTTATTTGGACGATGAAGGTTGTGCCGATTTTAGTTGTAAGATTTATTACCCAATGCGTTTGCAGTTTACAATGGGAAGGACAATAGCAATACCTCGACTTGCTCCAGGTGAGGATGTGACTGTTTGGATTGATATGTTGAGAGACGGGAATAAGGTAATAGGGTATAAGGGGTATCTTGCTCAACTAAATAAAGAGACGGATTTGTTTCTTGCGAAGTATTTGGGACGGATGCCTAAATTTGCAAAGTTATGTAAAAAAATCAAAACTGTTGACGACATTGCTGTTTTGCATGATTCTATAATGTTGGCTTATCAGAAATCGTTAAAAGGTATCACGGAGATTTCAGATTACAGCAAGAAAAAGTATATAGATTATGAATTGAGATTTTTTAGTATAATAGCGGAGAAATGTGATTCGTTGTTTCATACACAGGAGTTCCGTAACTACGTGTTCCGTACACGTCCAGAATGTTTCTATGGAGACGATGTGGATGTTTGTCTTGATTTCAAGGACGTTGCCTCACTCTTTGTTGGAACAGAGGAGAATGGTTTCGGCCCTGATTTTTGCCGATTTGTTTATTCTATGTCAGAACTGCGCAGCGGTATAGCCAATCATAAACCATTGATTGAAGATACAAATCTATCGCAACTCTACGATAAGGTAAAACGGGAAATTACGGAAAGTGTCAATAAACGGAAAGATGGCTTGAGCGAGAATATTCACTATATGGAACTGACAGATGTGGCTCCTGAAAAAACGTTGCAATTTTTGCTTGACCGCTATAAAGGGAAAGTTATTATGCTTGATATGTGGGCAACGTGGTGTGGTCCTTGCTTGATGGGGCATCAGAAAATGCAACCAGTGAAAGAAGAACTAAAGAATCTGGATATTGTTTACATTTACGTCACTTCTTCCACATCTCCTTACGAAAAATGGAAAGAGATGACGGTGGATATTTCGGGTGAACACTACTATCTTTCTCCAGAACAATTTGATGCACTCGCCAAACATTATAACTCTGGTGGAAGTGTGCCTGTATATGTCATCTACAACAAGGAAGGTGAGGGTGTTTATCAAAGTTTGGGATTTTCTGCTGTCGAACCGTTGAAAGCGGGATTGTTAAAAGCTCTGAAATAAATATTCCATTCAAGGTTTCATGCAATAATGGAGCCTTTTTTTCGTTTTTAATGATATGGGACGAAAATTATTCCACATATCTATATATACCATACTTTGGGTGTTTGTGTCATGTAGCAATGAGAGCGTCGCTTTTAAGAAAGCGGAGCAGAGTTATGCTATTGGCGAATATTATGCAGCATCTATCAATTATAAGAAATCTTATTCACGTTGTTCGCCTAAGGAAAGAGACAAGCGAGCTGTGCGTGCATTCATGATGGGAGAGTGTTACCGTCGGATTGGCTATACTCAGAAAGCAATAGCTGCTTATCAGAATGCGATAAGGTACAATATACCAGATAGTTTGGTGTATCTTCACATTGCGCGTCAGCAGTTGAAGGTGGGGCAGTATAAACCAGCATCACAGAATTTTGCTAAGTTCTTGGAATTGAATCCTGAAAGTGAACTGGCACGTAACGGCTTGCTTTCTTGTGAATTAGGACCACAATGGAAGGCCACTCCAAATCAGTATCAGATTAAGAAAGAGGCGCTTTTCAATTCTCGCCGTTCTGATTATAGCCCATTGCTGATAGGTGAAGATGCCGACCAAATTTTACTTTCTTCTACCCGCAAGGAGTCAAAGGGTGATGACATTTCTGGCATTACTGGTGTGAAATTTGGTGACTTGTTCTTTTCCAAGAAGAATGAGCAAGGAAAATGGCAGCCTGTTGATGTTATTGAAGGTGAATTGAATACGGAGTATGACGAAGGCGCTCCATGCTTGAGCCCTGATGGAAAGACCATGTATTTCACCAGATGTTCAAGTGACCCAGACTATCCTCGATATGCAGAGATTTGGAAGTCGCAACGCAGTGACGCGTCGTGGGGCAAACCGACAAAGTGCGAGATTACCAGAGACACGCTGACTTCTTATGCTCATCCAGCTGTAAGCCCTGATGGACAGTGGCTTTATTTCGTGAGTGATATGTCTGGAGGTGAAGGAGGGCTTGACATCTGGCGTACACGTATTGTTGATGGCGACTTTGTGGGTATGGAGAATGTCGGGAGACCTATCAATACTGCAGGCGATGAAATGTTTCCGACATTCCGTCCCAATGGTGATTTCTATTTCTCCAGCGATGGACATCCTGGTATGGGAGGATTGGATATTTTTGTTGCGTATGAGGATTCTGTACGTGGCACGATTATAGAAAATTTGCAATCTCCTCTTAATTCTTCAGCAGACGATTTTGGAATGACTTTTGAGCCTGTGCATAACAAAGGATTCTACAGTTCTTCTCGTAACGACGGAAAGGGATGGGAGCATATCTTCTCTTTTGAGTGTCCTGAGATAATACAGACAGTAACGGGATGGGTGTATGAAAAGGATGGATATGAATTGCCAGAAGCTCTTGTGTATATGGTTGGTAATGATGGGACTAACTTGAAACTTTCTGTGAAGGGAGATGGTTCATTCACCCAAGTCTTGAAGCCAGGTGTTGATTATGTTTTGCTGGGCACTTGCAATGGGTATCTGAATGTGAAGAATGAAATCCGTGTGGAGAAGTCAGAGGAGAGTGAGGAATATACGCTTCAATTCCCGTTGCCACCTATCAATGTGCCTGTATTGATAGATAATATCTTTTATGAATTTGATCGTGCAGACTTGACGTCTGAATCTGCTGAGTCGCTGGATAAACTGGTGGTAATGATGAATGAGAATCCTAATATAACCATCGAACTTTCAGCCCATTGCGACTATCGAGGGAATGATGCGTATAATCAGCGCTTGTCTCAGCGCCGTGCAGAATCTGTGGTTCGTTATCTGATTCAGAATGGTGTGGCAGAAGACCGCCTTACGGCTGTTGGCTATGGTGAATCAAGGCCTAAAGTGATAACCAAGAAACTGGCAGAAACTCTTCAGGCAGATACAATAAAGGTTGAGGTGCAGGAGAACGATACGCTGACAGAGGCTTACATCCTTGCAGTTGAGGATGAAGAAAAGCAAGAGGTGCTAAATGCCCTGAATAGACGTACAGAGTTCCGTGTGCTTCGTACTACTTATGGCACTACATTAAATGAATACAAGCCAGAGGAAGAAGAGAGAAAGGCGGCAGCTAAACGCGAGGAAGAAACAGAGGAGAATTTTATTTTTTGATAGGAATAAAATAATGCAGAAGTAGAATAAAGGGCGGCGGTTCAATGGAAGTGCTAATAATCATCCCTGACTAAATATTATCGGACACCAATAATTTTGATACAAAAATCTCTTGAGAAATGTTGCAGGGGGCATCGTAATTACGATGCCCCCTGCAACTAAATTACGATGTCCCCAGCATCGTAAATGTGGTTTAGAAATGTTTGCTAATCCGTTGAACGGCAGATAAAAAGCAAGTCGCATCGCTGTATGAAGCAGATGCGACCTGTTTTTTGTTATTTTATTTCTTCTTCTGTATTGTCTTCGCCGAGATAAGTATATTCAAAACTCGAGCTCTTTGCCGAAGGGAACTGTGAACGATTGTCAACATCAGGACGGTTCTGCAAGTGTTCGATAATGCGGTTGTAAGCGTCCATCGCGCTGCTTGCCTTTAGCTTGACACGGAATCGCGTGTCTGTGTATTTACATTTTCCGGTTTCAGGCATTGTGATGACGCGTTTGAAAAGCAGGCTTGCATCCCACCATCCAATTTTCTCTTCGTTGAGAGCATCGATGATAGTCTTCTTCCGATCAGCCATCGTGCTGACACGATCGGGTTTCTGTTCTTTTCGAAGCGCTTCTTCTTCCTTGAACTGCTCTAATGTCTCTGCCTCCGTCTTGAGGAAAAGCACATAGTTTGAATAGCTGACCTTCAGGCGGAAGGGATATAGGTTGGAGGAATTTAAGAAGGTTGAAATACGAACTGCCGCATTGCTTTCCAACTTTATTTCGTCTATGCTGGTGAGAAAGCTCAGTGCTTCATCTACAGTCTTTGCTAAAAATTCGTGATCAAAATATCTAACGTATAAATTCATCTGTGTTATCTTGCTTTATTTTTCGGAATGCAAAGGTAAGAAAATAAATTGACAATTGGTAATTGACAACTGATAATTTTGTTATTCAGACAGATAAATAGCGGTTGGCAATTGCTAATTCTTTCTAATTCTCCATTCTGTGGGGTAGAGGTTGTTGGCGCGATTTCCAATGTTCTTTGCAAAGCCGAGTGGATGTCCCTGATAGCAAATCAGCACATATCCTTTTGGGGTGTCGGAGGGAAGTTGCAGCGCCTCTGTGCGCAAGTAGGCAATGGCCTGTTGTTCATCAGCTTCTATAATGGGGAATGCGTCTTTATTGAGGGCATAGGACATCGCAAGATTTTGGCAGGGTTGCAGATTCTTGCCTTTTAGCGTAGCAAGTTCAATACCTGCATGAAGCATTTTCAAATCGTTTTTGGCTATACGGTAAAGGTCGAGATGCTCTGTCGGGAAAGCATAAAAACTGTCTTTCTCCTCAAAAATGCTGAAGTTCTCATGGGAAGTCAGCCAGCCTTTTAATTCTGTTGGTATTTTAGGAACAGATGTTTTTTTCGTGTCTTTTTTCTCCTTCTTTTTTCTGTGGATAGTCGGTGTGTCTTCGTCTGTCGCACTTTTGCGTAATATGCTGATAAAGAAGCCTTCACCTCTTGTACGATGTGGATAGAAATGTGTGTTTGTCGCACTTAGACTCCAGTCAGGGGCTGGGAAACACGACAAAATCTCGGCTCCTAATGTTTCTGCAATCCATGCAGCGTTCTCTTCATCTTCTTTCTTGTTGTAAGTACATGTGCTATAGATGAAAAGACCGCCTTCTTTTAGCGTGTGCCAGATACTGCTGACGATGTCCCGTTGCCTTTTCCAGCAGACCTCCACATTGGCAAGGCTCCATTCGTCAATACTGTTGATGTCTTTTCTGAACATGCCTTCACCAGAGCAAGGAGCATCGCAGATGATGAGGTCGAACACATTACTAAATGCTTGGAAATCTTCAGCATAATTGTTCGTTACGATGCAGTTGGGATTGCCCCATTTCGTGATGTTCTCTGCTAAAATGTTGGCACGTTGTCGCATCGCTTCATTGGCAATTAGCAATGAGCCTTGAGGCAGCAGAGAAAGAGCTAAAGTGGACTTTCCTCCAGGTGCAGCACATAAATCAAGAACCTTAACAGGTTCTTTCACATATTGTTGCAGCACATGTGCCAAGAACATCGAAGAAGCCTCTTGAACATAATAGCATCCTGCATGAAATAGTGGATCAAACGTAAACTGTGGACGTTCTGGAAGATAATACCCATTCTTGCACCATGGTACACTTTCTGCGTTGTCCAATATTGGGAGTTCTTCTTTTTTTGCCTTATCTGTGTTGATTCTTACGCTTGTCGGAGCAGGTAAAGAAAGCGCCTCGGCAAGTTGGTCAAACTCTTCCTTGCCGAGGTCATTTATCATTAAATGCTGAAAGTCGAGAGGCAGATTCATGCTTTTTTCTCCAAGTTCACAAATGCATATCGAAACGCATGCTTTTCGTCCATGTCATGTTCTTCTCTGAATGTCTCCGCCCATTTATCTTCTTCTATTTCAGGAAAGAACGTGTCCGCCTTCTCTGGTGTATCGTAGATATAGGTCAAGCACAGACGGTCTGCAATAGGCAGTGCTTCTGCATATACGGATGCACCGCCGATGATGTAAACATCTCCTTCGCATGAAGCCAATGCGTCGGAAAGGTTAGGGTAGAGGTCTGTTCCTGGAAAGTCTTCTGCTTTTCCATTGCGTGAGAGCACGATATTCCGTCGGTTAGGCAGAGCACCCTTAGGCAGGCTTTCAAACGTGCGCCTTCCCATGATGATAGTATTGCCCGTGGTTAGTTCCTTGAATCGTTTCAGGTCGTTGGGCAGCCAATAAATCAGTTTGTTCTCCGAACCAATCGCTCTGTTTTCAGCGATGGCTACAATAATTGAAATCATTTCTTTTGACAAGATTACGTCAATATGTTATTTCCGTTTTTTATACGCTTACCGTTGCCTTGATGTGTGGATGTGGATCGTAATCAACCAGTTCGAAATCCTCGTATTGGAAATCAAAAATGCTCTTCACATCAGGGTTTATCTTCATTTTGGGAAGTTTGCGTGGTTCACGAGTTAGCTGTAGCTTTGCTTGTTCAAGGTGGTCAAGATACAAGTGCGTATCTCCTGTTGTATAGACGAAATCGCCAGGTTTGAGACCGCACACCTGAGCAACCATCATGGTCAGTAAAGCATAGGAAGCTATGTTGAAAGGCACACCCAAGAAAGTGTCTGCACTACGCTGATAGAGCTGGCAACTCAATTTCCCATCTGCCACATAGAACTGGAACAAGATGTGGCATGGAGGAAGATTCATGTTGTCGATGTCTGCAACATTCCATGCTGAAACAAGCAGTCTCCGTGAATTCGGGTTATTTTTGATTTGTTCAATGACTTCGCTAATTTGGTCAATGTGCCCACCATTGTAGTCAGGCCAGCTGCGCCACTGGTAGCCGTAGATGTGTCCCAGATTGCCATCCTCATCAGCCCATTCGTTCCAGATGCGCACACCACGTTCTTGCAGCCACTTTGCGTTTGTGTTGCCTTGCAAGAACCATAGCAGTTCGTAGATGATGGATTTGAGGTGAAGTTTCTTCGTTGTAAGAAGTGGAAAACCCTCTTCCAGATTGAACCGCATTTGGTTGCCAAAAACAGAGATTGTCCCCGTTCCTGTACGGTCTCCTTTTTGTGAACCTTCGCTCAGGATGCGGTTGAGCAGATTGAGATATTGTTTCATTGTTCTTCCAGTTTTAATCTTTTTGCAAAGATAGTGTAATTTGGACGAAGAAAAAAATAATCGACTTGTTTTATTGACATTCACCCTTTCTTATGTCATCAAGTATTCGTGTGTTCCTATACTTCAACACCGTGTATCAAATATTTAAAAGGCTCGCTTCATAATATTAGCTACATGGTGTTGTAAATAACAGGAACACCGCGTGCACTTGCTGAAGAAGGCTTTTCTCTAGTAGAGGAATTCGCCAGCAGAAGTAAAAGTAGTACTGCTTATGGCTATTCATGTAAAATGAGATGCGGACTTTTGCCCAAAACAAAAAGAACGGTTCCTTATTTGAAACCGCTCTTTCCTGTTTTTATAGAAGTTGTTTTACTGCTTTTTGTTTGCAGAGTAAACAATCTTGAGTGCGTAAGACTTACGGAGTACTTGCTTCACGTCAGTGATGATACCCATCGGAGTATTTTTGTCACACTTGAGTGAGATGGTGTAGAAAGGCTTGTCTGCCTCTGGAAGTTCTCCACGGTCTGCTGTGACGAAGTCTTGTACTTCTGGAACTTCAGCATACTTGTCGTTGAGCTGAATACGATGTCCTGTACCATACTGAGCTCTCAGAGCGTCTGTAGGGCGGCCAATGTAGATGAAAGAAGTACATGACTTACGAGCAAGTTTCTCAAGCTGAGTACCAACTGGTCTGTCAAACTTCACCTTCAGTGTTACCTCACGCATGGTAGTTACCATCATGAAGAAGAACAGGATGGTGAAAATCAAGTCAGGGAGAGATGATGTATTCAACTCGGGCATTTCCCTGCTTCCGTTCTTATTAAATCTACTCATTATTGCTGTCCTCCATATTTCTTTGGCTCAGCCTCTGAAATCTTCTGTGGGTAAATTTCGCGGATGGCTTTCTGCTGATCTGCTGTTAAGTATTCGTAGCGATAGCCGAATTCCTCCTTTGAAACTTCGTCACGAAGTTCTCCATAAGCTGCAACAAGCTCATCCTGTACTTCGAAGTAAACTCCGTAGTCGGTACCACGGTCGGTCTGAACAGAGATAACGTGGTCTTTTGTAACCATCATAGTCTTTCCTAAGCCTTTGATTTTCTTAGGTGAGAGTTCAGGCAGATTGGGCTTGTTTTCTGGGTTTTTGATAAACTCTTTAGCTCTCTCCTTCACATCAGCAAGTGTCGCAGGATCGTCGCCAATCATGATTTCATTGTCCTTGTTGATACGAATGTTGAGGATGTTACGTTCCTTAACTTTCATTTCGTTGGTCAATGTTTCATCCTCTGGTGGTTTTGGCAGTGTACGCGCAAGACCCTGATCGGTGTCCATTGATGTTGTTACAAGGAAGAAGATGAGCAATATGAATGAGATATCCGCTGTTGAACTGGTGTTCAGTCCCGGCATTTTTCTTTTCTTTCCCATATAATTTGCTCTGAGTTAAAGGTTTACTTCTTGTTAGTTGCCATGCTGAAGACAGTAACAATGATTGTGATGATTGTGAGAATCAAGATTGAAATCATTGAAGTGTCTGTCATGATGATTCCTGTTGGGTCATTCCAATCTTTACCGTTGATGAGCATAGATTCATCTTTGTTTGCAATACCTACTGCTGCACCAATGATAAGAGAGAGGAGACATGGTCCCCAAGCAATCCAGTTTGTCTTGCCGAGAAGGCCTTTTTCTTCATGCTTAGACTTGTTGCTTCCGTTAGCAAAGCTGTAGATTACAGCCGCTGTAGCAATTACTGCTGTAGCAATAATCAGGAAATATGTCCAGCAAAGAAGGAGATCCAACATTTGTGGATCGTTGAATGTAGGATTCTCCTCGTAAGGAGTATCATATCCAACAAGGAGGAAGATGGCTGTCACAACGATAGAAATACCGATGAGACCCCAAAGCACAATCTTGGAGATTTTTTCCACCTTGTCTTGTGCGCTGATTACTTGTGTATTCTTCATTTTATTTTCTCCTTTTAATTGATGAATAATTAGTTGGTGACTGAATCGGGTAGTCCTCTAATTACTTCTTGTTGCTGTACTTCGCAACCATGTCAAGGAGAGAAATAGTTGAGTCTTCCATCTTAGCTGTAAGACTTTCGATTTCAGCGAGAATGTAGTTGTAGAATACCTGAAGAACGAGAGCAACAACGATACCGAAGATTGTTGTCAAGAGGGCAACCTTCATACCACCTGCTACGACTGTTGGAGAGATGTCACCTGCAGCCTGGATGTCGTCGAACGCCTGAACCATACCAATCACAGTACCCAAGAATCCGAGAGATGGTGCCATTGCGATGAAGAGTGTGATCCAAGAGCATCCGCTTTCGAGCTTAGAAGCCTGAACTGCGCCATAAGCAACAACTGACTTTTCAACCTGGTCAACGCCGTCGTTGAGGCGGATGAGACCCTGATAGTAGATTGAAGCGATAGGACCGCGAGTGTCGCGTGCGATAGCTTTAGCTGCTTCGATGTCACCCTTCTTGAGGAGAGCCTCTTCAATGTCTTCGATGAACTTCACTGTGTTAATCTTTGAAAGAGCGAGGTAGATGATACGCTCGATACAGAAAGCAAGACCGAGGATGAGGGCGATTGCTACGATAGCCATGAAGCCAGCGTCACCTTCGATGAACTTAGTCTTGATGTCTTTGTACATACCAGTCTCAACTGGTTCTGATTCAACTGGTTCTTCAGCAACCTCTTCTACAGGTGCTTCTGCTACAGAGTCAGCAGCCAAAGAGTCTGCTGCTACTGAATCAACCTGCTCAGTTGCTGCGTCTGCTTCTTCCTGAGCTGAAACTGACTGTGTCATACCGAATGTAAACACACCCATCAATGCAATGATTGCAAATACTTTTTTCATTGTGTTGAAAATTTTAAGATTAATAAATTATTTAATTTCTTTTTTTATCATGCTGTGGCAATATTGCCATTGCGGAGAGAGGGGGATTCGAACCCCCGAAACGCTTTTGACGTTTACACGCTTTCCAGGCGTGCCTCTTCAGCCACTCGAGCATCTCTCCTTGGTCAAAATAGGGGACTTTTCCCTCTTGAGTACGGCAATTTTCGCAAGGGAAACTTACCTTACCTCCATAATTCGACACAAAAATAATGATTTTTTTCTTATCATTTCTATTAAATGCTTGGAAAGTTTTAATTTTTTGCAAAAAAAGTTACTTTTTTGAAAACTTTTAATGCATTTCCCGTTGTTTGAAACGCAATGTGGTCGATATCACAACCGTAAATAGTGGCCAAGGTTTCGGCAACGTGCTTGACGTATGAACTTTCGTTTCTTTTCCCTCTATTGGGCACTGGAGCCATGTAGGGCGCGTCTGTTTCGAGGACTATTCTTGATAGTGGGATGGCATTTTTTACCACATCTCTCAAGGTGGATTTCTTGAATGTCAGAACCCCTCCAATGCCTAGCATGAAGTTTGGGAATGATAGCAAATCTCGGGCCTCCTCTTCTGTTCCAGTGAAACAATGGAATACGCCGCAAAGGTTCTTGTGGCGATGGCGTTCCATGATTTCCATCATTTCGGCGTGGGCATTTCTGGTATGAATGACGATGGGGAGGTCGTATTTCTCTGCCCATCCTATTTGTCTTTCGAATACCTCGATTTGTTCTTGCTTGTGGGTGGTGTCCCAGTAGAGGTCAAGGCCGATTTCTCCTATGGCAACAATGGGGCTTGTGTTTTTTTGGGGAACGTTTGTCTCGTTTTTTATGCTGGAACGGATGATTTGCTCCATCTGCTCAAGGACGTAGTTATAATCTTCATCCATGATGTTTTCTGGGTGAAGGCCAATCATGGGGTACAGGTATCCTGCATGAGTTTGACATACTTGAAGCAGTCGAGAGGTGTCTTTGAGGCAGATTCCTGGTACGAGTATCTTTTTTATTCCTGCATCTTGGGCTCTTTGGATGACTTCTTCAAGGTCTTCGGCAAATTCTGAGCCGTCAATATGTGAGTGTGTGTCAATCATTTGGGTCGTGGATGATTAGTATTTCCGTCCCATCAGTTTGTTGGCAAAGAGCCTCAGCTCGGCTTTCTTTTCGTCGGCAACTTTTACTTTGTCGAGACTTTGTAGCGAAATGGCAAACAGTTTTTCGATTTTCTGCTGTGCGAGTTTGTCGATGCCTAATATATTATATATATGTGTAATGGCTGCGATTTTCTCGTCTGCATCGAACGTCTTTGCTTGTATCCATTGGTCTATTTCTGCTTTTTGTGCAGGAGATGCCAACTGGCAGGCGTTGATGAGCATGAATGTCTTTTTGTTGACAACGATGTCTCCGCCCAGCTTTTTCTGGAACTCTTGGGTGTTCCCATACACGTCAAGATAGTCGTCTTGTAACTGGAATGCAAGTCCCATTTTTTCTCCAAAGGTGTATAGATTCTGTGCGTCTTCTTCGTCAGCACCGCCAAGAATGGCTCCAATCTTCAGGGCGTATCCCAGCAGAAGCGATGTCTTCTGTCGAATCATTTCCATGTATTCTTCTTCTGTTACATCGTTTCTTGTCTCGAAATCAATATCATACTGCTGTCCTTCACATACACCAAGGGTTGCGTCGATGAATGCTGTGAGTGCCTCCTTGTTCTTCATGCCTTGGTTGAATAGCTGGTAGGCGATGATGAGCATGGTGTCGCCTGAAAGGATGGCTGTGTTGTCGTTCCATTTTTTATGGACTGTAGGATTGCCACGTCGCATATCGCTCTTGTCCATCAAATCATCGTGCAGAAGCGTGAAGTTGTGGTAGGTCTCGATTGCTAATGCGTTGTTGATGATAGGGGTGACGTCATCTTTATATAGGTTGTAGCCCAATAGCATTAATACTGGGCGAATGCGTTTTCCGCCAATAGAGAGGATGTATCGTATTGGGTCGTAGAGATTCTTTGGCTCTGTGCTGTACTGAATCTTTTCTACTTCCTTGTTGATTCTCTCTGTGAGTTCGGCTATGGTGTACATATATGCTATAAATAATGAGGTGTGATGAAGATTTCTTTTTGCTTTTGCGTGGCTGCCTGTTGATGTGAATTGTGCAGGTGGCTGTATAGAAATGCCGCACAGCAGGTGTGTTGTGCGGCATTTTCTATATAAGGATTCTCTGCATGATTAACGCAGACGGAATGTTACAGGGAGTGTGAATCGTACACGTACTGGTTTTCCACGCTGGCGGCCTGGTGTCCATTTTGGCATGGCAGATACAACGCGGATTGCTTCTTTGTCGAGTGAAGGGTCAACTGAACGTATTACCTGAGGTTCTACGATAGAGCCGTCCTTGTTCACGACGAACTGTACGATTACGCGGCCTTGGATACCGTTGTCCTGAGCGATAGAAGGATACTTGAGGTTCTTCTTGAGGTATTCCATCAACGCCTCATCGCCTCCAGGGAATGATGGGTTCACTTCTACAACCTCGAAGATTGTGGCTTCGTCACCGTCTTCCTGAACAGGTGCTGGAGGACCTACCATAACTGGACCTGTTGGTGCAGTTGGGCCTGTAATAGCCTCTGTTGTTGCTTCTGTAGATTCGATTTCTTCTTCTACAAGTTCTGTCTCGTTGTCAACGATTTCAAGAATTTCTGGAACCTTAGGAGCTTCAGCTGGTGGAGGTGGTGCTGCCTGGAAGATTGGCTGCGTGATAGGGATAATTTCCTCCTCTGAAACATAAGGAACTGTTGCATAGACAACGTCAGTCTCCTTGTACTCTCGAGTGGTGTACTCAAAGCATGCGAACATGGCAGCGAGCGCTACGATGTATCCAATCAGCAAGCCGGTGCTTTTTTCACCTTCGAGATCTGCTTTTTTTGATTTTTTAACTTCCATAGATTATATTTATTTTTTAGTTATTTCTTAGTGCTGAAATCCAAATGGGCACACCTTCTCCAAGCGATTAGGCGCACTTCTTCATGGTTTTGTGGCAAAAGTAATACTTTTTTTTGATTTGTGAACTACAAATACTGTTTTTTTTATCGAAAAAGTCTGTTTTTTTTGTTTGCGCGATACTTCTTCTCTTATTTTGTTCTAGAAGGTGTGCTGATATGCCGTTGCTTCCTTTGCCAGTTCTCTGATGTGCTGTTTGGCGTAATTACGATGGAGGGTGTATCGTAAATAGGGTAGAGGGTTCATCGTAATTGCGATGAAGAGTGCGGCTTTATAGTGATGCAGGACCCGTCACTCGGCATCCATGAAGTTTTTTGCGCGTGCGATGAAAGACTTGCCGATTCGCATGGATTTTCTGCCTTCATTAGCTCCTTCTTCTAGCACTTCTTCCATCAGATCGTCTTCAGTCACAGCTTCTGCTGTGGCTTCCTCTTGGTCTTCTTCCATGAAGATTTCAATGCTTTGTTTGACGTGATGGGAAGTTTTGACGAGGCTTCCTTTTATGCCTCCATTTCTGCGAAATTCCTGATAGGCGCGTTTTCTTTTGGTGTGTGAGAATTTCATGCTGCGCCAGCACCGCTTGATCCATTTCCATGTGGCAATTGTTCCTTTTTGGACGAGCTGGCCTATTTTTTTGCTGGTTGAACGCAGGTGAATAATGCCTTGTATTGTTGCCTTGAATCCAATGATGATGCCCTGCAAGGTGGCTTTTGAAGCTATTTTCAGACCTTTCCAACTAGCAGCTGCTCCTATTTTGGTACCTTTAATCCCTTCTTTGTAGGCAATTTTTGACCATTCTGCCAAAGTAGCAGCTGCCTTTCTCAAGCCAGCTTTGATTTTTGCAACCTTGGCTTGTGTGTCGTTGTCGTTCCACCAGACATTGAGTTGAACCCAGCCTTTCTCAATGGTTTGCAGACACCACAATAATCCTTTCGCCATTTTTCTGAGGAGCCAAATGGTGAATTTCCATATCAGGATCAGGATGAGACGTAAAAGTTCGCGTGTCAATCGTATGATACTTTCTCGTATATGTGCGTCTTTTTCGGTTGGTCGTTCTTTGTCAATCATGTAGAAGAAGGTGTGAAAGGTCTTTTTCTTGTTGCGAAGTTAATATAAAAAATGTAAATGTGATGATTTTTGTGTGTCAAAATGGACTTGTGTTGTGAATGTTGTCTAAAAAAGGGAATTTATATCCCATTGGAGAAGAGTTAGTCGTGCATTAAAAGCAATATGGCAATGCTAATGAACAGAAACCCTGTTGCAATGTTCAGCCATTGCTGGAAATGCTCGAATTTTTTGCTTATTGTTTCGGCTTTGTCTATCGCTTTTTTCAAGAACCAGGCAACGATAATTGTAGGAAGACTTGCTGATATTCCAAAGGCCAGGGGAACCAGTATGCCGATGCTGCTTGAGATGCTGAGCGGTATCATCATGCCAAAATAGAAGATGGCACTTTCAGGACAGAAGATAAGAGCCAATGCCATGCCTAATACGAATGACCCTAAAGGAGCGTTCCTTTTGATGATTTTTCCACTATTGTGACAATTCTCTCCATCGTGCTGATGTCGATGAAATCCTCTGATTAACAGAAATATGCCGATAAGAATGAGTAGGTATGGAACCCCTATTTCAGCATAGGAAAGCATTTGCTGTATGGGCACGATGTTTTTGCCTCCTCCAATCAGGCACATGGTAATCCATCCCAGCAATGTGTAGGTGGTAGTTCTGCCCAATGTGTACATGATGATGTCGGTAAATGTCTTTCCTCGTTTGTACTCATAAGTGAGTGCGGATACACAAATGGCTAATTGGCAGGGATTTAGCGCGACGAGTAAGCCCAAAGCAAATGCAGCCAACAGGGGAAGGTCTGTTGACTGCGATATGTTGTTGAGCATCTGACTGAATTCTAACTGCATAGGAGTAAGATGATTACTTGCGCTGTAATAATGCGCAGGAACATAGACAAGGGGTAAACGGTTGAATAGCCCACAGATGGTATGCCGTTATTGGCTGTCGCTGTGCTGAATGCCAGCGCAGGTGGGTCAGTGGTGGCTCCACTCATGATACCCATAAGAAGGAAATAGTTGATTTTCCATTTCACTCGAGCAAAGATTGCCATAGCGAGCAGCGGTATTGTGGTGATGAGGAAACCAATCCATACATAGTGAATGCCACCATTCATAACGGTATCAACAAAGTTACCACCTGCTTTGATGCCGACGCTGGCAAGGAACAGCACCAAACCAATATCTCTAATCATCAGGGATGCAGAGTTCGTCGTGTAGGCAACGAGTTTCAACTTGTAGCCAAAGCGTCCGAGCAAGATGGCGATGATGAGCGGACCTCCTGCCAAGCCTAATTTGACAGGTACAGACATTCCAGGAATCTCGATAGGGAGCATACCAAAGATAATGCCGACCAGAATACCTACGAAAAGTGTCAGCAGGTTGGGCTTGTCAAGCTGCTGCTTTTTGTCTCCAATCTTGTTGGCAAAACGCTCTACGGCATCTTCTGGACCTACAACAGTCAGAATATCGCCAACTTGCAGAATTACATTTGGATTAGCAAACAGTTCAATACCAGAACGATATAATCGAGTTACATTCACACCATACATGGAACTTGGATGTAAACTTCCCAAAGTCTTTCCGTTGATGTCGTCTTTTGTCACCGTATGTTTTCCTGATACCATAGGTACGTCCTGCTCATCCCATTCTACTTCAACTTCAGGACCAATAAATGCGATAATGGCGTCTGCGTCTTCTTCTGCGCAGACGATGTAGAGTCTGTCGTCCACGTTGAGAAGGGTTTCCTTATTGGGCACAACGACATGGCCGTTGTGAAGCATACGTGAGCATACAAAAGCGCGACCTATGAACCCTCTAACTTGCAGGATGGTTTTTCCTGCAATGGCTGGATTGAAAACCTTTACAGTCATTAGGTGTGGCTTGACTGCCTCTTGATTGTTTCTTTTATTGAAGTGCTCCTCTTCTGCTTTGAAGTTGATTTTGAATATGATACGGATGAGAATAATGCTACAGATGATTCCTACTACACCTAAAGGGTAGGCACAGGCATATCCGTTGGCGATGACTGGCACTCCGTCTTCAAATGGTTTAACTTGGTCAATTTGCTCAAGAGCAGCATTTGCCGCACCCAATCCAGGGGTGTTGGTTACTGCGCCACACAATGTGCCGACCATCATGGGCAGATTGTTGACGGCAGGGATGAAATTGCGGAGTCCATAGTAGAGGGCGAGCATCACTACGATGTTTAGCATCACCACGCCTGCTGCTACTCCGTTGGCTTTCAGACCTCCTTGTTTTAGTGAAGTGAAGAATGATGGTCCTACTTGAAGTCCAATGCTGAAGACAAATAAAATAAGGCCAAAATCCTGAATGAAGTTAATGACAGCAACGTTTTCCTTGATGCCTCCACGCATGAGTAGGTCGCCAGCCAAGATTCCAACAAAGAGAATCCAAGTGACACCCAGGGAAATGCCTCCGAATTTGATTTTTCCACCTAAAAGAACGCCTAATGAGATGACCATAGCATACAGTATGACCGTATGCGCAACTCCACCTCCTGATGTGAGTAGTTCAATTAACCAATCCATTTTTCTTAAATTGTAGATAAATCATTATGCGACATCCTTAAAATCGAGTGCCTTACATTGGTGCATTGATATGCCCCACATCGACTCATCGGTGTGGGGCACATCGATTTTGAGAATGATTCTACATCTCTATTTTGACATAGCCGCTATAATACTTTTTATTGATTGCGCTGCAAAGTTATTACTTTTTTTCGGCTTTCACATTCTTCACAATGAAATTTTCCACATATTCTGTGTGGAAATCTGTATTCTTCGCTTTTATAGATAGATTCTCGAATGTGAAGTTGCTAAGATGGTACTGGTCTTCTTGCTGTTTTACATTGAAGAAAACATCGCAATCGAAAGTGATATTTCTCATCGTGATGTGGTCAGAATACGACATAGGAATGCTTTCTCTACCTTTTAAGTCGTAGAACTGAGTCCATGGAGCAATGAGAATAAAGTTCTTTCCATTGCCAACGATGTCCTCCACTAGCACATATTCATATTGCTGTGGAGTGTCTGGGCGCATCTTGAGCCATAGGAGATTGTTAGCTTTGTCCACTTTGATGCGCCTTAAAATGATGTTGTGGTCATATACAGATTCGCTGCCCAACGTGAGGCAGCCATGGCAGAATCCGTATTCGCAGTCTTCGATGAGGATGTTGGTGTTCCCGCCATTGCCGATGACTTCAGGAAATTTGTTGATGTCTATGCCGTTATAAGGATTCTTCCAGTAGTCGGCATAGGGACCTTTCCCACCTTTTATGGCGATAGCATCGTCGTTCACGCTCATGTAGCAGTCTTTCACAAGGACATTTTTCACCACGTCAAGGTCTAAGGCATCTGTGCTTGGAGCTTTGACAGGCTTTTCGGGCGAATAGATGTGCAAACGCAGGAGTTTTACGTTCTCACTATTATATATATGTGTGGTCCAAAATGCAGAATTCTGTAATTTTACGCCGTCAATCTGTATGTTTTTGCAGTTGCTCACATAGACGAGGCGGGGACGTTGCTCATCCTTGTTGGTGCATTTAGGATTCCATTTCCTTCTCTCCCAGAAATGCTTCCAAAAAGTATAGCCATTGCCGTCTATTGTCCCTTTTCCAGAGATGGTGAATCCGTCTATCCCGTCGGCATTGATGAGAGCAGAATAATAGAGGCAAGTCTCTCCTTCAATGCGCGTTTTGACGATGGGGTAGTCGCTGGGGTTATTGCTGCCCATTAGTACTCCACCATCATTCAAATATAGATGTACACCTTGCTTGAAGAATAGGGCGCCAGTCATGTATGTTCCCTCTGGTACAACTACCACACCGCCTCCTGTAGCTGCAATATCGTCAATCAGTTTCTGAAGTTTCTCCGTGTGCAACTTCCCATCGTTTACAGCTCCATAATCTGTGATGCGGTATTGCTTCCCTAATTTAGCAATTTCAACAGGATTCGTTTGTTTGAACCACTCGCTGATTTTGTTTCCATCGGGCCAGCGTTCTGCTTTAGTTAAAGATGGTATGCACAAGAATGTGCATACCATTAATAGAACGTTTTTGATATTCATTTTATTCAATAAAAATCTTTTTGCTTGAGCCGTCTTTGTATTTGATGATATTGACTCCTTGTTGAACTTTTTGTAAACGCGTTCCTCCTGGAGTATAAATACCTGCTACAGATGGAGAGTCGTAGCCGTTCTCATTAGCCGTTACTGATTCTATGTCTGTGGCAATGGCTATTTGACGATATGCCTCCAATTCATCTTCGCTGATGATAATCCATTGCTGTGCTGTTGCTTCATTAGTATAGTCAAATGCTTTCTGGTTGATAGCGCCATAGCCAGTAATCTTACCTAATGTATTGGCAGACATGGATTTGAAGTCGCCCTTGTTGACAGTCCATGTGAACCAGTACCCATGTGTGGTAATTTTGTTGCTGCCCTTGCCTATCGTAACATTTGTGCGGTCAGGCATCAGTTGGAAACGTTCGGATGTTCCTGGTTTTGAGGTGCTCTTTAAGGTAACATTGGAATTGTTTGTGTTATGTGTGAGATACTTTCCTGTTGCAGCATTCTTGAACATGTAATAACCTGCTTGAGGATTGAATTCTATGTACCATGCAGCAGAGTCGCTGATTGTCTCTTGAGTCAAGTTTGGCTGCCAAGCTATAGCTGAACTTGTGCGCTGGTAGAGCAGTCCTTCTCCTAAACCACATTCAGCATTTTTGTTCATCAGATAGTATTTCTTCGTGTCATCAAAGTTGTATGTATATCCAGAAATGCCATTGTTTTCAGTTACCCACCATTGGCTTGATGTAGGATCAAGGCCGTCGATGAAGAGACCGTAGAGAAGTATACATCCGCCGATGTATTGCAACTCTAAATGTTTGTCTGTGTGTGAACCATTGACAAACCAGTCGTAAGTAGCATTCGCTCCCCAACCGTGTGTTCCGTCTCCCACCATAACGTATTCGGAATTACCTTCCTTATTCTCAAGGAATTGAAATATTTTGTTGGCTTCTCTGCCTTTCCATTCCCAATCATGGACATTGGTGTCTGACCAACGTGGATGTGTGCCTACGCCAACACCGTGTCCTGTTTCATGCAGTACGGTCCCAATGGCTTGATTAGCAGCATTCTGACTAATTCTCATCCAGCCACCATAAGAACAATCGGCTGTTCCGCCGCCTGCACCTGCGCCAGGCACGTAATGTCCAGAGAGGTGGAATCCTCTTACGCCAGTCCATTCATTGAATAGGTCGATTGTCTCTTGGAGGGCTTTTCTGCATCGTTCGTTTGCATCAGCAGGGCCAGCATCATCCCATGACCATGTGCATGTGCCCTTTGGATGAGTCACGATTTTTACTTCGTCACCATAGGCTACGGTGTAGGTTTTGTTCATGATGTAAGGACGCAGGTAGTAAACAGTAGCAGGTTCCAATCCTTTGACATGGAAGATGTATCCATTAAGCGAGAAGAACTTTGTGGTGCGATTGTCTAGTACAGTTGGATTTCGTTCTGTGCTCCAACATACGCCGCGTTCCAGAATATTGCTGCCTGTCATTGTGGCACGCATCAGCGCTTCGGTTGCGCCCGTTGCTACATATTGATTAGTCGTAGTAACTTTAGGTGCTATACCAGAACCAGGTGTGGCATTGGCAAGGCAGAAAGTTAATGCTGCTTTATCTAATTGTTCGATTTCTGCTTTCAAATCAGACGAAGTGGCATCAGCGTTCCTGGCCAATTCGTAAGCTTTTTCAATCTTTTGTTTGAGGGCAACTCCTCCTTCTTTTGCCTCGTAGCCTTCTCCTGCAGCAGTTTCTGTTTCCTCTATTTTAGTCAGAAGCGCAGCATATTCTTCCATCGAT
>JAEIGA010002353.1_pt1 | contig 30198 bp, 19 predicted proteins | sample 9270691 | NCBI WGS metagenome assembly JAEIGA01 (sample SAMN17057246, study PRJNA624740) | gut metagenome | biome: biome; isolation source: fecal sample | host: Bos grunniens | place: China: Xizang | collected 2019
CTTCTTGTGGCGATAGTCTGCCTGAGAAACCTTAGTGATAGTCTCACGATATGGAATCTTTGGAGCAAAGTACTCAATCTCCATCTTATTCTCAGTTGATAGACGCTGCTTAAGGATATTGAGGTGATGCTCACCCTGACCCTGGATGATAGTCTGCTTGAGCTCCTTAGAGTACTCTACAAGGATTGTAGGATCCTCATACTTAGCGTCATTGAGCAACTTGCCGAGCTTCTCCTCGTCGCTCTGCTCCTTAGCCTTAACGGCTGCGCGGTAGCGAGGCTCTGGGAATACGATAGGCTCAACAGCTACAGGTGCTGAAGGAGCTGCAAGAGTATCGTTAGTACGTGTACCCTTAAGCTTCACGGTGCAACCGATATCACCTGCCGACAACTCAGCAACCTTAACACGGTTCTTACCTGCTACGGCAAACAACTGAGACAACTTCTCCTTATTACCTGTACGTGAGTTCACAAGCTCCATACCCTCGGTCACCTTACCACGAACTACGCGGAAGTAGGTAATCTCGCCGATATGCTGCTCGATCTGGCTCTTGAATACGAATGCTACGGTTGGCTCCTCCTCGTTTGCCACGAGCTCCTCACCCTCAGTCGAAAGGAATGCAGGCGCCTTCAATGGGCCTGGGCCTACGTTGATGATGAACTCCATAAGACGCTTAGTACCGATGTCGCGCTTACCTGAAGCACAGAAGATAGGCATAATATCGCGCTTAGAAACACCAAGTTTCAAACCTGCACGGATATCATCCTGAGTGAGTGAGCCCTTCTCGAAGTAGAGCTCCATAAGAGCGTCATCATATACTGCAGCAGCCTCTGCCAACTCCTGGTTCAAAGCCTGTGCGCGCTCAAGCTCGTTCTCTGGAATTTCATACTCCTCACGCTTACCGTTCTCGTCTACGAACTTATACAACTTCATCATCAATACATCGATGAATGAGTCGAAGCCAGCGCCCTGGTTTACAGGATACTGCACGATAACAGGCTTAACAGAAGAGTTAGCACGGATACCCTCAAGAGTAGCCTCATAGTTTGCCTTGTCGCCATCGAGTTGGTTGATAACACCGATGAGAGGCTTGTTGAGGATGCGAGCATAGCGTGACTGCAACTCAGAGCCTACCTCCCAGCCATTCTGTGCGTTGAGTACCATAACGCCAACGTCACCTACCTTAAATGCTGAGAACAAAGATCCACAGAAGTCGTCTGAGCCTGGGCAGTCAATGATATTGAGCTTGCGACCCATAAACTCTGTGAAGAGGGTTGTTGAATATATAGATCGTTTATATTCGTGCTCGATATCGGTGTTATCCGAAATCGTATTGTTATTCTCGATACTACCCCTGCGGTCAATTACCTTACCCTCGAAAGCCATTGCTTCAGCAAGGGTAGTTTTACCGGCGCCAGGCGCACCAATAAGAACGATGTTCTTAATCTCTTTTGCTAAATAGTTTTTCATAGTATAATAGTTTTTTAGGTTTTTTTGTATCCTCTTAAGCGGTATTGTGCGTCACAAAAAGGGTGCGCAAAACAGCTTAAGTGTCTTTGTGGATTATAAAATTAAAGACTTTTTTTCAAACTGCAAAATAAAAACCAATATTTTTCAAAAATAGGTTATTTTCTTCCACTTTACCATCACCCTCTCCCTTATATATATATGGTATCGCCATTTTATCACCTCATCCTACCAATCTAAACTCCCCGCCACAAAAAGCAAAACTACCCACCAATTAACGACATTATGAATATCGTCTTTTTTACCTCATACATTGTGTTTAAAAATCGAACGGCATATTGCATCTTATATAAAATATTAGTAACTTTGTTTTTACTAACCACTTAACCTACCGATGAGACCTCTTGGGCTACATAGGATATTGATGCTCACCCTGCTCACTCTACTATGCTCCGTAGCCACATCCTTAGCTCAAGATGTGGACTACGACTATCGCTACTACAAGTTCTACGAGGAGCAGGAGGAGTTGCCATTGGTGGTGGTTGCCGACAGCATACCCCTCGTCGAGGAGAGAATTGTGCGCTACCCCACATTGAGTTTTGGTAGTAGTTACGCCCTAAGCCGATTGGGTTTTCGCCCTCGTGGAGCAGATTACAACGACGAGGAGTGGCGAGTAAATGAGATATTATTGAGCCGAAACAGCGCATACACGCTCCAATCATTGGGCGTGGATAGAGAGGTCGCCACACCTCTTCTACCTCACGGCAACGCCACTACCACTCGCCTACTTTTAGGCAACGAGCGTGGCCATAGCCACGAGGGACACTATATCAGTACCGAATTTTCGGGCAGACGCTACATCGGAGGCATCACACATAGAGCCGTTTGGAAACCCTTGACCAATGGCATACGCCTCGACAATGGCTGGACAATATCCCACATCACTCGCGTCAAAGCGGGCAACGACCTATATATCAAGGGTGTAGACAACAATAGCATAGACATAGCCATCGAGGCTACTCGTAGCAACAGACGAGGCTCATTAGACCTCATAGCCCTACTTCCATATTCGCACAGAGGCCTGCGCCAATCCTCCACCGAGGAGGCCTTCTCGCTTACCTCCAATCGACTCTATAACCCTGCCTGGGGACTCGACGACGGCAAGGTGCGCAACTCGCGCATTGCCACATCGCTACGCCCCGAAGCCCTTGCCGTATGGGACTACCGACTCTCCGCAATATCTACCCTACACCTCGTAGCAGACCTATCATTCGAGGCCACGGGAACTACTTCGCTGGCGTGGTTTAACGCCATAACCCCAAGGCCCGACTACTACCGCTATATGCCATCCTACTTCTCCAACGAGGAGACTAAACGCTATGTAACCGACAGTTGGGTCCACAACGACCTGAGATACACGCAAATAGATTGGAACGAACTATACCGCACCAATTCGCTCCAACCCGATGGTCACGCGCGCTACGCCGTGGAGCGTCGTCGGAGCAACATCACTACGGCACAACTATCGGCCGTCGTGGAGAACCACATTGGCAACCTCAACCTATCAGCAGGTCTGAACTTCTACCTCAACTCATCACACAGCTTCAAGGTTATGGCCGACCTTTTGGGTAGCGACCATATCGTGGATCACGACTACTACCTTATCGACGATGAGATATACTCCAACCACCTGCAAAACAACCTCTTAAATCCTAATCGCACAATCCATAAGGGCGATCGCTATGGCTACAACTACCGCATCAACGAGTTCTCACTTATGGCCTTCTGTCAGGCCAAGTGGGAGTATGACGAGGGTGGAATCGAGGGGCGTCTTTCGGTTGGCTCGAAGGGCATACAACGTCGTGGCTACTACGAAAAGGAGCTATTCCCTGGGGCTGGCTCTCTGGGTCGTTCCACACCCTACTGGAGTTCGCCATACCTATTTGCCTTGGCGTGGCAACACAACATCGGCAACCACAACATCTCCCTCTCTGGCACATTAGAGGGTCGCACACCGCAAAGTAGTGCCACATTTCTTCAGGAGGAGTATAACAACCGACTGGTGAATAACCTCACCCTCGGCACCAACCTCGCCTTCGACTTTTCCTACAATTATGTACTATCTAATCGCCTAATAATCAAGTGTTCACTCTTTGCCTCTACGCTCCTCAACGGCTTCGACGTGATACATTTCTACAGCGACATCGCACAAACCTTTTCCGACGGAGTGGTGCGCAATATCGACATTATCCGTTGTGGCGTTGAGACCTCGGCCGATGTCACCTGGTCGCGCCTCCTCAGCTCATCCTTCTACGCTTCGTATTGCGCTAATCGCTACGCCAACAACGCCATCGTCGAGACCTATGCCGACACCGACAATCGGCTGATATCTACCTCCGAGAGTCTTATGCGTGGCAGAAATACGGGTACGCCCGAATTGGCACTCTATGGCGACCTGAAGTTCCGTATGTCGGGATGGAGCGCAACCATAGCATTGGGCTACTCGGCAAACAGATTCGTCACGCCATCGTTCGTACGTCGCACGGTTAATGCCCTCACCCACACCTCCTCAGAGGAGTCGCGCGAGGGACTCCTTGCACAACAACGCTTCGGCGACATATTCTATAGCGAACTAAGCGTCTCAAAATACTGGAGATTAGAACATTGCTCACTAAAAATAGGATTAAACATACACAACCTCTTCGGGCAACAAGCCATCTATAATGGCTACGAGCAGAACCGCATCCTGCGTCACGAGGTTATGGACCGAGGCTACCTCAGCCCGATGGACAACCGCATAACCTACAACTATCCTCGCACCTTCCGCCTCAACCTCTCGATTTGGTTTTAGCGCAAAATATATTTGCAACATTTGCCTTTCTATCTTTTTTTTCCTATCTTTACCCCGATTTATATATATACGTGATTAATTGTATGAGTTGCAATAAAAAACATATACCAGAAATGGGACGTGGATGTTGCTTCTGCGACTGTGGCGACGAGATCGAAGCCGTAGCAGTTGAGGGGTGTTACAAACTCCACGAGACTAATTGGCTGGAGGAGTATCCTGTGAACATACCATCGGATATCTTCGAGGTGAGGTTCAAGAACACACGTCGCTCCTACTACCAAAATGTGAACAACCTCGACCTTAAGCGTGGCGACATCGTTGCTGTGGAGGCACAGCCAGGCCACGACATCGGCATCGTGTCGCTCACAGGCGATATGGTGGCTAAGCAGATGCGCCGTGTGGGCTTCAACCCCCACAATGGCGAGTTCAAGAAGATATATCGCAAGGCCCGCCCCTACGACATCGAACGCTGGCAGGAGGCGATAGCCTTGGAGCACGAGACTATGATCGCTTCACGCCAGATTGCTGCCGAGATGGGTCTAAATATGAAGATTGGCGATGTGGAGTATCAGGGCGACAAGCTCAAGGCCATATTCTACTATATCGCCGATGAGCGTGTGGACTTTCGAGAGCTGATCAAGGTCTTTGCCGAGCGATTCCATATACGTATCGAGATGAAGCAGATTGGTGCGCGCCAGGAGGCTGGTCGCATCGGAGGTATTGGAGCTTGTGGCCGTGAGCTATGCTGCGCATCGTGGATGTCGAGCTTTTCGAGCGTGACGACCAATGCCGCACGTATGCAGGAGATATCCCTAAATCCTCAGAAGTTGGCCGGACAGTGCTCTAAGTTGAAGTGCTGTCTTATGTATGAGTACGATGTATATGCCGACGCCTGCCGTGCTATACCACGCCTAAGAGAGCCACTGCAGACTATCGATGGTGAGTACTACCTCATCAAGACCGACCCATTGGCAGGAATGATGTCGTTCTCTACGAGCAAGAATACCATCGCCAACCTCACAACAATCCCCGCTTCGCGTGTCAGAGAGATCATCGCCCTAAACCGCGAGGGCGTCAAGGTTGATAAGTTGGAGGGTGATGGCGTGGAGCAAGTTGCCGAGCCTACATATCGCAACGAGGAGGATAGCATCACCCGCTTCGACAACAAGGGTGGCAAGCGTAACAAGCGCAACAAGCGTAGCCGTGGCGACAAGGGCGACCGTGGCGACAATGGTGAAAAGTCCCCAAAGCAGGAGAGTAGCACCGAGACCACCGACAACGCACCAAAGGAGAACCGAGAACATAAGGAGCACCGCGAGCCTAAGACCCCTAAGGAGCATAATCAGCATCGCAACAATAAGCGCAATGGTGAGGAGCACCCAGAGCATCAGGAGAATCAGGAGCGCCAAGAGAATCAGGAGCATCAGGAGCGTGGCGAGGGTCGCAACGACCGTAACCGCCACCGCAACTTCCGCCGTGGCAGACGTAATGATGGCAATCACGGCCGCAACAACGGCAACCGTGGCGAGGAGAATAAGGGTGGAAACGACTAAATAGTGGTAGATCAACCAATTCATCTACAATGAAGAGCATTAGCAACCTTTTCATTCTACTCTTGGCACTACTCTGCGTGAGTTGCGATGCCAAGCAGATGGGCACCGTCGAGATGCACGACACCGAGCGAAAGGTGTGGAACAGCATCGAGGAGTTCTACTACGACAATGCCGATACCCTCTCGTTGCGCGACATCTCTATCGTCGTGCGCTACGACAAGGGGTATGTTGCCGACTCCGTGGCAATGAGCATCGTGAGCATATCGCCCGACTCGTTGGTGGTGGAAGAGCCATTCACACTCCACATCCCCCGACTCTCGAACCTGCGTCCAGAGACTCAGACCTTTGTCTACAGGCGCAATGCATTGCTCAAGACCCCTGGCAGATACCGCTTCCGCCTGACCCCTCACACCGCTATCGAGGGCATCAACTCCGTAGGTATCGCCATAAATGGCTCGAACAGCGAGACCAACAAGTAGAAACGAACGAAAAACATATTAACCCAATGGGAAAAGATAAGTTACGAAAGTTTGCTGAAAACCTTACATTCAAGTGTATGGTACAGCCAGAGTTTGACGACATATTCCACAAGGACCACCCTCTCAAGGGTAAGTGGCATAGCGACTTCTTCCATAACGACAACCCTATTATCTTGGAACTCGGATGTGGTAGAGGCGAATATACCGTGGCCCTCGCGGAGCGCAATCCCGACAAGAACTACATAGGCATCGACATCAAGGGCGCACGTATGTGGCGAGGCGCAAAGACCGCTACGGAGCGCGGTATGTCGAATGTAGGCTTCGTACGCACACGCATCGAGTTTATCCGCTCGTTCTTTGCCGAGGGCGAGATTGCCGAGATATGGATCACCTTCCCCGACCCTCAGCTCAAGAGCCGCCGTGCCAAGAAACGCCTCACATCTCCACTCTTCTTGGCCGACTACAAACGAATGCTCGAAGAGACAGGTGTAATCAACCTAAAGACTGATTCGAAGCACCTCTTCAACTATACCGCCGCCGTGATTGAGCGTCTCGGACTCAAAGTGGAGGTGCAGAACGACGATATCTATGGATCGGGATATGCCGACGAGGTACTCTCGGTAAAGACTGCCTACGAGACAAAGTTCGTAGCTATGGGTCTACCTATCACCTACACACGCTTTAGCCTCGAAGGATGTACCGACTTCGAGTACTTCGACTGGGAGGGCGACGACATCTTAGAGAAGGATGCCGAGGAGAACAGAACAAAGGCTTTTTAATTAAGTAATCTATGGGAAAGAGAAGAAAGGACTACCCCCTTATTGAGGGGCTACATATAACCACATTAGCGGCCGAGGGAAAGGCAATGGGTAAGGTGGATAACCAGGTTGTCTTTGTGCCTATGACCGTGCCTGGAGATGTCGTAGATGTGCAGATTCGCAAACACCACCGCCGCTTTATGGAGGGTGTCGTGGTACGCTTCGTGGAGAAGTCGCCACTGCGTGTGGACCACTTCTGCGAACACTTCGGCATCTGTGGCGGTTGCAAATGGCAGAACCTACCCTACGAGGAGCAGCTCAAGCAGAAGCGACAGCAGGTTATCGACCAACTCGTGCGCATCGGTCACCTCAACATCCCTGAGGTGCTACCCTGCCTCGGCTCGGCACAGACTCGCGAGTACCGCAACAAGTTGGAGTTCACCTTTGCCGACCGTCGCTGGCTCACCTACGAGGAGATATCTTCGGGCGACAACATCGAGGCTGCACCTGCCGTAGGCTTCCATATCCCTGGTTGTTTCGACAAGGTATTGGATATCAACAAGTGCCACCTCCAGATAGACCTCTCGAACCGTATTCGTCTGGCTACTAAGGCCTTCTGCATAGAGAACGGCTATTCGTTCCACAACGCTCGTGCCCACGAGGGCTTGATGCGAACAATGGTCATCCGCACAGCCTCAACAGGCGAGGTGATGGTAATCGTGGTATTCAACGAGAACGATACCGAGCGCATCAACGCCCTTATGTCGTATCTCAAGAGCGAGTTCCCAGAGATTACATCGCTTATCTATATGATCAACGAGAAGTGGAACGACTCGCTCGGCGACCGTGAGCCTATCTGCTTCGCTGGCAAGGACCACATAATCGAGGAGATGGAGGGACTACAATTCAAGGTTGGCCCAAAGTCCTTCTACCAGACAAATTCCGAGCAGGCCTACGAACTCTACAAGGTCACTCGCGACTTTGCCGAGTTGAAGGAGACAGATACCCTCTACGACCTCTACACAGGTACGGGTACCATCGCTAACTTCTGCGCCCGCAGAGCAAAGCGTGTTGTCGGCGTGGAGTATGTTCCAGAGGCTATCGAGGATGCTAAGATCAACTCGATGATTAACGGTATCGACAATACAACCTTCTATGCTGGCGATATGAAGGATGTGCTTAGCGATGAGTTCGTAGCACGTAATGGTCGCCCCGATGTCATCATCCTCGACCCACCACGTGCGGGTGTGGACGAAAGAGTTATCGAGGTTATCAAGAGGGCAGCACCAGAGCGTATGGTATATGTTAGTTGCAACCCATCGACCCAGGCTCGCGACCTCGCACTTCTCGACGATATGTACGAGATATTGGCTGTTCAGCCCGTGGATATGTTCCCACATACACACCACGTGGAGAATGTCGTGAAGTTGCGAAAGAGATAACAGTGGTTATACTACCACACTTAACAGTACAAAGCGAGGCGTGTCCGATGATGGACACGCCTCGTTTCTTTACTACTCTATATATTTTAGTCGAGCGGATAGGCCGCAACGAAACAATCCTTAATTCGCAACTCCTCCTGATGAGCCTTGAGGTTGCTCAAGGTAACATCACCCACGATATAGTTATAATCGTCAGATGTGTATTGCTCACGTATCTTTGTAAAGTTCAACAGATTACGCTGCTCTGCGCTCTTATAGCGGAAGTAAACACGGAAGGTGTGCTCGGTGGTATAGCGAGGCAAGACAGAGTCGTTGCGTTTCTTATACTCGTAGCGGTAGTTGTAGGCACAAGCGGTGATATCGCTAAGCACAGCCGAGCCAGTTGGATGACCACCAGCACCACGACCAAACATAAACTGCTTGTCGTAGAACAAGCCCTTGATAACCACGCCATTGAACTCATCCTCAACACTATAAATATACTTGTTGCGAGAGATCAACTGAGGTAATACACACATAATAAGTCTATCATCAATCTTCTCGACGTGTGCCACGAGTTTGATGCGGCGATCCTTCTCCAAGGCAAAGCGGATGTCGGCATCGTTCATCGTAGAGATACCATAGGTGAGAATCTCCTCTGGAGCGACATAGACACCGAAGGCGTGAACGGTGATGATGATGAGTTTATACAACGAATCCCAACCGTCGATGTCGAGTGTTGGGTTGCTCTCGGCAAAGCCCAAGTCCTGAGCCAACTTCAAGGCGTCGCCATAGGACATATGCTCGTTGAAGATCTTCGACAGGATGAAGTTTGACGAGCCATTCAAGATACCCTTTACCGAGCAGAGAAGGTCGTTGTCGTAGTACTCTTCGAGGTTACGAATCACAGGAATTGAGCCACACGCCGAAGCATCGTAGAGCAATGGAGTGTTGTACTGAGCCTGAATGTCGATGAGTTCAAGGATATGGTGACCCAACATCTTCTTGTTGCCTGAAACTACAGGGATGCGACTCTTCAACGCACGCTTAACGATATCGTATGCGGCATCGGCATCGTCGATAACCTCGACAATAAGGTTGATATCCTTATCGTTGAAGATGTCGTCGGCATTGTCGGTAAACTCTGCCTCTACACCACGTGGCTTGTTAATGTCGCGCACACATACACGCTTGATGTGTACATTCTCCGAATTGATACGCTTAAGAACGTCGTACAAACCGCGTCCCACATTTCCGAAACCAAAGAGTCCTATATTCAAGTTTTTCATAACCTACTTAGTATTTATAAAGTTCGTAATTATTCTATTTAATTTGTCGTGCTCGACCAAGAAGCCATCGTGACCAAACTCCGACTCTATGAGGTGGTACTCTACATCCGAGATATGCTCCCTAAGAGGGATGTGAGCCTCTGGAGGGAAGAGTATGTCGGAGGAGATTGCTACGACCAACGTGCGCGCCTCTATTGCCCTAAGCGCCTCAGCCACAGAGCCTCGACCCCTCGCTATGTTGTGCGAATCGACAGCCTCGGAGAGTCTGTAATAGGAGATGGCATTAAACCTTCTGCGCAACTTCTCACCCTGATACTGCTGGTAACTATGCGCCCTACGCTCAAAGGAGATATCGGCATCGTTATCCTGCTGTGTTGCGTTATAGGCAGCCCCTCCACGGTAACTAATCAGGGCTATAGAGCGCGCCACGGCCATACCATCCAAGCCTGCATCATCGCATCGCTCACCCCAACTCCTATCGAGGCGGATAGCCATTCGTTGCGACTCATTGAAGGCCGCAGCCCAAGGCTCCGAACAGGTGGTTGTGGCGATGAGGACCAGATGCTCCATAAAGTGTGGCTCCATAATCGCCCACTCCATACACTGGAATCCTCCAATGGAACTACCGATAAGCATCTTCACTCGCTCGATACCCAAATGGCGGGCCAAGAGCTGGTGGCATCGCACCATATCGCGCACCGTGATACGTGGAAAGTCGTAGTAGTACTTCTCGCCCGTTGTGGGGTTTATCGACAACGGAGAGGTTGTGCCGTAGTGGGAGCCAAGGAAGTTTGCGCAGATGATAAAGTAGCGCGAAGGGTCGAGAAAACGCCCCTCCTCCACCGTATGTGGCCACCAATCCGCAACATCGGAATTCGCCGTCAAAGCGTGACAAACCCAGATGACATTATCCTTAGCCTCGTTGAGCTCTCCAAAGGTGTCGTAGACAATATCTACCTCTGGAAGCATCTCGCCAGACTCAAGGGTGAAAGGTGCTCTATAGTGATAAACCTGACTCATACCTCAACGCTTATACGTTAGCAAGAGCCTCCTGGTAGTCGGCAATGATATCCTCCACATTCTCCAAGCCCAACGATACGCGCAGGAGCGTAGGTGTGATACCTGCGGCTCGCTTAGCCTCGTCGGATAGTTGCTTGTGTGTGGTAGAGGCTGGATGGGTAACGACAGAGATCGAATCGCCAATCATAGTCATATTGCCCGATAGCTTGAGGCTCTCGACGAACTTAATCGTAGAGTCCAAGTCGCCCTTGAGTTCGATGGTAAGCACTGCCGAAGCACCAAAACGATAGTACTTCTGCGCCAACTTATAGGATGGGTGATCCTCGAAACCCACGAAACTAACTCGCTCAACCTTAGGGTGCTGACGACAGAACTCCGCCAACTTATAGGCCGACTCCACCTCGTGCTTAACACGCAACGACAAGGTCTCCAAGCCAAGCAACATCAGATAGGCATCGAAGGCCGATGGACAACAACCGAAGTCGCGCATACCATCTACCCTGCACTTCACTATAAAGGCCTGAGCGCCAAAGGCATCGTAGAGGTTTAGGCCGTGATAACCCTCCGACGGACCATCAATCTGGGGGAACTTGCCCGAAGCGCGCCAATCGAACTTACCGCCATCGACGATGATACCACCCATAGCCGTACCGTGGCCATTAATCCACTTTGTAGCCGAGTCGGTGATGATATCTGCGCCCCACTCGAAGGGGTTACAGAGGTAGCCACCTGCACCAAACGTATTATCTACGATAAGTGGAATATTGCAACTATGCGCCACCTCGGCCAAAGCCTCGATATCTGCAACACGGCAGGTAGGGTTACCCATAGACTCCACAAATACTGCACGAGTATTCTCGTCGATGAGTTTCGCGATATCCTCTGCGCTATCGCTCTCGGCCAAACGACACTCGATGCCGACGTTGCGCAACGAGATAACGAACTGGTTGTGAGTACCTCCATAGAGGTAGGGCGACGCCACGATATTCTCACCCGCCTTAGCCAAGGCCGTCACAGTAAGAAGTATGGCCGACATTCCCGATGCGGTAGCCAAAGCACCGACACCACCATAGAGGGCCGCGATACGCTCCTCGTAGGCCGCCGTTGTAGGGTTGTGGAGGCGAGTATAGATATAGCCTGGCTCACTAAGGGTGAATAGGTTTGCGGCATAATCGCACGAAGGGAAGTGGTATGCTGCTGTGGGATGTATGGCGATGCCTCGTGCATTAGACTCATCGACGTGGTAACCACCATGAATCTGTAGCGTCTCGAAACGTAGTTTTCTATCTGACATAGTATATCAATATTAAATATATACAACAAGGTCTAACCTCAATTATGAGGCTCAGTCGATTTATGAAAATGGGTTGGAGAGGTGTGGCGCGTAGCCACATAATATATAGTAGTGCCTAACGGCACATTCGCATAGACATAGTGATTTGTGGCGCAGAAGCACCACAACGAGTAGAGTTGCTATGTCTTGTCGTCTTCATCTTTAGGTCAGTAGGTTACACAAAGATAAGAAGAAATATATTATTTTGCAAAACTTTTTATCGTTTACTTCCTTTTCACCACCACATTACGGGCCTCCTCACGCCCCTCAGGTGTGGTGATAACATCGTACTCGACACGCCAATTATGCTTCAGCGTGCGGTAGCCATCGCTCACAATAGCCGTAAAATGGACATAAGTATCACTGCCCTCATCCGAAGTAATGAAGCCATAACCACGCTTATCATCGAACCATTTCACGCGACCATTCATACCCTATCATCATTTTTGGTAGTTCAAAGTTACGAATTTTATTATTCGAAGCAATACTCTGAGCCCTTTTTTTGCGTTATATTTGTAAAATATGATAAAATCTCTTATATTTGTCGAAGAGTATTAAGCCACTAACAACATAAAATCTGGTGTTATGAATATGAAATGGAAGGTTGCTCTATTGTCACTTCTCGGTTTCTCGACCGTAGCATGCTGTGGCACAAAGAAGGCAACAAAGAGCGAAGATAAGAAGAGTCAGGATATCGTCACCGAGGAGGAGGACCCACGCATTATGCTTATGTATGGCGTACCATTCCCTGATGGCAGCGTAGTTCGTCCTATCGAGGATGAAAATACTCCTAACAAGGGCGGTGTTCCATTCCCTGACGGCCGTGTTGTAAGCCCACTCACCGAGGAGGAGGCAGCAAAGCGTGTCGAGGAGATGCAGAAGGCCGAGGCTGTGGAGGTTGTCGAGGAGGCTGCCGAGGAGTAACACCCTGCTCATTGTGAAAGGTAAGCGTTTAGGCCTCAGGAAATACCTGGGACTTAAGATATTTAAGAGCATCTACGACGGTGTCGTGGAGCGTCATCGGTTGCGTACACTCTTTTGGGAGTGTACGCTTCGTTGTAACCTGCGCTGTCGTCACTGCGGTAGCGACTGCCGTACCGACGCCTCGGAACTCGATATGCCACTCCAGGACTTCCTCGATGTCCTCGACAACGAAGTTACGCCAAACGTAGACCCCAAGGAGGTGTTGATCATCTTCTCAGGTGGCGAAGTATTGGTACGCAAGGATTTGGAGGAGGCGGGCCGTGAGGTAACCAAGAGGGGTTATATGTGGGGTATGGTGACCAATGGTCTGAGCCTCAGTAGGGAGCGACTACACTCCTTGGTCGATGCAGGTCTTCGCACCGTATCGGTTAGTTTCGACGGCTTTGCCGACATACACAACGACATCCGCCAAAACCCCGATAGTTTCGCTAAGGCCGAGCGCGCTATCGACTATATCCGCCAAGTCGAGGGTTTAACGTACGACGTGATTACCTGTGTGACTCCCGCCATATTGGAGCGTCTCGAAGAGTGGAAGGAGTACCTCATCAGCCGAGGCATATCACACTGGCGCATATTCTCGATATTCCCTGCAGGCCGTGCTAAGCGCAATGATAAGCTACACCTCAACGCCGAGCAGTTCCGCTCGCTTATGGAGTTCATCCGCCGCACACGCAAGGAGGGCCGCATAGAGCTAAACTACGCCTGCGAGGGCTTCTTGGGTGGATACGAAACCGAGGTTCGCGACCACTTCTATATGTGTAATGCGGGCATCACCGTAGCCTCAATTCGTGTGAATGGCGACATATCGGGTTGCACAAGCGTTCGTGGCAACTATGCACAAGGAAACATCTATCGCGACAAGTTCTGGGACGTATGGCAGAACCGCTTCACGGAGTACCGCGACAGGGAGTGGACCAAGTGCGACGAGTGCAACGACTGCAAGGTGTGGGAGTTCTGCCGAGGTGGAGGTATGCACCTGCGCGACAACAAGGGAAAACTTATGTATTGCCACTATAATATGCTTAAGTAGGGCATCGCTTAAGCGCTAAAATAGTTATGGGTTAGATTGGAGCAAAGGCTCAATCTAACCCATTTTCGTTGTATAAAATATGATTTATTCGATTATTACACAGCGGTTTACGATTGGAGTATCAGGCGAGGTGAAGGCCTCGACATTGTCGCCCACCCACGTAGTGGTGATGCGATTAGGGTCTATGCCCATCGACTCCATATAGTTGGCTACGCTATTGGCGCGCTCCTTAGAGAGTTGCTCGTTGCGTGTAGCACTTCCTGTCTCCTTGTCGGCATAACCAACCACCATAAGTGGTGAATCAAGCCCCTTAACCTGCTCGATATAGTTGTCTAACGTCGCCTTGGCGTAGTCACTCATCTTGCTCTGACCAATCTCGAAGAAGACTACACACCCAGGCACAACACACCTCTTGGCCTCGCTATCAACCACCATCTTGCTCTGCTCTAAGTCTTTAGCAAGACTCCTATTCTTAGAAGTGAGCGACTGCACCTCGGATAGGGCACTCTGCAACTCCCTGTCGCGGGCTATGAGTTGCTCCTCAAGAGCCATTGCCTCAAGGATATAGCCATCAACGACCACCTCTGGGTAGGCCCTCGACCATTCACGCTGGTTGAAGCGATAGGCCACACCCACCGATGCTGACATACCAAGGGTGTAACGGCCACCACTGCGTATCTGCGCTGGAAGTGAATTCTCGGCAAACAACCAAGTGCGAAGGTCCAACTCTATATCTAACTGAGGTATGACCCTAAACTTACTCAAAAAGCCCGACGAGAAGGCAAACTCTCCGTTGTAGGAGCCTACGGAGTTCTTAGTCCACGACATAGCAGTATAACCAAAGCCTAAGTAGGAGATTGCGCTATAGAGCCTATCAGGCTTATAGCCACCAATCCAATTCGACATATTGATTAAGATGTCGCCATGGACAAAGATGTAGGGTGTTTTGAACGCACCACTACCAAATCGAGACATATCATAGGAGTAGTTGCGAAACTCTCCAGCATCGACCTGTAGGCGCATACCAAGTACGGGAGCGAACCACTTTCGGGTACTCAGGTTGGCATTCCAGCCATTCCTCTTAAAGAACTTACCAGGGTCGCTACCCATCTTTTGCGACAACTGCAAGAAGGAGTTACCTCCACCAACGGCCACCTCCCAATTATCCCAGAAACGGTTGGTCTCGAATCCTCGCCAACGAAGAGGCTCATCACCCTCGCCCGCAAAAGCACTCGCGGTGGTGAGGAGGGTAGCCAGAACGAAACAAAGTATTAATCTTCTCATAAACAAACCATTTATGTATTTTCACACATTATGTTGCCTACGAGATATTCAAATACCACGCCAAACAATAGAACTATATGTAGGAGAGTCTGGAGAGATTAGAATGGGTAGCCCACACCAAAGTTAAGGGCCATATTACTCCACTTGAAGTCGTGAATCCAGCGCTGACCCTCTGGCATACCTGGGTTATGTAGCTGAATACCAAGGTCGAAGCGTAACACCACAAACGTAACATCGATACGCAGACCAAGTCCCGTATTGAAGCCGAGTTGTCGATAGAAATTATTGAATCTAAAGACCTCCTCAGGGTCATTATCCTCCGTATCACGCAGATACCACACATTTCCCAAGTCGCAGAATAGCGCACCGTGGAAGATCCACCACACCGGAAAGCGGAACTCAAGGTTGGCCTCCAGACGCACATCTCCCACCTGCGCAGGATAGGTAGCATCCTTTGGTTGCGACATATTACCAGGGCCCAAGGTACGAGGCACCCAACCACGCATAGAGTTAGCACCACCACAATAGAACATTCGATCGAAGGGTATAGATCGACCCTTAGAGTTGCCATACGTTACACCGACACCACCAAACAAGCGACCCGCAAGTGCCATCTTATAGCCGAGGTCTATCTTATGGCTGGCACTCAACTCACCACGTACATACTGCGAGTAGCGAACACCCAGAATCTCGTAATACTCCTTGCCTGGGGCGTGGTGCGAAAAGAGCGACTCCAAACCCTGAATAAGGTTACCTGCGCTCTCCAAGTTGGCACGCACGATGGTAACATTCTGGTCGAAGTCCGAACGCTGGGTATTATAGATCCACGAAGCCGAGAGTCCCGCCGTAAGTTGCGACTCAAAGGAGGTCTGCAAATAGCGGTTGTCGATATCCTCAAGGAATTGCTGATTCACGCTCTTTACATCGATCCAGTTGATATCCACGGGGCGCAAAACAAACGATGAACGCTCACCCTGCTGCCAACTATAGGCCCAACGGGTAGTGAAGATATTACGGCGGTAGTAGGGTCTATCCTGGTAGTCAAAGGCCAACTCAAGGCGTGTACGTGCCTGAGCCACATTGTCTCTGGGAGCAATCCTAAATGGGGCCAAGAAGCGAGGGAACGAGAGTCCCGCGGTGAGGCCAAACTCCTGAGCCGTGCGCTTCTCAACATCGCGGGCATACATAAACTCGAAACCAAAGCGTGCCGCAATATCGAAGGCCTCGGCACCACGAAAGACATTCTTATTCGAGTAACCAAGCGTTGCACTAAGGCCATAGAACGTAGAGGTTGAAGAGGCCTCGACCTCCACCTTCATACTCTGCTTAAGGGCTGGGGTAGCATATATATTGCAATCGAGGAAGGACTCCTTAGGGTCGGTCACGATAGAGATAGACTCTCCCTCACCGACATAGGTGATGAAGTTGTCGTCGGATGGCACCCTGCTGAAGACTATCTTAGAGTTGCGGAAAAAGCCCAACGACATCAGCTCCTTATTCGTGCGCGATATCTGCGAGGCGTCGTATATATAGCCTGGATAGATAGGTATAGTTCGACGCAACACCGAATTACGCAACTGTGGCGTAGTCTTCTTATCGCGGATAATTTTGAGTCCATAGTAATCAACCGTATCGATATCCGCATCACTCTTAAAACCTGACGTTGAGCGAAGCATAGGGTCGTAAGTAGGATATACATTGATGTTACGCAGACGATAGACCGAATTATCCTCATAGACAGCCACACCACGCTCATCGTAACCCGTGAGCGTAGGTCGTATTATCATACGCACCTCGGCATTGACACCTCGGCCTATGGTATCTACCTCATAGGATATGTTATTAGCCGTAAAGTCGAAATAACCTCTATTATTGAGCATACCCGCTATACGGTCGCGCTCGGCATTGAGTCGCTCGATGTCGAGGATTGAACCTCGCTCAAGCGTCGAAGAGGCTGTGTCCGAGAGGATTACATCTCGCAAAGACTCGTCGCGGAAGTCGTAGCACAACGAGTCGATACGCGTAGGCTCGCCCTGCTTGATGACGTAGGTGAGCATAGCACGTCGCTTACGGCTGGTGGTATCGACATCGCACCTAACACTCGACGAGAAGTAACCTCGCGTGTGGAGGTATGTCTGCAAATTCTGTAACGACTTATCGGTCAAGGCACTATCCAAGAGGACAGGCTCCTCGCCAATCTTTCGTTTGAAGTTATTCCACCAATTATTCTTTTCGGGGTTGGCCTTCTCATATACCCATACATAGAAGTCAATGCCAAAGATTCGCTTATTGGGCGACTGACGCACGTAGGTCTCAAGGCCATCCTTATCCAAGGTGATACGCTCGCTTCGGGGAGTCGATTTATCATCCTCAAACGTAACCTTTGTAAGCAGGTACTCACCCTCAGGCAGGTAGCGGGTGACGCTACACGAAGCGATGACAAGCATCATCGCCACAAGTAGCATATATCTAATAAACCCGAGCCTCATACCTTATGCCCTATATCTTTGGTTGAACTATCTGTTTATGCTCTCAACAAAACGTGCCCACGCCCCCTCTTCGCCACTATGGGCAACGACGTCAAAATCGAAGGCACCCTCTTCAAAACGTGCCACACCACGCCACTCAAAGGAGGCATTACCCTCCAGGCGTGTGACAATATCATCGCCCAAGAGCGTTGTGCAGTACACCTTGCCACCACGATTGCGTACCTCGATACGCTCACCTCGCACCACATAGCCAAGCAATGCCGAGGCTGTAGCCGAAGCCGTCATCGCCGTACCACACGAGAGGGTTATACCAGCGCCACGCTCATAGGTGGCTACAAAGATGTTTCGAGGACCTCGACACTCATACAACGATACATTTACGCCATTGGGGAAGAGGGCCATGAGCCCCTTCACACGCTCACCCAACTCGACAAGGTGCTCCAATGAGATGGTATCTACCTTAGCCACGATATGGGGATTACCCAAATTGAGTGCCGTAAACTCTAACTCGCCATCCAAAGCCTCAATCCTGCGACCAAGAAAACTACTCATAGGGTCGAAAAAGGCGAAATCGGGACTCGACGTACGAATAGGGATATCTACCGAATAGGTTGGGATACCCTCGCCGATAGCCTTGGCCTCGGCGACATTGTAGTCTCTACCACCCGAACGAAGTAGCCCCTTTGAGGCAATATAGCCGCGCTCCATAGCATAGCGAGCAACACACCTTATGCCATTACCACACATCTCTGCGTGTGTACCATCGGGGTTGAGCATATCCATTCCATAGCAGCCATCGTCGTAGCGCACAACCAACAAGATGCCATCGCTTCCAATGCCACGCTCCCTATCACACGCCACACGTGCAAAGCCACTCCAATCCACCGTAGCTAACGCCTCGTTAGCCACACAATCCACAAGGATAAAGTCATTTCCTGAGCCTTGACACTTTATGATATCTACGTTAGCCATACTCTCTGTTTTGCTGATAAGCCTCTTCGTTACATATATATATCGTTCAAAGTTACAAAATATTTCCACCACTACAAAATTATAGAGGTATAATCCCACCTTTTTGTCGCGACCTATTGTCTATGTCCACTTTTTTTTGTAATATTGTAAAGCATTAACCTTAACTATAGACCTATGACTGAGAAGTTTATTATGGCGGGCGAGACCCCTATGCACGTGGCAGATACCGAACGTGGAGGGCAATGTGTGGTGTTGCTACACGGATACTTAGAGTCGATGCTTGTGTGGGATGAGTTCGTCGATTTGCTGAAGAAGGATCTTCGTGTTGTTACGCTCGACCTGCCAGGACACGGTGTCTCGATGATCAATGGCGAGGTTCATACAATGGAGTATTTAGCTGATTGTGTGGCTCTTACGATGGAGGCATTGGGCATCGACAAGTATAGTGTCGTAGGTCACTCTATGGGTGGTTACGTGGCTCTCGCCATGTTGGACAAGTATGCCAAGCACCTCGAAAATATCACTCTTCTGAGTTCAACCACCTCGGCCGACAGCCAGGAGAAGTGCGACAGACGTCGTAGGGAGATAGAGCTTATCAAGGCGGGCAAGAAGAATACGTTGGCACGTCTGGTGCCTCACGTAGGTTTTGCCACGCAGAATGTAAATCGCCTAAAGGATTATATCGAGGATATTCGCGAGTTGATACTTATCTCCGAAGATGATGGCGTCATCGCTATCCTTGGCGGAATGATTGAGCGCAAGAGCCGAGGTGAGCAGTTGCGCGACAGCGGTATCCCCCACCTCTTCATCTTTGGTCGCCACGACTACTACATCCCCCAGGAGGTTGCCGACGAGATGATAGAACAAGACCCCAACGCCAAGGTTGTTTGGCTTGAGGAGTCGGGCCATATGGGATTCTATGAGGAGCCAGAGAAGTGCGCCGAGGCGATACTCAATATGATAAAAGCATAACAACTCAACAACTGCATAAGTCGCACATTATGCGACACATATCAACAAAAAAAGAGCGTGTCCCTATTTGGAACACGCTCCTCTTTCTATAGTTTAGGATTACTCCTCGCTTGAAGTCTCCAAGTCAGCACGCAAGCCTACGATTAAATCCTCGTAGTCGCGCAAACCTGTACCACCTGGGATAGGGTTACCTGTGATAACATTCTCCTTAAGGTTTACCAAGTCATCCGACTTCGCCTGGATAGCTGCCTCGTTGAGGACCTTAGTGGTCTCCTGGAACGATGCAGCAGAGATGAAGCTCGATGTCTGCAATGCAGCACGGGTGATACCCTGAAGTACCTGGTTAGAGGTAGCAGGAACGATAGGACGTACCTCAACAAGGGCCAAATCACGACGCTTCAACGCCGAATTCTCGTCACGCAACTTGCGCATAGAGATAATCTGTCCTGGCTGAACATTCTGTGAGCCTCCAGCATCGGTTACAACAACCTTGTCGTAAAGCTCATCATTAACATCCATAAACTCCCACTTATCAACTACCTGATCCTCAAAGAAGCGGGTATCTCCTGGATCCTCAATCTTTACCTTAGACATCATCTGACGAACGATAACCTCGAAGTGCTTATCGTTAATCTTTACACCCTGCATACGGTAAACCTCCTGTACCTCGTTCACGATATACTCCTGAACTCGGGTAGGACCAAGGATGCGCAAGATGTCGCCTGGAGTGATAGCACCATCCGAGAGAGCCATACCTGCACGCACATAGTCGTTCTCCTGAACGATGATCTGGCGAGACAATGGTACGAGGTACTTCTTCTGGTCGCCATCCTTAGAGGTGATGATAATCTCGCGGTTACCACGCTTAATCTTACCGAATGTTACCTCACCATCGATCTCAGAGACGATTGCTGGGTTAGATGGGTTACGAGCCTCGAACAACTCGGTTACACGTGGAAGACCACCAGTGATATCACCACCAGACTTACCTACAGCACGTGGAATCTTGATAAGGATGTCACCTGCGTGAATCTTACCATTATTCTTAACCATAATGTGGGCATTAACAGGCAAGTTGTAAGACTTAACCTCTTCGCCATCCTTGTTCACAATCTTAATCACAGGGTTCTTAGTCTTATCCTTTGAGTCGATAACTACGCGCTCAGAAAGACCTGTCTGCTCGTCACGCTCCTCACGATAAGTAACACCCTCGATGATGCTCTCGTAAACAATCTTACCCTCAGTCTCAGCGATGATAACTGCGTTATATGGATCCCACTCGCAGATCATATCGCCCTTCTTAACCTCATCGCCATCACGCATATAGAGCGTAGCACCATAAGGCAAAGCGTGAGTATAGAGCGTAATCTCTGTCTTAGGATCGACGATGCGAATCTCCGACTGACGAGACATAACGATATTGATTGTGTCACCTGCAGAGTTCTTACCCTTAATAGTGCGCAACTCCTCAATCTCAAGGCGACCCTCATACTTAGAGACTACGTTGGTCTCTACTGTAGAGCCACCCGCAACACCACCGACGTGGAACGTACGGAGTGTAAGCTGAGTACCTGGCTCACCGATAGACTGTGCTGCGATAACACCTACAACCTCACCCTTCTGTACCATACGTGCGGTAGCAAGGTTACGTCCGTAACACTTAGCACATACACCACGACGAGCCTCGCAAGTGAGTACCGAACGAATCTCTACAGACTCCAATGGTGACTTGTCGATAGCCTCGGCAATCTCCTCGGTAATCTCCTCACCAGCACGGCAGATAACCTCGCCCGTAGATGGGTGAATAACATCGTTCAATGCTGTACGGCCCAAGATACGATCGTACAATGTCTGAACAACATCCTCGTTACGCTTGATAGCAGTAGCAGTAAGACCACGCAAAGTACCGCAATCCTCCTCGTTGATGATGACATCCTGTGCCACATCCACCAAACGACGAGTCAAGTAACCTGCATCCGCAGTCTTCAACGCCGTATCCGCCAAACCCTTACGAGCACCGTGGGTAGAGATAAAGTACTCCAACACCGAAAGTCCCTCCTTAAAGTTCGACAAGATAGGGTTCTCGATAACCTGCTGACCACCCTCAACACCTGACTTCTGTGGCTTAGCCATAAGACCACGCATACCTGAAAGCTGACGAATCTGCTCTCGCGAACCACGCGCTCCTGAGTCAAGCATCATATATACTGGGTTGAATCCATCCTGGTCGGTCTGCAAGGTGTGAACTACCTTGCTTGTAAGACGGTTGTTGATGGATGTCCAAATATCGACAATCTGGTTGTAACGCTCAGAGTTGGTGATAAGACCCATATTATAGTCGTCGATAACGGCATCGGCAGCTGCATAACCCTCGTTGATAAGCTCCTGCTTATCCTCTGGGATAATTACTGCGTCAAGGTTAAACGACAGACCACCCTGGAATGCCATACGATAACCCATATTCTTGATATCATCCAAGAACTTAGCTACCTTATCAGCACCAGCCTTCTTCATCACAACGGCGATGATATCACGCAAAGAGCGCTTAGTCAAGATGTCGTTGATGTAGCCTACCTCCTGTGGAACGTACTGGTTGAACAAGATACGACCAATGGTTGTATCCTTCAATACGTACACCTCGTTGCCATTCTCATCGAGGTCGCGCACACGGCACTTTACCTCGGCGTGCAAATCGGCACGCTTCTCGTTATAGGCGATAATAGCCTCCTCAGGACCGTAGAACTTCAAACCTGTACCCTTAACACCTGGACGTGGCTTGGTGATGTAGTAAAGACCAAGGACCATATCCTGTGATGGTACGGTAATAGGCGCACCGTTAGCAGGGTTGAGGACGTTGTGTGATCCCAACATAAGGATCTGAGCCTCAAGGATTGCAGCGTTGCCCAATGGCAAGTGAACCGCCATCTGGTCACCATCGAAGTCCGCGTTAAACGCAGTACAAGAGAGTGGGTGGAGCTGCATTGCCTTACCCTCGATAAGCTTTGGCTGGAAGGCCTGGATACCGAGACGGTGAAGGGTCGGAGCTCGGTTCATCAATACTGGGTGACCCTTGATGACATTCTCCAAGATACCCCAAATAACGGGATCCTTTCTATCGATAATCTTCTTTGCAGACTTTACGGTCTTAACAATACCACGCTCGATGAGCTTACGGATAACGAATGGCTTGTACAACTCTGCCGCCATATCCTTTGGAATACCCATCTCGTGCATCTTAAGCTCTGGACCAACGACAATTACCGAACGTGCAGAGTAATCGACACGCTTACCCAACAAGTTCTGACGGAAACGGCCCTGCTTACCCTTCAACGAGTCAGACAATGACTTCAATGGACGGTTAGACTCATTCTTTACGGCATTGCTCTTACGTGAGTTGTCGAACAACGAGTCTACAGCCTCCTGCAACATACGCTTCTCATTACGCAAGATAACCTCTGGTGCCTTAATCTCGATAAGACGCTTAAGACGGTTGTTACGGATGATGACGCGACGATACAAGTCGTTGAGGTCCGAAGTAGCGAAACGACCACCATCGAGTGGTACCAATGGGCGCAACTCTGGTGGAATAACTGGAATGTCGGTAAGTACCATCCACTCAGGCTTATTCTTGCCGTTTGAAGCACGGAACGACTCGATGACATTCAAACACTTGAGTGCCTCAGTCTTACGCTGCTGTGATGTCTCACGTGAAGCACGATCACGCAAAGCATACGACATAGAGTCGAGATCTACCTGCTTGAGGAGCTTGAGGATAGCCTCACCACCCATCTCAGCAACGAACTTCTCTGGATCATCATTGTCGAGAGCCTGATTTCCCTTAGGAAGTGCAGCAACGATATCGAGATACTCCTTCTCTGAGAGGGTCTGCAAACGCTCAACACCCTGCTCCTTAGCAGCACCTGCATTGATTACTACATAGCGCTCATAGTAGATGATAGCCTCGAGTTTCTTCGATGGAATACCCAACAAGTAACCAATCTTTGATGGCAACGAACGGAAGTACCAGATGTGAACTACAGGAACAACCAATGAGATGTGGCCCATACGCTCACGACGTACCTTCTTCTCAGTCACCTCTACACCACAACGGTCGCAGACGATACCCTTATAGCGAATACGCTTGTACTTACCGCAATGACACTCATAATCCTTAACAGGACCAAAGATGCGCTCGCAGAACAAACCATCGCGCTCAGGCTTATATGAGCGATAGTTGATGGTCTCAGGTTTGAGTACCTCACCGCTCGACTGGGCACGAATCTCCTCAGGAGATGCCAAACCAATCGAAATACGGCTATAGCTGCTCATTCTATTATTATCTTTATTAAATGACATAGTGTCCAAGTTTTAAAGTTCGCTTACTCAAGTTTTACAGACAGTGCCAAACCACGCAACTCGTGCAAAAGCACATTCATTGCCTCGGGAACACCGGGGCGTGGAAGATTGTCACCCTTGACAATAGCCTCGTACGCCTTAGCACGTCCGACAACATCGTCTGACTTGATAGTAAGAATCTCCTGCAAGATGTTGGCTGCACCGAAGCCCTCAAGTGCCCAAACCTCCATCTCTCCGAAACGCTGACCACCAAACTGTGCCTTACCGCCCAATGGCTGCTGTGTAATGAGTGAGTATGGGCCGATAGAACGAGCGTGCATCTTATCGTCGATCATATGACCGAGCTTAAGCATATAGATAACACCCACGGTTGCTGGCTGGTCGAAACGCTCACCTGTACCACCATCATAGAGGTAGCAACGGCCACTGCGTGGAACACCTGCCTGTGCGGTATACTCGTTGATCTGCTCCAAAGAAGCACCATCGAAGATAGGCGTAGCGAACTTGAGACCAAGCTCCTTACCTGCCCAACCAAGAACAGTCTCATAGATCTGTCCGAGGTTCATTCGTGAAGGCACACCAAGTGGGTTCAAACAGATATCCACTATAGTACCATCCTCCAAGAATGGCATATCCTCGTCGCGAACAACCTTGGCTACGATACCCTTGTTACCGTGACGACCCGCCATCTTATCACCTACCTTAAGCTTGCGCTTCTTAGCAATGTAGACCTTAGCCATCTGGATAACACCTGAGATTGGAATCTCGTCACCATTTGTGAGGTTGTACTTCTCACGGTTCACTGCCGCAGCAATCTTCTTACACTCGATAGTGTAGTTGTTGATGGTCAATGAGATAAGTGCATCATCGTGCTCATCTCCTGTCCAACGGGTCTGACCCAACGACATATAGCCGTTAGCGACACCTGTCTTGCTGTCGGTAGAGATTGTCGCGATGCTCTCAAGCATCTTAATACTGAACTTCTCACCTGGAGCGAAGAGCTCTACGTTGTAGTAGTCGTAGATACCTGTGGTGGTCTTACCCTCCAACAAGCGCCACAACTTCTCAACAAGGATCTTCGTAAGGTCGGCTACCTGTGCTGCGTACTCGGCATCGAGCTGATCCATCTGAGCCTTCTCGGCTGCACGATTACGCTTACCCTCCTTCTGTGTGTGGCTATAGAGCTTGGTGTCGATAACCACGCCGTGCAATGATGGCTGTGCCTTAAGCGACGCATCCTTAACATCACCAGCCTTATCACCGAAGATGGCACGAAGCAACTTCTCCTCTGGTGAAGGATCGCTCTCGCCCTTAGGAGTGATCTTACCGATAAGGATATCACCAGGAGTAACCTTGGCACCTACACGGATAATACCGTTGGCATCCAAGTCCTTAGTTGCATCCTCCGATACGTTAGGAATGTCTGAGGTAAGCTCCTCGACACCACGCTTAGTATCACGAACCTCCATAATGTACTCATCGACGTGTACAGAGGTGAAGATATCCTCACGCTGAATACGCTCTGAGATAACGATAGCATCCTCGAAGTTATAACCCTTCCAGGGCATAAACGCAACCTTCAAGTTGCGACCCAAAGCCAACTCGCCACGCTCAGTAGAGTAACCCTCGGTAAGGATCTGCCCCTTAGTAACCTTGTCGCCAGTGAGGACGGTAGGCTTAAGCGTAACTGTTGTATTCTGGTTTGTACGACGGTAACGTGGGAGAGTGTAGACAGTAACCTCTGGTGCAAATGAAGCGATCTGCTGGTCCTCGCTACGCTCGTAGCGTACCTCGATGCGTGTAGCATCAGCAAATACCACCTCACCATCACCCTCGGCAACAACCTGAACACGGCTGTCTACGATCATATCCTTCTCGATACCTGTACCTACGATAGGAGCCTCAGGACGTACCAATGGCACTGCCTGGCGCATCATGTTAGATCCCATCAACGCACGGTTAGCATCATCGTGCTCAAGGAAAGGAATAAGGCTCGCTGCGATAGAGGCTACCTGGTTAGGTGCAACGTCTACGAGGTCTACCTTAGTGTCGTGAACAACAGGGAAGTCGGCACCAAGACGAGCCTTGATACGATCAACATTGATGAAGTGACCGTCGTCAGTGAGTGGCTCATTTGACTGTGCTACGACCATACCCTCCTCCTCCTCGGCTGAGTAGTAGCGGATATTATCGTTATTGAGGTCTACAACGCCCTCATTTACCTTACGATAAGGTGTCTCGATGAATCCCATATCAGAGATCTTTGCGAATACACACAAAGATGAGATAAGACCGATGTTAGGACCCTCAGGAGACTCAATAGGACACAAACGACCATAGTGGGTATAGTGTACGTCTCGCACCTCGAAACCTGCGCGATCACGTGACAAACCACCAGGACCCAACGCCGAAAGACGACGCTTATGCGTAATCTCTGCCAATGGGTTGATCTGGTCCATAAACTGTGACAACTGGCTGGTACCAAAGAATGAGTTTACAACACTCGCCAAAGTCTTAGCATTGATCAAATCCTCTGGGGTAAATACCTCGCTATCACGAACATTCATACGCTCACGGATGGTGCGAGCGATACGTACCAAACCTACCGAGAACTGGTTAGCAAGCTGCTCACCTACCGTACGTACTCGACGGTTAGACAAGTGGTCGATATCATCAACCTCTGCCTTAGAGTTGATAAGTTTGATGAGATACTTGATAATCTCGATAATATCCTCGCGAGTAAGTGTACGGATCGCTGGATCGATCGAAAGATCAAGCTTCTTATTGATACGGAAACGACCTACGTCGCCCAAGTCATAACGCTTGTCAGAGAAGAATAACTTCTCGATAACGTCGCGTGCGGTAGCCTCATCTGGTGGCTCCGAAGCGCGCAACTGCCTGTAGATGTAAACCACGGCCTCCTTCTCGGAGTTACATGGATCCTTGTGGAGGGTGTTGTAGATAATCGAGAAGTCGATACCTGATGGATTCTCATTGTGCAAGAGAATGGTCTTAGTACCTGACTCGATAATCTCGTCAATGTGGCTCTCCTCAAGCTCCACCTCACGGTCTACGATAACCTTGTGACGCTCGATAGAGACTACCTCACCTGTATCCTCATCTACGAAGTCCTCGACCCAAGTAGACAATACACGTGCAGCAAGCTTGCGGCCTACATTCTTCTTCAAGTTAGCCTTGCTAACCTTAACCTCGTCTGCGAGGTCGAAGATCTCCAAAATCTGCTGGTCGGTCTCGTAACCGATAGCACGCAAAAGGGTTGTTACAGGCAACTTCTTCTTACGGTCGATGTAGGCATACATCACGTTGTTGATGTCGGTAGCAAACTCAATCCACGAACCCTTGAATGGGATGATACGTGCCGAGTAGAGCTTCGTGCCATTTGTATGCATACTCTGGCCAAAGAATACACCTGGTGAACGGTGAAGCTGTGATACTACTACGCGCTCTGCACCATTGAAGATGAACGTACCACGCTCAGTCATGTAAGGGATAAGACCGAAGTAGACATCCTGTACTACTTCATCAAAATCCTCATGCTCGGTGTCAGTGCAGTAGAGCTTAAGCTTAGCCTTGAGAGGTACACTATACGTCAAACCACGCTCCAAGCACTCCTCAATAGAGTAGCGAGGCTGGTCGATGTAATAGTCAATAAACTCCAGAACGAAGTTGTTTCTTGTGTCGGTGATCGGGAAATTCTCGTTGAACACTCGGTAGAGACCCTCATTCTTGCGGTTCTCAGTCGTAGTGTCAAGCTGGAAGAAATCTCGGAATGACTTAAGCTGAATCTCCAACAAGTCTGGGTATGGAACCCTGTTCTTGATGGTAGAGAAGCTTATACGTTGTTGTTGTGTTGTGGACATATAATCCAATAGTTTTAGTTGAAGAACTATAATTGAAAAACCTATAACCGTCGGCTAACCATTTCCGACAAACGACGTTCGAATATCTCGGTCAAACCCTTCAACTCTCGCTCGGCAACAAACCTCGTTGGGCAATCCATCGCTCCCACGACCCGTAACGAGCAGTATAGGCGACAGAAAAACTTCACAACTTAGTTGGCCACAACCAGCAAAGAACCTTCGGGTTTAAGAGGTCTCATCCAAGAGCTTTGGCACATAGACTTAAAGTCTAAGACGTCGGCAAATTCACAAGACCTCAGAACTAAGATACCCACCACTCCCCTAACATCACGGCAAGACGGCACAACCTCCATCTCGCTAGCACCAAGGAGCAACGACCTGGGCATAAGTCTGAAAAAAATATGCAGGCATTAATCCTACCAATGCCCTCAGTGTCAATAAAGTACACCCTGAGAGCATAGACATTTCTAATAAGCGGGCACAGCTCAACTACGCACTCCCGAATATTAGACCACAAAAGGCATAGAGCTTACTTTTACGTAAGCCCTACACCTTAATGGTAGTGAGAGACTAAATAATCCCGTAGGAATTACTTAAGCTCAACCTCAGCACCAGCCTCCTCAAGGCTTGACTTGATTGACTCAGCCTCCTCCTTAGAGATACCCTCCTTGATTGCCTTAGGAGCGCCATCAACCAAAGCCTTAGCGTCACCCAATGACAAGCCAGCGAGCTCCTTAACAACCTTGATAACCTGAAGCTTAGCCTGACCAGCGCTCTTCAAGATTACATCGAAAGTTGACTTCTCAGCAGGAGCAGCCTCACCTGCGCCAGCTGCTGGAGCTGCAACTGCAACAGCTGCTGCAGCAGGCTCAATACCGTACTCCTCCTTGAGGATAGTAGCCAACTCGTTTACCTCCTTAACAGTCAAGTTTACCAACTCCTCTGCCAATACTTTTACATCTGCCATAGTTGTAATATTTTTTTTAATTTTGTTTTTTATCAAATAATTAGTTATTTCTCTCCTCGAGAGCCTTTACGAGGCCCGCGATTTTCTGACCTGCATTTGACTGCAGAGCAGAGATGACATTCTTAGCAGGCGACTGCAAGAGCAATACGATATCGCCGATAAGCTCCTCGCGGCTCTTGATGTTGCAAAGATTGTCGATCTGGTTGTCACCTACGTAAACGCAACCCTCAACATAGGCTGCCTTCAATACAGGCTTGTCGCTATTCTTGCGGAACTCCTTGATAAGCTGTGCAGGAGCCTTACCTGTCTCGGTGAACATAATTGATGTAGAGCCCTTCAAAGTGGCTACCAACTCAGCGTCAGCCTTCTCGACGTTCTCCAAAGCCTTGCAAAGCAATGTGTTCTTTACAACAACAAGCTTGATCTTCTTCTCGAAACACTTGCGACGCAATGCTGCAGTCTGCTCAGCGTTCAACGCCTCGATGTCTACCAAATAGAAGTGAGGGTAGTTTGTGAGTTGCTCGCTGAGACCGTTAATAACGGCCAACTTTTCTTGCTTAGTCATAATTTTCTATCCTCCTTCAATTATTTAACGTCTACTGATTTGGTATCAACCTCAATACCAGGGCTCATTGTTGTAGAGAGATAGATGCTCTTTACATATGTACCCTTAGCAGCTGCTGGCTTGAGCTTAATGATTGTGCTCATAACCTCGTGTGCGTTATCTACAATCTGCTCGGGGGTAAATGATACCTTACCGATTGATGTGTGGATAATACCGTACTTATCAACCTTGAAGTCGATCTTACCTGCCTTAACCTCCTGAACAGCCTTTGCTACGTCCATAGTAACAGTACCTGTCTTAGGGTTTGGCATCAAACCGCGTGGACCCAAGATACGACCCAATGCACCTACCTTACCCATAACATTAGGAGTAGTGATGATTACGTCTACATCTGTCCAACCGCCCTTGATCTTCTCAATGTACTCGTCAAGACCTACATAGTCTGCGCCTGCTGCCTGAGCCTCAGCCTCCTTGTCAGGAGTACAGAGAACCAAAACACGTACAGTCTTACCTGTACCGTGTGGCAA
>JAEIGA010002354.1_pt1 | contig 30195 bp, 50 predicted proteins | sample 9270691 | NCBI WGS metagenome assembly JAEIGA01 (sample SAMN17057246, study PRJNA624740) | gut metagenome | biome: biome; isolation source: fecal sample | host: Bos grunniens | place: China: Xizang | collected 2019
ATATATATTATTATTATCTAGGTATGTCTTATGGTGAACAATACCTGTTCTTCTTTGACCTTTAGGTATGTAACTACTTATGCCATCTACATATACAGGTCTATGGCATCTATTACATAATAGGTTTTGTCTTAACCATACTACCTTTCTTACATCTTTCCATGCTTTACTTTGATAGAAGTCTTTTCTTATTCCATAACTCATTTATTTTTTCTTTCTTTTAATTTCTTTTTTAGGTAGTATAGACTTCTTTACTTCTTTAATAGGTTCAACTATCTTTACATAAGTTCTTCCTGTTTCATTGTTACCCATAAGAATATTAAGTCTTTCTTTAGTAATTTCAAATTGTTCTCCTGCTTTAGGTATCCTATTAAGTTCTTTGTCAGTAACATTAAACTTTTCATAAGTATCTAATGCTTCTACTTTTACTTTCATTGTTTTATCCTCCTTATAATGTGATGGTGTATGTGATAATAACTCATCATATCTATCTTCTTTCATCTTGAACTTAAAGTCTAGTTTCTTACTTTTCATGTTTTGTACTACTTCATTTAGATTAGATAAGTCAAACTTTAAAATCCAAGCATTCTTTCCATTTTCTATTCCAATCTCATTTAAGAATGGAAATGGTGTGCATACAACAGGTACACCTAAATATAAACTTTCAACCATTGTATAACATAATGCTTCAGTATCACTTAACTGAATAACATAATCTGCTTTCTTGATCCATCTTCTAACATCTAGTCTAGGTTTCATATATACTACATTAGGGTTATCTATTGCATTTATATCATTAGTAAATACATACCAAATATATTTCACACCTGCATTGTCTAGTGCATTTGCTAATTGTATCATTCTGTCTTTACCTTTTATTTTAGTAAGTCTTGTAGCTGATACTAATATCAATAAATCATCTTCTTCATCATCTACTGATAGTGGATTATAACTTAACATTGTATTATTGCAACCACTTACCTTATAAAATGTACTCAACATATATTCAGTAATACAAATATATTTTTTTATTCTAGGGTGTGTCAATGGTTTCCAAGTGTATGCAGGATTAGAATAATCACCATGAATAACTTGGTATATTTCAGCTCCTTCATCTATGAAGTTTATTATTGAAACATCATAGTTTATTATTGCTGTCTTACATTTTATTCTTTGGTTCACATGTTTATAAACCATACAATATTTTTTTAACCTATTTATTTGCACTTCATAACCTGTTTTGTAAACTACTGCTATGTCATACTTTTTATACTTCTTTACTAATTCCCAAAGGAATGTTTCTACACCACCTATTATATTTATATCAGCAACATAGAAAATATTATCATGACATATCATAATGCACTCACCTGCTCAGGTTTATCAATATCAATAGTGTAATCATCTATACATACATAATCAGTTGTTATTCTTTGTACATTTATATCTAAATTATGTAAGTATCTGTATAATTCCCATACAATAGGGTGTCTTATTGTTTTGCCTTCATCATATAACTTCTTTACTGCTTTAACACCATTCATAAATTCTTCATATTTATTTACTTTGTATGCAAATGGTTCGCCCCAATTTTGGTGTTCTTCATTTTTAGCAACACTATTGCCAAATAATATGTTTTCAGTAGAGTTATATTCTACTATTGTTTTTATTGCATTTGGACTAAAATAAACATCTCCAAATATATAGCAGCAAGGTTTTCCTATTGGGTAAAAAGCATCTAACCAATACCCTATTCTCTTGTCTTTATCTACTACAAAATTATTTTCTTTATTTTCAAGTCTTGGTGCATATTTATCAAATCTTGGATCATTACTAGAAATGTAAATATCAGTAACACCATTCTCTTTCAAAAGTCTTATGGTTCTTTCAACTATAACCTCACCTTTGACTTCTAATAATTGTTTTGGTGTAGTGAAATGTTTGTATTCACCACCACACATAATTATATATTTCATATTTTACCTCAACCAAACATTTTGTCTAATTCTAACTTATCATGTTTTTCTAAATTATCTTTTGCAGTTAGTAATTGTAAGTTTGAATAATGGCATAGTTTTAATACATCATCTTTATTATTTGCTGTTTTTAGTGGTTTAATATGGTCTATATGTACTATTCTTTTTCCATCCCATTCTATACCATAATTTTTTTTATAAGTTTCTAATAAATAAAAATAAAAATCATTTAATGGCATCCCAATTATTTTTTCAGTTATTTCATCTTTAATAATACCCTTCTTTTTAAAAGATGTTCTTATGTTACTTCTAATTTGTCTTTTTAATTTAAATAACTCATCTTTTTGTAATCTTTCTTGCTGATATATTCTTCTTTTCTTTTTTATTTCTTCTTTATTTTTTATCCTATATTGTTTATCATATTCTTTTCTATATTCTTTATTTGCATTTCTATTTTCTTGTATTTGTTCTAAATGAGTATAATAATATCTTTTTTGTATTTCTTTCTTTAAATTAGGATGTTTTTTTATATACTCTTTGTTTAATTTATTAAGTTTCTCTTTATGTTTCAAATAATATTGATGCTTATATTCTTTTAATTTTTCTTTATTTTCTTCATAATATCTTTTATTATATTCACTTGCATATTCTTTATTGACCATTTTTATCTCCTAACCAAACATTTTATCAATTTGTTCTTGAGTTGCAGGTTGTTCATGTTCTTCTACATTTGATAGTAGAATATTTACTAAACTAACAAATGACATATTACTCATATCTTCCATTGTTATATTTAGTCTTTTTGCTAAGGCAAATACTTCAAACTCATCTATTGGATCATCATTATTTGATTTTGTCTTAATTGTTTTGTATTTGCCTTGATAAGGGTGAACATGCTAACTCTAATACTTCTTGTATCCATTTTGTATCATCATATAAACTCTCTATTCCACCTAAAAAATCTTCATAATTAGTAATTTGTGATTTATCAGCTTCTCTTGTCATTATGTAAGCCATTTTTAATAATAAATCACTTACTCTATCAAGTGCATCTATATTACTGTTAAAATCTTCTCCTATATCTTTTAATTCAGTTAATTTTTGTAAGTCAGTTAAAAAACTTCTACCTGTTTCATTCCTATAACTAAATTGTGTTAATGCACTTGCTTTCATTTTGTAATCCTTATTGGATATTCTTATAATTTTTTCCATTTTTCTTCCTCCATTTAATAGTTTATAAAAAACCCTCTAAAAATGCCTACCTATTAAAAACTTGCATTTTTCCCTATTCTTTAGAATTACACCCTTTTTACTTAATTATGTTTTTCTCTATCTTTAACTTCAGCTTTTTTAGCATTGTTAAATCTATCTAATGTTCCTACCAAATATCCTGTTATTCTTCTGATCCTTTCAAACTTAATTCCTTTACCAACCTTTTTTGACATTCTTCTTTCTCCTTTATTTCTTCATTTATCTTAAATACTAATTGCATATTGTAACTCATACCTACACAATGGCTTAATAGTTCATCTCTTAATTTGTATAATTCTTCTAATGTCATAGTATCAACCTTATGCTCTTTTTTCTTCCATCAAGTTCTATTTCATTTATTCCTGTATTGCTTGGTATTAATCCTAACTTTTCAGCATAACTTCCTTCGTATTCTACAAATGAATTACTTATACAATAATACATTTCCTTTTTTACTATTGATTTATGCTGATAATCAGGTACAAATATCACACCTTTTGTATTTAGTGGTTCGTGTACATGGCTCATTATGTAACAATCTGCTAGGACAACTTGGCTCATTTTTTTAACTTTATTTGCCTTACTTCCTGTCGTTGAACCATTGCTTTGACCACCATGAAAACCACTTATTGTATAAAGTGCAGGTCTATTTTTTGTTGTATTCCCAAATGTCAAGTATAAATACCACCAACTAGGACTATATACATCTTCTAAATGTAATTGTTTTGCAATTAAATAGGTTGGATCAATGTTTGTTTCTCTAATAAGTCTTTCTTCATGATTTCCACTAGAAATAACAAGCACCTTTTCTCTAATTTCTTCTAAATATTTGATCGCTTCTAAAATTTCAGTCATTGGACTTAATCCTTCATATACATCACTCTTTGAATTTTTTAAAGCAAAATTGCAAATATCTCCATTAAGAATAGTATATGTGTTAGGTTCGTTCTTAATTCTTTCTATAACTTCTTTAAATGCCTTTAAATTAGCTGTTTTATCTACTATGTGTACATCACTTATTGGTATTATAGTTAGTTTCTTAATATCACTACTTAAATCCTTTTTGATTACTTTCATTCTTTCTCCTAAAAATAAAAAGATATATATGTCTGATTATCATATATATCTTCACATTGGGTTATTGAAATATTACCTCACCAATAATATTCCACTATACACATTATACTATATAAAATGTGCAATAATGTGCAATCTTTCATTTTCTATATAAATTATGACATTGCCTTAATGAATAGTTAGTTAATCTACTTATTTTATTCCAACTAAAGTGTTCTACATCTCTGTAATATTTTATTAGATAATTACCACCAGCTTTATTGATTCTTTCCATTTCATTTATTATAAATTTTTCATAAGCATTTATTTCTTTTTGTAATGCAAATATCTTTTCATCTAGTTTTTCATCTTTTATTAAATAATGTGTAAATTTATCACTTATTTTAAAACCATCACTTTTGCCTTCTATTATATCTCTCATAATTGGGCTTTTTGGCTGCATTTTAATAAAATTGACTTCTTTTTGCTCTAGATATAGTTCTAATTCATTTATCAATTTATCTTTCTCAATTTTGGCTTGATTTATTGTTAAATGATCCATATTATTTCTCCTTTAATTCTTTTAACATTTCCCAAATAAAGTATTTTCTTAATGGACTTAACGTATCATCTTTTAACATACTTTCTAGTGTTAATATATTCCATTCTTTATACATTATTCTTTATCTCCTAATATTTCTAAAAGAATTTTTTTATAACCTTCTGGCATTTGTGTTCTATTTATGTATTTTATTGCTTCTTTTTTATCTTCTTTTAGTTGTTTATTATCTCTTTCTACTGCATTAAATCTATTAGACCACCATATTATATTATCATTTGCTTCTTGAAGTTCTACTTTTAGTTGTTTGTTTTCTTGTTCCATATTTTTATAATAATCAATTAGTTCTTTTGCTTCTTCTTGTTCTAAATAATCATAATAAACTTTATTCCAATATTTTTCTAATTTTTCTTCACTCATTTAATACCACCTTTTCTTTTGAAAGTGTTTCCAAGCCTTTGTAGGTGTTTTATATCTTTTCTTAATATAATTTAAACCCCATTTTATTTGCACCTTACAATTTGTTTTATAATCTTTACCATACTTTTTCATTTTACTGCATGGCATTGCTTGAGGAATACCACAAGCACCACTTCTTTTGTTTCTTGCTTTTGCGTTCCAATGGCTTTCTTTATTCCATAATTTAACTAGGTTGTTATAGTCTTTAATAGACCAACCTTTTTTTAATACTTGATTATAAGCATACTGTTTACACTCTTTTTTAGTGTATGTTTTTGCATTTACATTTATTGCTAGTAATAATATCAAAACCCCTAATAATATCTTTTTATTCATGTTCTTCCCTCATATATTTCACTACTCTAGAACTCATTGGTTTAGATATTTTAGTTTTATTTGTATTTGGTGTCTTTCCTGATGGTATCTTTCTTATTAAATATCTATCGCTTTTTAAATCTTTTATTTGTTCCTCATATTCTTCTAGTTGTATCTTTACACTTTTAAGTTCTAAAGTATTCTCAAATAACTTTGATTCTAAATTTATCCTTTCTTCTTCTAATTTTTTATTTTCTTTTGTTTTATCTTTAATTGACTTATTAGTTTCTTTTAATTGCATCTCTAATTTAGACACTTTATTAGCTGCTTTTTCTAGTTTCTTATTGTCTAAATCTAATACTTTAATACTATCAATCAATCTTTGATTATCTTCCTCCAAATCCCCCAATTTGTTTTCTAAATCTTTAATTATAGTTTTGAATTTTAATAATTTAACTATGTTTGATTTTTTGATTTTTTCTATTATATTTTTCATATATTCTCCTTTGGGTATCTAGTGTTAGAAAAGCTCTAAACTAACACTAGATAAATAAAAGAGGTGAATTACGCTTGACTTTGAGCTTTATTTAAGTAATAGTATAGTCTTAATTAAAATGGCAAGTCACTATTATCAATAACAATCTCTTTATTTTGATAATCAGTTTTTGCATTGTTTGGTATTTCTTGTATGTTTTCTTGTGTGCTATCTTGTTTTTTAGTTTCTAATACATTAGCATTTTCTACAATTACTTCTGTTACATATCTTTTTATTTTGTCTTTATCTTCATAACTTCTTGTGTGTATTCTTCCTTCAATATTAACTAATGTTCCTTTAGAAGAATATTTATTTAAGTAATCAGCTGTTTGTCTATATGCTACATAATTTATAAATTCACTATCATAATTACCTTCTTTATTTTTAAATGTGTTCTTTATTGCTAGTGAATTGCTATATGTTGCTATTCCTGATTCACTTGTTCTATATTCTCCATCTTTGGTATTTCTTCCTATTCCTATAAATCTATTCATTTATTCCTCCTCAATTCTTATAACCAAATAACCATCTTTTGCTCTTTTCTTATAAGTTGGTGTTGAGTAAAACTTTATTGTTCTTTCTTTTACACCTAAATATTTTGCTAATTCTTTTATTGTTCCAATAGTCAATATATTATCTCCATGATATAAGGCATACATTTTATTCATTTGTATTTCCCCATTCCTTATCATATTGGTTCATTAATACTTTTAGTTCTAACTTTAAAGCATTAATTGATTCTAAATTTGCTTTATATATTGCTTCAGTTGATATTTCTTTGAATTTTAATTTTGCTATTTCAGGTTTACCTCTTGCTATATCTCCTGCTAGTGTAATTGCATAACCTTCATTTTTAAGTTGTAATAATTCTTTTGCAAGTGCTACTCTATAATCTGTATATGCTCTTGCATATTCTTCACCTGTTTGTCTTAAAAGTTTAATTGACTTATCTAATTGTTTTTGTAAATATTGTATTTGATTTACTATATCCATACTAATCACCATATTCATATTCTTCTTCTTTATCTTTTTTTAGTTCTAATATTTCTTCTTCTAATAAATAAATATCCCCTAATGCATCTTCATATCTTTGTAATAATTCTTTAACTGATATAAAATCTTTTCTTAAATCGTCAGCTAAACTATATTTTCTTAAATCTACAAATACTTCGTCCATTATTCTTCCACCTCTATATAATCTCCACTTCCACAATAAGGACAAAATTCTTCTTCAGTTTCCCATTCCTTACCACATTCACTACACTCTTTCATTATTTGTCCTCCAACCACTTTTTTACTTCTTCTAATTCTTCATTAGTCATATCAGCACTATTTTTATTAAAATGCTCACTTATTTCATTAGGTAATATCTTTTTGCTTGTCATTAATTTTTTAATATCAATTAATAAATTTTGTTTTATTTCTTGTTCTTTCTTTTCTTGTTCTTGTTGTTCAATTGCATTTTCTACTTCTTCTTTACTTGCTATTGATGTGTCTATTCCAAATCCACACATTGCTAATGCTCTACCAACAGCAGAAGTTTCGCAATTCTCTATGTATGAAGTTTTATTTATAAATGTTGAGTTTTCTTTTTCATAAGCTGTTCCTGTTCCTAATATGTATTCTTTATCATTAATAGTTTGTGGTGTTGGTTTACCTTCAAAATCAACTATTTGAAGTGTATAACCAATTGTTGCTTTAAAAATACAAATGCCATTTTCATTTGATAACATTTCAGTTTTTATAAAACCATTAGGATAAACCATTCTAAATGCTTTTATTCTTTGATTCACTTCAGCATATTGCTTACCCTTAATATCAGTAGTAAGTATTGTTTCATTTGCTTTTTTTATATCTTCATATTTCATTTATTATTCCTCTTTTCTTTTATTAAATTTTCTTTTAATCTATATTCAAATTCAGTTTGCTTATCTTTAAATACATAATTCTTACACCATGAGCATAAATGATAACCATTTTTATTCATGATTATATTTACATGACCACATTTGCAAGTTGTTTTATTTTTGTCTTTTTCTTCCCACAACCTTTGTTCTTCTTTCCTGCTTAACCATCTCATTTTCTAAAATCCTCTAAAAAGTTTTGAAAGTCAGCAAATTCATTTTCAGTTTCTTCATCTAGTTCATCTTCATATTCTTTATCTAACCATTCAGGATTTATACCTTTTGCTATCATTCTTCTTTTCTTTTCTTCTGTTGGTATTTCTTTATAAGGTAGTTCTCTTAATACTTCTAGCACTCTTGCTATTGTAGGAAAATAACTATCATTACTAATTATTAAACTAATTGCTTTTTCCAAATAATAAGGATCAAATTCTTCAAACTTTTCATTCCATAATAAATATAAATCCTCATTTGGTTCTTTATTAAAATTCATACATAACTTTTTAAATAATTCAATTCTCATATTTATTCCACCATTCTTCTTTTTTTTGTTCCTTTTGTTTTTTTATAGGAAATACACTTTTCCAACTATTAACTAAACTTTCTTCAATCATTTGTTCTTTTACTAAATCATCATAAGGTTCTAATTTTGCTAATAATTGATTGATAGCTCTATCACTATTTATTGCTTTTAATTTTTTCCTTTGTTTTAAAAATTCAATAAATAAATCATTTAATTTTTCATTTTCAAAATATTTTTCTTTTATATTATTATTTATAATAATATTTTCTTTTTTATTATTAATACTTGTATTATTCTCCGTGAAAATTTCTTCACCACCCCTGGTGAAAATTTCTTCACCAGGTGGTGAAAATTTCTTCACCAGGTATAACTTCCTTTGCATAACTTCTTTTGAATTGTCTTTATATACAATTACACTTTTAATATATCCTCTATCAATTAATGACTTAATTAAGTCTTTAATAGTTCTTATATTAACTTGGTATAAATCAGCAAAATATTTATTATTTGCATAACAATATCCATCTTTATTTGATAAGGCAGTTATTTCTCCATATAATAGTTTTGCTTTATCTTTTAAATTTTTGTCATACCTTACATCTGCAGGTATAATTGCATAATAGTTTGGTTTTTCTTCCATGTTAATCTCCTATAAATATAACCAAAACCCTTTTCCCTCTATTACCACATCTTAAGTGCTTCTTGTCTAACTGATTTAATAGTCTTATAACTTGCAAAAACCATTAGAAACATAAAATTTGTTATACAAGCCATTGCTAACATTCTTGTATCATTTTGATAATTTGTATAACTAACCCACCCATAAATTGTTAATGCTAATAATGATAATGTCATGATTGCTTCCCATTTAATTCTTAAAAATGTTCTCATGTTTTTTCTCCTCTCTTTTAAAGGAATTTTGAATAAATTAGTTTTAAAACATTAAAAAAAGTGATGCTTTTAACATCACTTTACAATCACTTTACATAATATATATTATCGGAAGTAAGTTTTCTTGTGAAAAATAAAATAATGCTAAACTAATACTCAATAACCCAATTTTTAATTAGTAAGACCTTCTATTTGTCTTAACTTAATTCAAGTTTACCATAACTAAAAATCATAGTCAATATTATTTTTTCTACTTTACAAATTTTGACAAATAGTGTATCCTTTTAAAAACTTTTAAAGGTGGAAATATGAGCAAATTAGAGAAAAATAGGTTCAGTATTCTAACTAAAGATTTGTCAAAATGTTATATTTGTGGAATGCCTCGACAGGAATTACATGAAGTTTTTTATGGAAAAAACAGAACTAACTCTATGATCTATGGTTGTGTTGTTCCGTTATGTTATGAGCATCATAGAGGAAATACAGGTGTTCATCATAACAGCTTATTAGATGAAAGATTAAAAAGAGAATGCCAAATACAATTTGAAAAAACTTACTCTATTCCATTCATATCAATTTTCTATAAAAATTACATATAAAAAAAGTAGAGGCCGAATCTACTTTTAACACCTAACTACATATATTCATATTTCATCAGGTTCAAATTTATATTACCATAAAAAGAGCATTTATTCAACACTCTTTTTTTATTTTACTAGCCATACATCTTCTACTACTCTATCACTTGGATTAAATGTATCAAGTATTCTTCCATACTTTATACAACATATATGCCCTCTCATAGTGCATAAAACTATGTTATTTTTGAATTTTTGTGCCACCTGGTATACTTTATAGGGTGGACTACTAATTCGCCTAAAATGGGCGTCTAAATAGCCTCTAACAAAGTCTTTCTTATCAAGTAGTGTTCCCTGTGCTTGTGCTAAATCACTTAATTCATCATATACTGAATCCCAAGTTTCACCTTTTGCCACAGAAATTGCCCTGATTACACAATCATCTTCATATAATCCTAATGGATTTGCATTGTAATAATCATACATTATCTTATAGAATTTTGAAGTGCATTCATTAGTTCTTGCTTTTGTTGTGGTGATTCAGCTTCTTCATGTAATACTCTAATAAAATCTTCTAGTGCTTTTACCATATAATGAAATGACTTGTCAGTTTCTTCTCCTGCACCATATCTATTTCTGCTTTCTTGGTATCTTCCATACTCACCATACATTCTGTCTAACTCATCATCACCTCTATATCTGCTATCTCTACCTCTTGCACCATAGTTGCTTCTACCATATTCACCATATGATCCTTCACCATAGTTTCCATAGCCACCTCTACCATAAGCATTATATCCAGCACCTCTACCCATATAATTTCCATAATTCATATTCTCTACCTCCTTCATATCTTTGTATATGTCTACTAACTTATATAAAACATCTATATTTTGTGTATTAAGCCCTTGTTCTAATTGGTTATTGATACTTTCTTTCATTTTTTCAATAACTTTACTTTCCATTGTTTGCCTCCTTCCTTAAAAGGTTCAGTATTTCTTCATTTTGAATTAATAATGTTTCAAAATAATCTTTATCTTGCCTTTGTAATTCTTGCATTAAATCACTATTGTTAAAATCTTTAAATAGTATTTGTAAACTTAATGCTTGTAACAACAAAGATGTTATATCAACAACATTACTATTTTTCATTAGTTATTACTTCTTGATAAATTGAATGTTGCTGCTACAATAATTGGAATTTGAGTTGTAACAGGTGTTGTTGGATCAGTTGGTGTTGGTACACTTGGTACACTTGCAATAGTTAAACTAGTATTCCCTCTAGGACAAATTCTTAATTTTCTATTTATTGAAACAGTTTCATAATCATCAGCTGCATCTAGTGTTACTGCTCTAATTGTATCAGGAATTAAAACACCATCTTCATATAAACCAATTGCAACTACACCTGCTGTTGCAGAACTAATTGTTGCAGTAAAGTTAGCATTATAATAACCATTATAATTATTTCCAAATATTTTAAAGTTTGGATTTCCATTTTCATAATCTAACCAACCACCATTGCAACAAAATGCACATCTTGTTCTTATATTAGTTGTATCAAAAACTATTGGACTACTATTACTTATTAAAGGTGTTGGTTCATTTATTATTGTTTGTATCATTTTTATCTCTCCTTTCTAAAAAAGAGAATAGACTTTGCCTATTCTCTATTAGCAAAATCCTGTAATCAGGTGTGTAGTAATCTACTATATGCTATTAAAATAATTGACTTGTTGCATAATTTCCACAACCACACCCATTGTTATTAGGGCATGTAAATATTGGTGTTCTACCATAAACAGGTGTGCTTGGTACAGGACAATTGCTTAATCTGTTGTATAATTGGTCAACTTCATTTGCAAAGCCTTGTGCAATAAATGAATTTTGTGCTATTTGACTTGCTTGTAAATCTTTCATTAAGATTTCTCTTTGTAAGTCAGTTATCTTTTCATTCTTTTCATCAATCTTATCTTGACATAATTGATCTAGTATTCTTTGAGTTGAAGCAGTTTGACTTGTTATTATATCTCTAATTCCATTTGAAAGAGCTTCTCTATCAGCACAATTTTCACTTATAACAGTTGAAGTTAAATTAGCAATACCTAATCTATTTTCACAGCAACAATCTGCAAATTGTCTGCTTAAATCAAATGCTTGTTGCATATTAGCCATTTGTCTATTAGCAGCTGCAATTTCACTATTATAAGCAGTTGAATTTATTGCACCTGTTATATCACTACAACATGAACATAACTGATTGCTTAAAGAGTTAATTCCATCTCTTACATCTTGAATATTGTTACTTAAATGTAATGTATTAAATCCATCAGTAGTATTATTCATGATGTCCTTTTGTCCATTGCTTAACCAAGCATAGCCATTGTCGAAGTTATTACCACCACCAAAGAATCCACCATTGCCATTGCCATTATTACCCCAAATTAATGCCAAAAGAACAATTAGCCAAATAGCTGAATCTGATCCCCAACCGCCAAATCCACCACCACTATTGCCACCACTCATCATAGGATAAATAGGATATGGATAGAAACCACCATTATTACCATTGGTTGCAAGTTCTATAGTTGGTTGTATTCCACTATTGCCATTCATATTATTCCTCCTTTCTAAATATTTTTATATCAATTCTTTTGAGAATTAATACCACTCATCATTGTTTCCCATTGCTGTTTCATTTGTGGATTAAAATTGTTAGTTATTTTGTTTAAATATTCATTAGGATTTACATTATTTTGTTTTGCTTCTTGATACTCTTTGAATGCTTGTGGATTTACTCTCTTTAATTGGCTCTCCAGATTCTGCATCATACCATTGGGAATTTGTTGTATCTTCTGTTGAAGTAACATTTGTAATATGTTCATCATATTTCTTCATCTCTTTTCTTAATTCAGCTATTTCATTTTGCAGTAATTCTATTTGTATGTCTTTACTATCTTTAGGGATTATTTCATTTAATTCATAAGTCTTAATTTCCCCTTTTGTATTTTTGATCCATACAACACTCATATCTTTGCTAAAATATGGTGTATCACCAACTACCATTTCTTTTTGCACTTCTTCCATAGAATTAGCATATTTGATAACATCTCTATTATTAGGTGCTAATTGGAAGTTTTGTGTTAAATTGGTAGGTTGTTGCATAGGCATTTGCATTTGTGTTTTTATCTTTTCTAGTTCAGCTATTTGATTATTTAACCTATCCAAATTTGCCTGATTATTGTAATATTGGTTATACATAATTTCCTCCTATAAAAAAAGAGAAGGAAGTTTGCTTTAATACTTTTCAAATTGTGTTTTAAACAACTCTAATAAGTAGCATTCCTCCTTCTCTAATTAAATTATTACATAGAAAAAAAGATAAAAATTATCTAGTTTCTATCTTTTCTTACCTTTTAATAAATCTAATTTTACAAGTTCTAATGTCTTATAATTATCATATTTTTCCTTAATACTTGCTATAACTCTTGATATTGTTGCAGTACTTTGTAATGTATCTTCTGCAATCTTTACTATGCTATCATTTTTAATATATCTAATTAAAATATCTTTTTCATTATCATTTAAAAATGTTTTGCCTACAAAGTCATCAAATATTTGCTTAATTGCTAATTCTTTCTTCATTTACTCACCACTTTAATAATAAATCAAACATATAAAATATTATTATCATTTTTAAATCAATTTTTCCTTTGGTTTTGTATTGTAATATAAAGAAAAAACTTGTAAATATCTAATTTAATATTTATATAACTTTTATATAACAATTTATATAACATTTATATAATTTTAGGCATAAAAAAAGAAGTACACTAAATCATGTACTTCTTTGTCTTTTTATAAATATCTCTCCTTCTGTTCCATATTGTACTTTGACAATAATGATATTTCTTACTGATTTCTTGTGAATTATATCCATCTACTAATGCCTTAAATATTTTATCTTCACCTTTTTTCTTATTTAGAATATTTGATTGAAGAATGAATCTATACATTTCAGGATCATAATTATAAGTATATTGCATCAATTTCATATACTACCCCCTTAATTGGTAGCATATTATACAATATATTTCAAGAAAAGTAAATTACATATTATATATGTATGCCAACACCCCTAAAATTACAGAACCAAAAACTAATCTCACAATCCATTTTAAACTATCTTCTAATTTATCTATTCTTTCTTCATTATTTTTAGCCATATTTAAAGAATTGTCTAATTTTTCTTGCATACCTTTATAATCTTGCAGTTCAAGTTTAGTTTCAATTGCTTTTAATCTTTCTATAACTTCCCTTTCAAATTTACTTTGTTCCATAGTTTTAACCCCTTTCTAAATATTTGCATGAATATACCATGTATTTATTTCATAAGTATAATCTATTAAAGGCATTTTCTTAACTACTTTAATAACTTCACTTGCTTTTAAATTGCCAACTTTGAAGTCCATACTTTTAAACACAAGATGCTTGGAATTTTTTATACCTCCAACCTGTGAATTTCTTTTTTTGCATCTAACACCACTACTTATTGATATTGGTTTGTCATAGTAGTTTCTCATGTATTGAGCAAACATAATTAACTTCATGTAACATTTATTCTTTCTTCCATTATAGCCATCACAATATTTACCTTTACAAGTGCATTTAAATTCACTTTCTTTAAAGTTAGGAAAATATTTCCAATCAGTTGACTTCATGTATTTTGACTTACAATAACTTTTGTAAATTGCTTTTAGTAGTTTTTCTGTATCTTTAGTATATTTATCACTAGACTTATTTAAAAATATGATATTAAAAAATTTATATGCTTTATCAGTATTCTTGCCTTCTATTCCATCAACTTTATCTTTATATAAACCAATTTTCTTTAAATATTTTTGTCTATCTTTAATCTTCATCATATTCTTCATCTACCAATTCATGATTTTCTACTTCTTCACTAAACAACTTGCCACCTACTAAATAAAGACCAATAATACCTGTAATAACAACTATGCTATCAGTTACTTTATCTAAATTCCAACCCCATATAGGGCTTAATCCAACTATTATTGCATTAATCATAGCAAGTATATTCATTAGATATTTACTAATTTTTTTAATTTTCTCTTTCATAATTCCCTCCTATTTTAATTTCTTGTCCACCCTGCATTTATAAAATCTTGATATTTTGGCAAACTTTCTATTCTTGCTTGACTATATACACTTGAACTTCTAATTCCTATTTGATATAAAGTTTTTGCTTTTGTATAACTTGCAGTTGTATTTATACACATTTGTAATATATTGTTTAAAGCATCATCATTTAATTTTAGACAATTATAAAACATTTTGTCCATATCAGTTACTTTTGTTGTATTTAATATAGGCACATATTCTAAATTAGTACAACCAGTAAACATATTTGACATTGTAGTAACATTTGAAGTGTTTATTAATGGTATTGAAAGTAAACTAATGCAATCTTCAAACATATAAGCCATGTTTATGATATTAGAAGTATTAATCAAAGGTATTTTTTTTATATATTTATATATACCACCAGTAGTTTGTGAAATACTATCAGCAAAATAATCTACATCTAAATTAACATTAGCACTTGCATATTGTGTTACATCATATATACCATTGCTTGTAAATTCTATTTGCCCAGTTGGTACTATTCCCTGTGTTTGTACATGAGCATTTGCATAATTTGTTACATTATATTCACCATTTTCAGTTATATTTAATGTTCCTATTGGTATTATTCCTATTGAAAGATTTTCTTTTTCAATTTCTATTTCTTGTTCTTGATTTTCTTTTATTACTTCTATTTCTTGTTCCATATTATTCCTCATTGCTTGTAAATGTTACTTCTTCTTCAATGATAAAATCACCAATAGAAATTGTTTGTTTATAATCATCTTCAATTACTTCTAAATCATATTTATATGATCCATAATATAATTCATCAGTATCAGCTCCATCAATAGTAAATGTATATACACCATTATCAAATGTCATATCTTCAATTGTTTTTTGTATTACTAATTTATTAGTATTGCAATTTTCTTTAACACTAAAATAAATATTGTTTGCAATATGTGTTATTGTATTGCCTTGATTATCTTTTCTTGAAAACTTAAATTTACTTGTATCTCCTCTTATTACTTTTAACATATTTTCCCTCTCTTTCACTTGCTTGTTTACTTATTTGCATTAAACTAAATAAGAATAATGCTAAAAATATTATTATTAAACCTATTATTGCTATCATATTTAATTCCTTCCTTAATATGGATATACTATATTTCCAAAAGGTGCAGCTACACTATTAGACACAGTAAAAATATCAATATAAGTTCCATTTGTAGTATCATATTTTATTGTTCCTCTACAAGTATTTGCGCCACCATTTGAAGGGCTCATTGTAAACCATAATTGGTCCGAACTTAAAAATGCAGGTTTATACATATAAGGATATTGTATTGGTTTTGATACAGTAGATGAAACAGTTGCAGTATAAAACACTTGTAAAAAAACCAATCTTAAATTCTCATTAACAAATAATTTTGTTCTATTAGTTTGAATATTATTATTATTAATAGTAATTTCACTTGATTTATCAACCCAATTACTAATTTCAAAATGTTGATATGTTGAATAATTAGTTGCTATTGAACCTTCTTCTAATTGTAAAGTATTCATATCACCTGTGCCATCATAGTCTGCTATTGATAAACCTATATATTTTGTTGAACTTGTTGTTGTTATTAAATGTACTTCACTATATCCGCCTACGTTTTGTATTATATTATTGCTGCTATCAATTAATACAATTCTAGCCGTAGTATTGCTATAATTGTTCCCACTTAAATAATAATTTGTGCTAGATTTTACTTCAATTTTTTCTATATACCAATTACCACTTGTTCCTGTGCCTGTTGCAGTATAATAGTAACCATTTATTGCGCTATTTTTATCAAACATATTTTTACTTCTTATACTTTCTACTACTAATTCATCTTTTACATATTCTGTAAACTTTGTAGGCAATGCTACTTCAAATAAGTTTTCATTAGCACCAGCTTCACTTACTTTACCTATTGCCATTGCTTTTCCACTTGCATTGAAGTTCATTAAGTCAAAACCTGTGTCTAATGATTGAACATTTGTTGATTCAGTAAAGACATCTTCTACATAAAATTGTATATCATAAGTATAATCAGGACTAATTTCTACTTTTATTCCACTACTATTTGCTGATTTTATTCCATCAGTAAATAATATGCCACTTGCAGAATAACTATTTACATTAGTTGTTAATGGTACATAAGTATAATCTTCTGTATTTTGTATTCTATAACCAACTTTGTATGTTGCATAAGGTGTATTATTACCTGAACATGATGAAATACTTGCACCATAAGATATTTTTATGTATATTCCATCTGCTGTTACATTTCCATTTTCATCACATCTTTCAACTTGTGCTGTTGAAACAGTAGGATTAGAATAATCTACTACTGTATATGTTTGTGGTGTCGCATCAGTATATCTAGTTCTACTATCAGTTGCTCTTGCTGTTATTGTATTAGTTCCTACTATACTTAAAGTATTTGTAGTAAATGTTTGTGTTCGTGTATACTCACTTATTGATGCATTTGCATCAAAATTTTGCCCATTTGTATTTGAAGATAATGTTGCACTTGATGGCATTGGGAAAGGAAATGAATAATTAATTTTATAACTTAATTTTGATTTCCCTTTTACATATATCCCCCAATTTAAAGATTGCATTGTTTCATCAGCTTCCGCTAAATTTGAAATTGATATTGTTGGTTTTATATTAGAATTTAATGTTGTAGTAAATGTTTTTGTTTTTGTACCTATTGGATTAACAATATCATCACTTTTATAAGTATATAATATTGCTGTCATTGTTTGTGTAATACTATCGACATTGTTATAAGAATTATTATTTACTTCCAAACTATCATAAGTATATGGTGTTGTTTGATTTGGCACTATTATATAACTTAAATTTGTGCTATGATTAATTGAATTTAAAAATTCAACTTTGTATCTAAAACTACTATTTTTAGGTGTCCATACTATTGTTGGATTGTATGGTGTTGTTCCATTAGTAATGCTATCTATATCACTTGCTCTTGGTATTATAGTTGGTGAATAAGTTTTAGTGCTTGATGTTCCACTTGTGCTACTTGTTATATACCATTGAACTCTAAATTGTACATCTGTTAATGTTCCATCATCTTCGTGTGTTAAACTTAATGTCCAACTCTTTGTCTTTGAAGAATTTTGCCCAATTCCAAATGTTTTCTTTGATATAGTTGTCCAACTACTACCTCCTGAATATCTCCATTGTAAAGTCATATAGGCATTATCATTATTATATGTGCTACCTGAAGTTGTTAATGTTGCTGGTATAGTAAATGTAGATTGATTTGTATTTATATCAGTTGTTTCAGTTATTGTTCCAATACTACAAGAACCTGCAAATAATTGTATATTTAATTTCATATTACTTCACCTTCCTAAAACCTAATGAGCCGTTTTGTCTAGGTATAAATGCAAAATTACCTAAATTTAATTTTGTAACAGTAAACTCATTTTGTTGCCAATATGATATTGGATTTGTTCCCTGATATATAGTTACACCATCATTATCTACAACTAATTTGTATTGTGAATCAGTTTGTCCAAATTCTATTGATCCATCATCTTCGTTTATATGTATGTATGCACCATATTCATTTAAGATTATATCTTTTAAACCAACTATTCTATCAGCACTCATTGTTCCTGTTGTTATAAAATCTGCTACTATTTGTCCATCTTGTGTCATAGCAGTTTTATATGTTCCATTTATGCCTGTATCACTATAACCTAAACCATTTAAGTTCCATCTCCAAACTTTAGTTGCTGTTGTAGGATCATTTGTGTCCATTATATATAAATCAGTTTGTGTCTTTACTATATACCCACCCATTGCACTATTTATTTGTGCTGTTGCACTATCTTTTGCACTTTGGAGAATTGAGGTAGGATTAACTTGTTCTATTTTTTGTGTATTTGCATTTATTGAATTCCCTATTGTTTTTTGTATTGTTCCTATTTCAAATTTATCTATACTATTAGTTAAAGGATTATATGTTATTTTAGTTACTCTTGTACTATAATTTAATCCAAGTATATTAGCTGTTACATTATCCCCTAAATGCAATGTTTCTATTGCTTGATAATTTTTATATTCTTCTGTTTTAGATAATTCTACCCAATCTATTTTTATATTAATTATTGGCTCATCAATTCCACTATCAAACAATTCTTCTGCTGCATTTCTCAATGCTGTATAAGCATCTTCTTTATTTGTATAAACATCTTCTTCTTCACTTTCAGGGTCATATTTAATATTTGAAAACTCTACCTTTGCTATTCTTGGTGTTAAATAATTATTTATATTTGGTGAATCAACGTAACTTTCAGGTATCATTAAACCATCAAATCCTAATGGTAGTATTCTTGTAATTACACTTGAATTATCAATAGTTATTTTTATTTGAGTAATGTTTTTACCAAATATTAATTTTATGCCATTACTATTACCTCTATATGATAATTGCTTTATGGTGAAACCATCTCTTTCTAAATCACCACCAAATATATTTAACATTGAGTTTTCTAAATCACCCATTATTGCTTCTATTGGATTTCTTCTTACATATCTTGCACTTGCACTATCAGTTATATCACTATAATAAGTAAAATTTGTTGCAAAATTTGTTTTTGATAAAAGCCAAGTTCCAAAACTTTGACAAGTTAAATTTGTTGGTGCAGTATCTAAAATCATATTATTTAATAAATCATAAAATATATGTTGTGCATATATTTCAATAGTAGCAAATGTTTTTACTACTCTTTTTATTCTAAATGGTTGATAAGTTCCATTATCTACTTTACATGTAATGATATTATCTTGTATTAAATATTCACTTAAAGCACCATTTAATACATAGGATATATTCAAGTAATAATCCCCATTTAATTGTTCTACCACTTCTGCACTTAATATATCAGTTAAAAAACCATATCCATTTTTAGTAAAATCAGTTGTATCATAAGAGTATATTTTCATATAAACACCTCCTAGATATATGCCTTTTTATAACTTGCACTAAAAGTTGTTATTGTGCCTGTTGTTTCTACAACATTAGTTCCATTTTGAAAAGTTGGAAATTCACCACTCATTATACTAGATTGATTTAATCCATTTTTAGTTATTACTTTATTTTGGCAATCTAAAATATATGTGCCATCTGCATCATCTAATGTAAATGTTTTGTTATTTATTGTTACTTCTACATCTCCACTTGCTTCGATAGTTATTGTTGGTTCTATTGCATAAGTTGATCCTGTTATAGTAAATTCATCATCTGCAAGTAAATTAATTGTTGTAGGTGTAATATCATGTGCTATTGGATTTACCATAAATTGAACTGCAAATGATTTGAACATTTGCACCTTTTCAAATGGTATGGCATTATTTACTACGGCTGTATATTCTCTTTGATTATCAAATGTAAGAGTGCCATAACCATCTAAAAATGCCTTTATATCATCAAAATTAGCAGTTTCTTTTGCATGACATTGAACTTGAACAGAAAAGGGTTGATAAGTGCCTTTATCTACACTTAAAAACCCACTTCTACCATCTATTGTATATGTTACAATGTCTTTTTTACCTTTTGAAATAGTAGGTGTCTTTTCAACTATTATTCCTTTATCTTTAAAATCTATATTATTCCATTTTACCATTAGTTACCACCTCTTGCTAATGCACTATTCTTTCTATAAAATTCTAGTTCTTCTGCAAGTGCTTGAACATCTTGATTTCTAGTATTATTAAAGTTTTCAATTTGTATAATTAAAGGGTTTGAATTAGCCGTTGGATTTATAGTAGGATTTAAACTACTTTGTATACCATTGTTTAAGTCAACCATTGCATTGTTTACATCTCTTATTGTTTCAGGTATACCTTTTTCAAAACCTTTTGCAATTCCAGCTGTTAATTGTTCACCAACTTCATCTCTCATTAATTTTGAAGGTGATTCAATACCAAAGAATGATTTAATTGCACCTGTAATTTTCTTTCCAACTTTCTTAATTGTATCTTTAACTATTGTTCCAAAGTTTAACATACCATTTAAAATACCTTTTAATATATTTTTACCTAATTCCAACCAGTTTGTTTCAGTAATAAATGATTTTAATTTATTCCAAAATCCAACTACCACATCTTTTGCTTTTGCAGCAACATTTGGTATTCCTTGAGTAATTCCTGTTTTCAATTTACCCATTAAATGACTAGCACCTTCAACCATTTTACTTCCTGTATTTTTAAGACCTGATACTATACTTGTAACAATTTTTGGTACTGATGCAAGTAATTTTGGAAGTGCTAATATTAAACCTTTCCCAAGTTCTATAATTATTGTTCCAGCAACTTCAAGTATCTTATCTAAATTACTTACAATAGTTTCAATAATTTTAACTATTACATCAACTACTGCTGGAATTATTGTATCTAAATTATCTGCAATTCCATTTGCAAGTGCTAATAATAAAACTAATCCTAGTTCGATTATTGTTGGCAAATTATCAGCAAAAAATGTAACTACTGCATTAATTAATGTGCTTATTGTTGCTTTTAATTGTGCTGTATTTTTTGTAACCATTTCAAGTAGTTTATTTATCATATTAGTAACTGCACTTAATAATTGTGGTAATAATGTCAATAACATAGAAGCAACCTGTGGAATTAATGTTTGCATTAAAGTAGTTATGCCTGTTAATATGCTTGGTGCTAATTCCATTAAAGCATTACTAATATTTGTTGCTAAATTTGTAAATACTTCAGCAAGTTGTTCAGGACTACCACTACCATTTAAGAAGTTATCTAATGCTGCTTTTGTTTGAGTTAATGAACCACTAATTGTTGAAGCCATTTGATTTTGTGCTGTTCCTGCAACACCTGTCATTTTTACATAGTCAACTAGTGCTTTTTGCATATCAGCATAATTACCCATTTGATATTTTGTAGCATTGCCATTTGCTTTATTCCAATCATTGACTTTATCAATGACTTCTTGCATACCTTCTTTACTACCTTTGATACCTAAACGTAAATTGTCAAGCATTGTATAGTTTCCTCTCATTACTGCTGAAAAGGCATTTGAAACTGCATCTGCATCGGCACCTGTTGCTGCAACTATATCAGCTTGTGCAACCATAATTGAGTTTGAAAGTTCAGCAGCTGCTTCAGTATCACCTTTTAAAGCATTTTTTAAACCAACTGCATATGTATTAACTTGGTCATAATATTGAGTTGCTGATAATCCCATTGTTTGATAAGCAGTACTTGCATTCTTTTTAACAGTTTCAAATGAATCACCAAATAGTCTTTCACTACCTTTTTGTGCTTTTTCTAAATCAGCAAATGATTTAACACCTGCTACTACAGTTGCAGCTAATGTTCCAGCAACTACACCAGTTATTTGACCAACTTTTTTAACTACATCAAGTGCAACATCTCCAACTTTTTTCAGTGTGTCCTTTACTTTACTTAAGTCAATTTTACTAACATTTTTAAGTTCAGTATTCATGTTCTTTAAAGCATTTTCACTTTTAGCAATTTCAGCACTTAAAGCCCTGTAATTTTGTTTTTGTTCTTCAGTAAGTGAATTGTAATCACCCATTTGTCTTTGTGCTTCTTTTAAAGTGTTAAGTTTTTCAGTTGTTGCTGCAATGTTGTTTTTTAGAACATCTTGTTTTTGACTTAATAGTTCAGTATTTTTTGGATCAAGTTTTAATGCTTGATTTAATGCTTTTATTTCACTATTTGTTGAACTAATAACTTTTGATGTATCTTTTAAAGCATCATTCAATTTTGTGGTACTACCATCTATCTCAATAGTAATACCTTCAATTCTTTTTGCCATATTATTCTCCTTTCTTTAATAAATATTAAAAAAAACCTACACTTTGGTAGGTTCTTTGTACTATCTATTAAACAGATGCTGGTGTTTCATAAACTTCAGTAAAGAAACCATTATATGCAGTTTCATTATCTGCAGTTTTTTCCATAAATACTCTAACCTTTAAATCAGTACCTCTAGGCATTGCTTTAATTGTTAGTGTATCAGTTTGTGGTTCTTTGCTTTCTTCAATAGTTGCACCTGAATTTGTAGGTCTTGTTAAACTACAATTATAATACCAAAATCTTCTTGCTTTAACATCACCTTCAATTTGGAAACCAAAAGCAAAGTTTTTAAATGTATCATTTGCAGTTTCAACATAAGCACCATTTGTATCAACAGTTTCACCCATTATTGCAGTTCTAATTGCATCAGGTATCATAGCAATTTCTAAATCACCTTCATAACCTTGATTAGCAGTTGAACTAAAATAAATGTAGTTATCAGCAAAGAAATCATTAGTATCTCCTTGTGGTTCTAATGATAGATTTACTGCACCTGGTACAGCAATTGGTGTTCCATAAGTTATTGCACCACCAGCACCTTCAGTTATTGGTGCCATAACACAATTTGATAAACCAAATTTTACTTTATTATTTGCCATAATTATTATTACCTCCTATATTTCATAAAAATTATGATATATTTTTTCATCATTATCCCATACTTCATCTATTTTTGAATATGGTATGTTATTATTTGTTAATAATCCTTCAATTTGTCTTTCTAACTCTAGTTCTTTCTTTTCTGTTACAAGTTCTATTGTAAAATTAAAAAACTGATAATAAGTTATTCTATCAGCTCTAAATGTATTAGGACTAACCTCTCTATATACTATAAATGGTATTGAAATTTCTTTGTCGCTATCAAAATGGTCATAAGCAACAGGAATATTTAGAGTTTGTAATAAATCATATATTTGTTTATGTCCTACCATATTAACCTCCATTTTTTATAACTTGTTCAACATCTTTTTTATATGCTTGTATGCACTCTTGTTCAACAGGTTCTATATGTACTTGTGGTTTGGAAGTTCCCCATGTTCCATATTGATTCCTTATTGCATGAGGTCTTTCTAACAAGTGAGTTAATTGCCAATCAGTAGCATTATAGATAGTAGCATGAACATATCCATTACCACTTCTTTTATTAACTCTCCAACCTTTCCTATATGATCCTGTTCTTTTTGGTGATGTTACTTTTAATTTGTTTTTGCCATTTTCAGCAACTTTATAAGCAGCTTCAGTTATTCCCTCTTGAACATCTCTTGAATATTCATTAAGAATATTATTTATATCAATTAAACTATCGTGTTTAGCCACTAATTAACACCTATTTTCTTTGAACATACAAGTACAATGTCAAACTTGTTTTTAGGTTCTACTATTCTTATTACTTCATATCTTTGATTATTCCACTCAATTTCATGTTCTCCATTATAATTAAGTTTCTTAATAACAAATTCTATTGATGGTGTAAGTCCTACCTCAACAGCACTATAAAACTCATTAGTTCTAACACTTTGTACCTTTGCATAACATTTATTGGAAGAAGATAGGGCAGTGATTTGATTACCAATATCATCTGCCCCAATTGTTTCTTCTATTAAGTAAATTATTTCACTATATTCCATTTAGTTTACCTCTTACTCATAAGGATATTCACCCCAAGTATACTCTTTTAAATGTCTTAAAACATCTTTTTGTAAAGAGTAACTACGAGCATACATTTCAGCATTTGGTACATCAATAAAACTTAAAACATAAGTTATAATAGCAGTTTTAACTAAACTATCTGGATTATCAACTAAAGTACTGACTATGCCAATACTTTTCAAATCTAACTTTGCAGAACTTATCCAAGTGTTAATCATATCATTAAATTCATTATGGTTAATTCCTTGAATCTTCTTTATTTCATCTAGCATAGTCCACCTTCTTTCTTAAATTATACAGCAGCAGGTTTTGCAATTTGAACAAATGCTTTATCAGCTACTACACCTAGAGCAATAAATTCTCTACCTAGAATTTCAATTAAATCTTCTTTCTTTCTAGACATTGTATCTAGTTTAATGTCAATATCTTCACCTGCAGGGAAGTTAGCAATTGCACCATGTCCAAAATCACCAACTATAGCATATACAGCATTTGTACTAGCAGCACTATATGCAGGTAGTGAATTGTTGAATACAACTCTTAATCCTTCAAATGGATCAACACCATAATGATTAGCATAAGCAGCATTTTTGAAAGCAGCCCAAGTTAATTTGTTCATTACTATTGTTGGATTTGATGCTTCATCACTTAAGTTTCCAACAGCAGTTGCTATTGTTCCTACAGCAGGTGCAGCAGTTATTTTAGCAACACTTGGTGCTGAACTTGTTGCAGTTGTATCTAATGCTACTATTTCAGCAATTAATAAATCAGCAGCTTTCTTTGCAATTCTATATGTTAATTCATCATAGATATATCTTAAGAATGCTTCTCCTCTCATATCATATACTTCATCACTAATTGATACCCATTTCTTAATTGATTTTGGTTGTAATTCTACAATTCCTTCAACTAATTCTTCTTCATCAACAGCATATGCACCTTCAGTATGAACTACTGCAGCACTTCCTGAAATCTCAAATTGAACTTTAAGATTTCCTTTTACATTTGTTTTTCTAACTAATGATAATAACTCATTGTTATCCCATGCAGTTTTTACTTCATCTAATACGAAATCAGGTACTGCTATAGTTCCATTAGTAGCATTTTCAGTTAATAATGCTCTTTCTTCACCTGTTTTAATATATTCTGCAAATGCATCAATATATTCTTTTGTGTTTCTTGTTTCCATTTTAATTTCCTCCTTTTTTATTTCCATAGAAACTTCTTTTGCCATTGCTTTTACTTCAGGTTCTTCTAAAGTTTCAGCAACTTCTTCTTGTTCTTGAGTTTCATTGATTTGTTCAACTTCTTCATTTAAAGCATCAACTTCTTTTTCAAGTTCTTCTACTTTATCTAAATCTTCTAAACCATCAATTTCATCTCTAAGTTCAAGTTTTCTTTCTTCAATTTCTTCTAGTCTTGTCATTTTAGACCTCCTTATTTTATTTGACACTCTTTAGGGCTGTTTTCTTTCCCATTATTGCCATTCCAGCATTTATTAAACAATTCATTAGTCAGCCCATTCCAAGCATTATTGACTAATAAAAAAACAAGCCATTCCAACTTGCTTTTATAATTGTATTAACCTAATTTTTCTAATAATTCTTTTTTCTTTTCTTCTAATGCTTTTTGTTTTTCTCTTTTTTCTTCTTCTTGTTTTCTTAATTCATTTCTTCTTTCTAGAAACTCATCATTTTCACTTCTTGCTACACTTACATCAGTTGCATTATAAAATGGTTGGTCTACTACTGATACATCATATACTCTACCAATTTTAGTAATTGTTCTTGTATCTGTGTCATAGTCATAATCATCTTCATCTATTGTAAATGCAAATGATTGTTTATCTATTAAACCACTCTTTATTGCATTAAATATATTTCTATGGTCAGTAATATCATCTTGTAATGTTGCATCTATAAATAAACCTTTTTCATCTACATTTAGTTTTAAACTATCATTTCTAGTTCTTGCAAGTACCATAAATGAATCATTATGATTATATCTTAATACAACATCACTCATATCTGCTTCATCAAATGCTCTATCACTTATTACTTCAGTATATGAATAAGTTTCAGGGCTATTAAATACAGCAGCATATCCTTTAATCTCCATTTTTCCATCTTCAGTATCTTCAGCTCTAAATTGTAAGTCTAATTTTCTAATTTCCTTCTTCATTTTTTCCTCCTTCATTTACCATATTATTTAATGTATCACTATGATTTTGGTCAACTAATATTTCATCACCATTATCAATAGGCGTTAAATTAAATACTTCTCTTAATTCATTTATACTCATTATATTATTAGCATATCTAACTAACTCAATCTTTGTCTTATTACTTGCATATTGTAATCTATTGCTTTCAAATATAATTTCATTACCAAAATATCTTTCAGTTGGTGTAAATAATTTATTTGAGAACTCTAAACTCATTTGAAGTCCTATTGGTTCAAGTACACTTTCATAAAAAGCATTCCACTCATCTTCATTATATTTTGATTGAATAATATTCTCATTAACACCAAAATATCCAAGTATTTTGTTATCATAAATTTTGATTTGGTTTTCATCAGCTGTTTTTGGATCAATATTTATTGGTGTAAATGTTGTAGTAGCATCAAGACCACCTATACCACTCTTATCAGCATGTTCAACAAAATCTTCTACAAATTGGTCTCTCATTTTCTTTACATCTTCAGGTTTTAACATTGCTTGAGTTGATTTAATAACACCTTTAATTGCAGAAGTTGTTTTAATAGCATTTACTATACCTTCATCTAGTACATGTTTTATTGATAGTGTTTTTACTATTGGTTCTGTTGAACCACCAAACAAACCATCATTACTAGCAAATCTTGTTAAATGTATACAATTATTATAAGAAACAAATCTTTCTTTTTTGTTTCCAAACTTAAATTGTATGTATAATTTATCCTTATATTCATATAATTTTATTGTCTTAAATGACAATGGATATAATCCTGTTACTTTAAAATTTTCATCTCTTTGTACATATATGTAAGCATTATTATATAATTCTAATTCACTTACTACTTGATAATAGAATTGAAAAGCATTTTGTAGTTCATTTGGTTTTTTAGATAATAGTCTATATAGATTACCATTTAGTGTTTCTAATTTTTCTTCAGTTCTTCTAATATGTTTAGGGTGCATTTTAGCAGCATTTCTTGCAATTACATCAACACATGTTCTAATATCTATATCATCTTCAAATTTCCCATCATACCTAGTAAAAACACTCTTATATCTATCTAGTATTTCAAATGATGTGGCTGTTTCAGGTGGTGTTGTATCCCTATCATTACCAAATATTCTACTAAATAAACTTCTTTTTTCCATTTTATACCTCCTCATTTATATATCTTAAATATTCTTGTTGTTTATCAACAAAAATACAGTAAGCATCTATTAAACTTACTGCACCATCTATCCTTTGCCTAGACTTTTCTTTGTCAGGTTGAATATTCTCATTTGAATCCATTTTTACTATGGTATTTGATAGACACCACTTTAGAATTGGATTATTATTATAATTTATCTTTTTATCTATTAAATCAGCTTTCATTATTCTCATTGGGCTTGACATTGTTTTAGCACCCTGTCTAACCTCAACCATATTGAAACCTAACCCTTTCATTTCATCACACCAAAATTGAGCATTCCAACTATCATATCCTACATATAAAGGTCTTAAATCATTTTCTCTTACTTCTTCTAAAAACCATTTAGTAACATCATGATAATCAATTTTGGAATCACCACTTAACCTTAACCAACCTGATTTTAACCATTTATCATAAGGTATTCTGTCATCTTTTACTTTCTTTTCTAGTGAATTGGTTGGTATCCAATACATTTGTTTTACTCTTATTTCACCATTTTTAACACCAAGCAAAGTTGCTGCTGTTAAGTCTGTTGTGCTTGATAAGTCAACACCTGCTATACAATACGTATCTTTCCAATCAGTATAAATCTTTTCATTGTTCAAATCATCAAATGTCAACCAAGCATTTATTGTATTTTGTCTTATATTAAAGTCCTTACACAATAAATTTACTAGTTCTATTGGATTTGCTTTTGCTCTTTCTACTTTTTCCCTTAAATCTTTTAGTGATTTAATACTTCCTAATGCTGGATTTGCTTTATACCAACATTCTTCATTAGTCCACTCTTTTTCTTCATCTAATTCATATATTATTGGTAGTAATGTTTCATCTTGTATTGTTCCATCTATTACTTGAGCAGAATAATCATATTCTATATCAAACACATTTTGTCTTATAGTTCCCATTGTAGAGGTTTCTAATAAGATTGGTTGAGTTCTTGCACTCATTGAATCATACATAACATCAAGTAAGTTCTTATCTTTCCAAGCATGGACTTCATCAGCTATTACCAAATGAGCATTTAAACCATCTAAACTGTTACTATCACTTGCTAATGCTCTAAAGTAACTATCATTTGCATCATAATATATTCCACCAATCAAACACCTTATTCTTTTAGCAAGTATAGGACTTTTCTTTATCATTCTTTTTGATTCTTCCCATACTATTTTTGATTGTTCCCTTTTAGTAGCAACTGAATATATTTCAGCACCACCTTCATTATCTTTTGTTAGCATGTAAGTTGCAATTGCACTATCTAATACTGATTTACCATTTTTCCTTGCTACAAAAAAGATAACTTTCTTATATTTTCTTAAACCTGTTTCTTTATCTACAAATCCAAATAATGATTGTAGCATTGCTTTTTGAAACAACTCTAATTTTAATGGTTTACCTGCCCATCTCCCCTTTGATTGCTTACAATACTTTTCAATGAAATGAATACATCTTAAACTTTTCTTTTCATCAAAGATATATGTATGCTTTTCTTCTATTCCTTTATTAACAAAAGATACTTCTTGTTCCTTTTTTAGGTTTTCTACTAATTTTGCATATTGTTTTTTAATCTTTTGACATACTTTATCAGGATTATCACAAATCCATTTGTAATATTCTTCAATATATGTCATAGATCATCATCATCAAAGTTATCTTCTGTTGGTATTTCATCTTTTGGAAGTAAATTGACAATATTATTTATACAAGATTGATAATTCTTAATTACCATGTTGTATTGGCTTAATGCTGGATTTGCTCTTTCAATATCATACTTCCCCTGACACATTGAAGTTACAACACCATCACTTTCTATCTTCTTTTTTAGTGATGCTAATGTGTTTTTCATAAATTCAGCTTCTTCTATTAAACTTAAACCTAATTTTGCCTTATCAGTTCCCATTTCTGCAAATGTATCTTTTACTGATTTAATGTCAATTTCTTTGATTTTTTTCAAAATATCACTTCCTTTTTTAAAAATAGGGGGTTTTTATTTCTTTTTGTGCAAAAAATGTAAG
>JAEIGA010002355.1_pt1 | contig 30193 bp, 23 predicted proteins | sample 9270691 | NCBI WGS metagenome assembly JAEIGA01 (sample SAMN17057246, study PRJNA624740) | gut metagenome | biome: biome; isolation source: fecal sample | host: Bos grunniens | place: China: Xizang | collected 2019
CACCGTCATTCAATTTCAGAAAGGTCCTTTCGATCCTCTCTCTCATTCTTCTTCTCTGCGGTGGTTCATTCGGAATCATGAGGATGGTAAGGAATGCATCAAACAATAGCGCAAAGAATGTTTCCAAGCCTAAAAAGACAGCCTTGGTTACAAGAAAGGGCAGGAAGATGTCAGATGAAGAGATTGTAGAGAAGTATCAGTCATCGACTGTCTTCATTATGGGTTATTATTATTATAAGGTATCTGCTGGCAATCTTGATTTGGTGAAGATATGTGGTTTACCAACAGAAGTAGTGATAAACGAAAAAGGAAGATTGGTTCCAGTCGAGGGTAAGTCTAAGATGCATGTATTTACGGCAACTGGTTTCTTTGTATCTCCGGAAGGTAAAGTTGTTACTAACCTTCATGCAGTAAGGCCATGGTTGTTTGATGAAGAGACATCTAAGATCGCTGACCAATATAAGATGTTTCTCGCAAACCAAGCCCGAGATTATGATTTGCCGAGCTTTAATGCATACGTCGATCAGGTAAAGGTAGAAGGTGTAATGAATTTTATCGGTATTATACCCAATGGTGCATACCTGAGCGAGTCAAACGTATTGAGATGCCATGAACTCGTCGCTCATGACAATATTGAGAAGGATGTCGCCATAATACAGCTTGAGTCCAAGAGACTTCCTACCGATAAATGCACTTACGTCGATCTTTCAAAGGCTGTAACTGATGATGACGAAATAAAGGTCGGTTCTCATGTATACACAATGGGATATCCGTTTGGATTGACACTTCAAAGCCAGAATTCTTCCCAGGATCTTAAGATTATTGCAAATGGTGGAAGCGTGACACAGGAGTGTGGGGAGTACTTGTTCGGTTTCAATGCCCCTTCTTATCATGGAGCCAGTGGATCACCGATATTTAATGATAAGGGTCAGTTGATAGGAGTGTTATCTGCAGGTATGGCAGAAAGCCAGGGATTTAATTATGCTGTCAAGGCATCTCATGCGAAAGAGCTCTTTGATCAATCTAATAAATAGGTTACCTATGAAAAGACTATTCATTACTATAGTTTGCGCAGCTTTGGCAATGTCGTATGTCTCAGCTCAGGTCAGGATAGACAGAGGCTATGACTTGCAGGTCGAAAAGAGCCATAAGCCGTTTTCTTTCAAGCCTGCCTTGAAGTTCGGATTGAAGGCAGGAGCTGTGTTGTCGGATATCGATAACAGGATGGCTTTTGATCCGGAATTCCAGATGGGATTGGGTTATCATGCCGGACTGGTTCTTAATCTTCATTGGGGCTATAGAACCGAAGATAGCGTGCGTGGAACCGGATTTCTTGGCGTGCAGCCGGAGGTGTTGTATGTCAATAATATAGTAAGAAGCACTGCCGGTAATGTGCAGCTTCATAATGTTCAGATACCGTTGATGCTGAAGTTCTATCCTTTGGCTCAGCTCAGTATTGAGGCCGGTCCTGAATTTTCTTATATGATAGCAGCATCACCGGCTCACGCTACTTTTGGCGATGTTGACATGAATCTAAGGAATTGTTCCGGTTTTCATTTTGGGGCAGGTGCCGGTCTGGCTTACGAGTTCAGGTTCGGACTGCTTCTAGGCGCAAGGTATTCAATTAGATTTACGGATTTGGCCGGCGATCTTCAGTGGCGTGACAAAAATGCTGTCCAGGCATCTGTGGGTTGGCTGTTTTAACAACTAAACATTAAAACTCATGAAAAGAAAAGGACTGTTTTATCTTTTTTCTTCGCTTGTACTTTTGTACGGAGTGTGTTTCAATTCAGCGGCACAAAATGTAGAATGTATCTATTTGGCTAGCGGATCAGAGGTTGAGGGATATATTTCCGAGCAGATCCCTGGCAAGAGTATTACAGTTCAGACGGCAAAGGCAACGGTTGTCGTAAGCAGTGACTCACTTCAGAGCCGATATGTGGAGAGAATCCCTCTCGCTTCATTATCTGCTGAATGGAATGATTGGGCAGAGGAAAACAAAGCTTTTATCGTACAAAACGGAACAAAGATACTAGAGTTGTCTACTCTGACATTTACCAATACGGAATATTCAGGCGTATATGTACTTGAGAAAGGATCTTTGATCAAGTTCATTGACCTTAACCCTGCCGAGTATACTTTCGGCTGGAATGATATGGTGAGAACAGTAAAGAATCGCCGTCCTGATAATCTTTTTTCAGGATTGAAGGAGACCATCGTTTTGAATGACGGCAATCATGTTTCCGGACAGATTATTGAGCAGATTCCAGGTAAGGACCTTAAGATGCTTAAGGACAATGGTGAAATACATTCTTTCAAATTCAGCGAAGTCAACCAGATTTTTACTGAGAAACTTAATGAGGAAATGGATCTGTGGTCTCAGATTCCGTTGATTGATGTAGTTCAGGTCAAAGGTGAGGATACACCGTTTGAAGGATTCATATCTTCTAGAACTATGAATCGAGAGCTTGTCATAGAGCTTGTGAATGGCCAAAATAAGGTGTTTCCGTTGTCTTCTATAGTGTCCTATGCAAAGTTCCCGAATGAAAAATACAATCCGCTTTACGACAAGCGTCTTGCTGAAGGCGAGGTGCTTCTGAATGGCGAGCCTGCATATTTCGACAATCTTAAGACTCATGGAAATCTCCTTCTTCTTTCAGATGATGTAGCCTCGGCTCAGATGAAGGTAGGAGATGAAGTCTGTATTGAGGCTAACCTCTCTGATCCGGATGTACAGATCACATTGGTTAAATCTCATATGGAGAATATATCTGCAAAGAAAAGAAAATCGTTGTACAGGCCTGCGATTTCCTTCCAGGATCTGATACAGTCTCCTTTGGATTATAAAAAGGAGAGGACTCCGCTAGGCAATCTGAAGATAACTTTCGAGATTGAGGAAGCAGGAGACTACGTACTATATATTCAGGGTATTGAAGGATATATAGTAATATATGTAACTGATGATAACCCAATATATTAACAGATATGACCAATAAGTTAGACGGCTTTGACGAAAGCGCAATTGATGTCTTTCAGATAGCGGAAGCGTATTCAAAAGAATACATGAATGCAGCCATTGAGCCTGCTCATGTATTAAAAGCCTTGCTCCATAAGGATATCGGCCTGGTGTCATTTATTGAAAAGACATTGGAGGCTGATTATTACTATATTCTGGAGTGGACTGATATGCGTATCAAGATGCTGAAGAAGAACTCCGATTCTTCTCAGATGAAGAGCTTTTCACCACTGACTAAAGCTATCGTCAGTGAGGCGGACAGCATTCGTCTGGCAGCAAAGAAAGATAAGGTGGACCCGATTTCTTTACTCATTGCGACCGTCACCCCTGGTGTTGGTTTCACTTATGAACAGCTCAAGACTCTTCCGCTTCAGAAGGAAGCAATAATGGCTGCCTGCGGTTCTCAAAATACTGGTTCGATCAAGACACCTAGCGACATCAAACGAACAAAGGTTACCGGTTCCAAGAACATCGAGGCATATTGTGTACTGAAAAATCAGCAGCAGGTAGAAGGTAAATTATCCGAGGTTATAGGATTTGAGAAGGAACTGGGTGAGATTTATGGAATCCTTGGCCGCAAGACAAAGTCCAATATCCTTATCACTGGTGAGTCTGGAGTAGGAAAGACAGCTCTTGTCAACGCTTTTGTGCAAGCAGTTGCAGCGGGTAAGGTGCCTACATATCTGCAGCATGCATTGGTGTATGAACTTGATACGATAGCGTTGTCGATAGGAGTTTCTTACAAAAGCGAGATTGAGGGAAGGATGAAGAAGATTCTTGATGAACTTGCTGAGATGGACAATGCAATTCTTGTCATTGAATCATTCGACAAGCTTATGGATAAGCAGGGAACGCTTAATGGTACTGTAAATCTCCTGAAAGCATCTCTTAATCAAGGACTTCTCTGCATCACGACATCTTCAGTGGAAGGATTTACCAAGAATATTGAAACCGATAAGGAGATTACAGGAAAGTTCGAGCACATTATTATAGATGAACCATCTGTAGATGCTACGGATGAAATCCTCAAGACTGTCATCAAATCATACGAGGAATACCATAACCTGAAGGCATCGGAGGACTTCTCGATTAATTCCATTCGTCTTGCTAAGAGATATTTCAGCGAAAAGCATCTGCCAGAGTCTGCAATAGACCTGATCGACCGCACCATGGCTTTGCTCAAGATCAAGAATGACATGAATCCGGATGACAAGAAGGATGTCGTTGCAGTTGAGCATCTTATGGAGGTTGTGTCTCAGAAGACAGGAATTCCTCTTGGAAATGTTCAGGCCGCAGAAAGAGACAGGCTTGTAAATGCGGAAGATATACTTAAGAAACGAGTTGTGGGACAGGATCATGCCATTAAGGCAGTATTGGATTCTATCTACGAATCTCGTTCAGGCCTTAATAAGAAAGGACAACCAATCGGAAGCTTCTTCTTCCTGGGCCCTACAGGTACCGGTAAGACCGAGCTTGCTAAGTCTCTTGCTGAGTTCCTTTTCCAGGATGACACAGCGATACTTCGTTTTGACATGTCCGAATATAAGGAAGAGCATTCAGTCGCATTGCTTTATGGTGCGCCTCCGGGATATGTGGGTTATGAGGAAGGTGGACTCCTTGTAAACCAGATTCGTCAGAAACCATATTCAATCGTACTTTTTGATGAGATCGAAAAGGCTCATCGTTCAGTATTTGACCTCTTCCTTCAGATTCTTGACGAGGGTAAGCTTCATGATAGGTTGGGTCGTGTCGGTGATTTCTCAAATGCGCTCATCATATTCACATCGAATATCGGCAGCCAGTATGTATTCGACCAGTTCGATAAAGGCATTGTTCCGACTCATAATGATATGCTGGAGGTGATGCAGGGGCATTTCCGTCCGGAGTTCCTGGCCAGATTGACTGAGATTGTTCCTTTCGCTCCTATCAACGAGAAGATTGTCACTATGATCTTCAACATCCATCTTAAGGGACTGCTCAAGACTCTCAATGAGCAGAACATTACACTTGAAGTAGCGGAGGATGCAGTAAGGAAGATTGCGATGAGCGGATTCAATGCTCAGTATGGTGCAAGACCTATTTTGGGCATTCTTAGAAAGGATATACGTCGTCCATTATCCAAGATGATCATTTCCGGAGAACTTAAAGAAGGCGATCATGTAGTTCTTGCCCTGGACGAGAATGAAGCCTTGAAGTGGAACATAACAAGAAATGAATAATAATCATTAACTAAATAATTAATAACTATGGCAAAGAAAACAGTAATTTCTAAAGTCCTCGACGCAGAGGCAGTAGACGGGATTATTGAATTTCCGCAGAACAAGACCCTCTACGTAGATCAGTTTACTGATATGGCTCCGATTAAGCCGGGTGAAGTTTTCCAGCCTGAAACTATGGAAGATGTATTCGAGCGTTATCAGCCGGAAAAGCGCAATGTGCAGATGCTTGATCTCGAAGGTCGTCCAGTAAAGGAAAACTTCAAGTTCAATGCAATCAAGGATTTTGATGATAAAGAACTCATCAAGCAGAGCAAGTTCCTCGGTCAGCAGAAGGCTGCCATGGACTCTTATAAGGCAATCGAGCAGCAGCTTATCAAGAACAAAGTACTTCGTCGTGCTTTCGAGGACGAGGAAAGCAGAAAGCATCTTGTTGCTGCACTTCAGGCTCTCCTTGCGGAACTTGAAAATAATTAATGAACAAGAACTTAATAATTCGGATATACTATGTCAGAAGAATTGAAACCACAGGCACAGGCTGCGGCAGTTACCACAGCTGAGAATGCTTATTTGGAAGAAATAAAGAAGATTGAGAATCCCTCAGCACGTTTGAAAGAAAGCCTCGAAGGTCTTGAGGATTACGGTGATTTCGATCTTATCGAGACTATGGCAGACGGACTTGAGAATATGAATCCTGAGAGTCGTGCAGCAAAGAAGATCTTCCTTCAGGACAGCGAGTTTGCAGAGCAGCGCCAGAATCTTAAGACTGACCTTCTTATGTGGCTTAACATCCTTGACAGCGATGCTACTACAGCTTCAGAAGCCGTAGAAAAGTGTCAGGAGGCATCAAAGGCTGCGGAGAAGAACCTTCTCCAGAATCTTGGCAGTGTGCACGAGCAGACCAGCAAACTGGAGATAGCATACCGCTCGCTTGGAGAGTTCTTTGCGAACTCAGGTCAGGCAAAGCTCAAGTGTCTCAACCTCATCAACGTAGATAAGGATGATCTCGGTGATCCGGACGGAAGAGTGTTTGCAGCCGTACGCGAGGAGCTCAACAGAAGCTTCGACCGTCTTTCTCTCAAGGAAAACTACTCGCTTCTCGTAAGTCCTGGTTATCTCGGAAGCAAGCAGGTAGTGAACATGTGGGGACAGATGGCTTACCGCAATAAGGTGATGCTTGTCACTGACTATGCTGACTCTCCTACGCTTAAACTTCTCAATAAGGGCCTTGACAAGGCAAATCTCAGCGACAGCGACGCATATCTTGCAAATGTCATCATGGCTTGCAACTATATCCTAGGTCGTAAGAAGTCAGATGAGACAAATGAGGATGAAGAGGATCTCTTCCTTCCACCATCAGCAGCTCTCGCAGGCCGCATGAGTAATACAGAAGAGACTCCTATCTCTCAGGGTATTGCAGGTAAGAAGTATGGAACAATCGATATGGCGAAGGGTACGCGTCTGGACCTTCTCAAGTCAGAGCTTACAGCCCTTATCGACAAGGGAGTAGTGCCTATGACATTCGAGGAAAACCGCGTGATGGCCTTCTCTAACCGCTCTCTTTACAATGGCGCTACAATCGGTCTTCAGGAGTATCCTATCGTCCGCGTTTTCGACTGGATCGGAAAGGTGTTCTCTAATTTCTTCAATGATGAGGCCTTTAAGAACTGGAACAGCAAGCTTGCCCAGGAACTCCGTGAGCAGGTAATTGACTTCCTTGAGGATTATAAGGGCCCTGGTAAGCTCATTGAAGGATATTCAAATCCTAAAATCGTGCGTAACGAAAAGACCAAGGATATCGAGATTGAAATCGAGTTGAAGCCATTCTTCGCTGCCAAGAACTTCTATATTAAGCTCACAGGACATAATGGCGAGAATGGCGTAACAGAATGGACAAACGAAATCAAATAATCACACCTAATTATTAACTCTTAAATTTAATTTAATCATGGCAGCTCCAAGAACAGCTCAGCTCAAGGTTGACGGATGCGAGGATCGCGAAGTAACCTATGTACAGTATCAGTTTAACCAGCAGATTGACGTTGAAGGCCAGCCAACTGGTACAACTCGTGGTGGTGTAATCAACCTCAAGGTTAAGTCTACAGACGCAGGTAACACAGACCTTCTTGACTGGACTTGTGATTCTTATGGTTCTAAGAACGGTACAATCACATGGCCTAACAAGCTCGGTGGTATTATGAAGACTCTCACTTTCATCGATGCATACTGTGTAAGCTATGAGGAGGTGTATGACGATACAAACACAGACCGTATGTATGAGTCAATCACCATTACTTGCCGTCAGCTTACCGTTACAGGTAAGGGCAGCGTTGAGTACGATAACCACTGGGCTCTCTAATCTGATCCTGAAACCAAGCATCTGCCTGTTTAGGGCAGGCAGATGCTTTTAATTATTATTCTTATGGGATTTAAAGCGACTCTCATCATAGATCAACAGCTTACGACTGCAGCAGCTGTTGATACATACACTGGAAAAAAATACGAATTGGTGGAATGTGAGTACGAATTCTACCAGTCGTTGGATGAAAGTGGCAAGCCAGCATCAAGACCGCAGAGCGGACTCATCAAGTTCGTCATGCCTGCGCAGGATGACAATGACCTGTTCTTCTACAACTGGATGTTCAACAGGGCAGAGACACATAATGGTACGATAGAGATGCTTCTATCTACTGATGACAACAAGAAAAACTATCTGCATCTGTATTTTGAAGATGCATATATGGTCAATATGTATCAGTATTTCAACAATAATAACAGCCTGCTGGTACGTACCAAGGTGACGCTTAGCGCACGTAAGTTTACCTTTGGTCAGCAAGGCAGTTTTGAAAACGATTGGAAAACAAAATAATACATTGATCCATGTCCTCAACTATTCCAAACCAGTCAACTCCGATTCAGTCTGATTCGTACAAACTGCCTGCTGTAAAGAAGTTTCAGCTGAAATACGAATCGATCGACTCTCTTCAGAAAGCAGCTGGAGCAAAGTCCATAGAAGAATATGAAGAAGCTTATGCTCAGGCAAACAAGAAGTTTGCCGAGCTTAGTGCAGTCGTATCTGGCAATGACGTAAAAGCTGACTCTGTCGCAGAAGGTGAGCCCGATATGCTTGCTCAGGCATTTGATGAAGCAGAGAAGGCTATTGACAACCTGAACAAGGAGATTGACAACTTAAATAAGGATGAGGACTTTATAAAGGCATACACAAATGCCAAGAATAATCGTCAGTCTCTGGAAAAGAAGCTTGATGAAACTTCTGAAAAGATTCAGGACCCGCCTCCGGCTCCAAAACCAAATCCGAAGCAGGATGCTGAAGATGATGAGTCATTTTTTGATAAGATCATTGATGCTTTTGAGGATATCGAAAAGAAGATCGAAGAGACTAATGAAGCGGTTTCGGAGATCACTGCTATAGGCAAGCAGATTGACGACCATTTGTCCGGCCATGTCTCGATCGATGACATGATTAAGGCTGCCAAGGATTTCGATGAGGGATATGATAAGGCTATCAGAGAGGTTGTAAAGGTTTTTACAGGCTCAACGGATACTACAGGTCTGGAAAACTGGACAAAAGAACATGTAAGCCAGACGATATATGATGCATGTTCGAAGATAAAGAACGGAGCGGCCGAATCACTCGAGAAAGTCAAGGAACTCATGACTCTCAAGGAGACTTTCGGAGGTAGCTGGAGAGACCCGCAGGAAGCTGTCAATAAACTTCAGGAAGGTCTGAAGACTATTCAGAATGTCTCTGAGCTTGCAAAAGAAAGTGAATATCTTAACAATCTGGCGGACGGGTTGGATTTCGCCGAGATTAAGATAAAAGAGGTCGATACGGCAATAAATGATACTGCCGCATTATGCAAGACTATCGACAAACAGCTTTCGGGACATGTTTCCCTGAAAGATGTTCAGAATGTATTCAACACATTAGATGATGGATATGACAAGTTGATCAGCAATCTTTCGAAGATTGTGACGGGTGACGAGTCTACAGATTATATTGCCGCCTGGGCAAAAAGCACATTTGGAGAAGATAAGTTCGGAATAGCTTCAGAAGTGAAAAACGGAGCTTCCAAGGCTCTTGAGGGTGTCGGTGAGTTGATGACCCTTGAAGATACGTTTGGTGGAAGCTGGCGTGATCCGGAGCAGGCGGTCAAGAAGATTCAGAAGGGAATTGAGACCATCAAATCCGGAACAAAGAAAATCGCAGAAGTTGCCAATAGCGTATTCAAGGCAGCAACTGGTAGGGAGAGCGAAATCATCAACAGTCTTAATCTCTCCAATAGCTCATCACTTGCTGCTGTCAACACCTTGTCAGGGGCAGTAGCAGCGGGAATAGGCTCTTTTGATGCATTCAAGTCAGGAGATATAAAAGCAGGTATTGCTGGAGTCACAGCTACTGTCGCGACCGCCAAGGCGGCGTATGATACATTTACCGGCAAGGTTTCTAATGCTTTTCAGAATAATTCAGGCGGCGGCAGCTCTTTGATAAGGGATAAGGACCAGATCGCTGCAAAAGCAGCCTCTAAAGTCGCTGCGAATATTTCAGAAAAGGTGCCGGAAAGCCCGGTGTCCGCTATGTCTGCTTCAATAGGTAATGGCGAATTCGGGAATAAGGCCATGGAACCTGCAACCATGGCAAGAACGGCAACAGCAGCGGCCGCGACAGGTACAATAGCTTCAAAGACAAAAGTTGCCGGGTCGGCAGGAGCGGCTGTCCAGTCGGTTGACAGTCATAGTTCTGATCTGGTCGCGAATATCGAGGTCATCCTCGAGGGCAGCTCTTCTTCCCGTTCGTCATGCTGTACGATAAATGGAAAAGAATACAGGCTGAGCGGCTATTCTTTAAGTCAGGAGCTGCTTCAGCCAATGATGCTCAGCTTTTCGATCGAAAAGGAAGACAAGCTTGAGATAAATGCGGATGTAGTATTTGCAGACTCTACATCTTTGATAGGCAAGTCCTTGGAAATCAAGGCGTCTACCATAAAGACGAGTGATGAAGATGATAATGCGGTTCCAAAGCCTTCATTCACATTTTCTGGAATGATAATCAATGTGTCATCATCCAGAGCGACGGCCAGTACCCAGTCTGCAAGTCTGACAGTCGCATCATGGGCTTCTCTCATGCAGGGAGCCCCCCGATGCCGCACATTTGAAAGCAAGACTCTTAAAGATATCGTGTCGGAAGTAGTCAAGCCATATTCCGAGATCAAACCGCAGATATCTCCGAGATTCACCGAAAAGATACCATATGTCGTTCAGTATAATCAGAGCGACTATGCATTCATAACAATGCTCGCCGTACGTTTCGGTGAGTGGATGTACAGTACGGGTGAAAAATTCATCTTCGGCAAGATCGAGGACCATGGTTCTTCTGCCGATCTTGAATATCCGGGAGGCAGCTTGATGTCTTACGGACTCACACAGTCAATCACCCCATTTGCATTCAGCCACATACTGCCGAACCACTATAAGTTCGGTTCTGAAAAGGCATTCATGAAAGAGTCTGCTTCAGGACTTGCAGACAGCAAGTCCAATACCTGGACAAACCTTGCTTATGCAGCTTCGCAGAACCGATATAAGACAGATCAGCTGATAGCTGTTGCAGCGGGTGGTTTTGATGACGGAAAGGAAAGCGAAGGAAATGACACGATACTCGATTATTCTCTCAAGATAGAGGCCTTGGGCCAGAAGACAGGACTGATGACTGTACATGGCTTTTCCAAGCTCGCAATGCTGAAGATCGGACAGACCTTCAAGATACGCGACGGAGTCAAGAATGACTCAGTTACTAAGAGCGACTTGAATCAGGATGAACTGATGGTGATCGGAATCAACCACTCCTTCGATTACAGTCAGGAGTATTCAAACAGTTTTACAGCTGTCCCGATTTCATGCGAATATCCGTCATACTCTGATGCAGAAGTTCATCCGACTGCTCCGACTCAGAGAGCGAAGGTGGTTGAGAACGAGGATCCTCAGAAGCTTGGACGAATAAGGGTGCAGTTCCCATGGCAGGAAGCACAGGGCAAGGATATGAAGACCCCATGGCTGCGAATAGCGGTGCCATATGCTGGTGCATCCAAGGGACTGCAGTTTGTACCTGAGATAGGTGAGGAAGTAATGGTCGGCTTTGAGATGAACAATGCGGAGCGTCCATACATCATCGGGGCATTCTATAACGGCGGCTCGGGTAAGCCAGATGAGGACTGGGCTGTTTCGAAAAAGGAGAAAGGTACTGTCAACAATATCAAGGCTATAAGGACACGCAACGGCCATACCATCATGTTCAATGACAGGGGAGATGCTGGCGTGCTTGAAATATACGACGACAAGGACAATACATATCATATCACTTTGTCGGCGGATGACAAAAAGATAACGGTCTATTCGGCCGGACAGATTGAGGTCGTTGCAGACAGCGATATAAATGTTACTTCAAAGGGTGACATTGGAGTAAAGGCAGACGGCAAGATCGGAATTAAGGCCAAGGGTAACATCGATATTGCATCGGATGCGAATATATCAATGAATGCCAAGAAGGAGGTATCAATCCAGGCATCAAAGGTCAAGGTAAGGTAAACTGCATTATGGAATACGTTTGCACGGGAGCGGTAATGAAATGTACCATGGGTACTTCTACGGCGAAGCTGAAGGCTACGCCGAAGAATGTGTCATTGGTAGGTAAGGACCAGGCAAACATTGCGGATTTTGTGTCGATGGTGAATGTCCCGGGATTCGGACGCTGTCGTTCGCTGGCATATCCGCCTACAGCAGCAGCAACTGCGGCAAATCATGGCCATCTTACACCGATGCCATGTGTGCCGGGAACATGTCCGTTCTGGTCGGCAGTGGACCGCAACAGCCTTGTATGCGGCCAGCCGGCCCTTCTCAAAACTGCAACATTGAAATGTTCTTTTGGAGGAACGATATCTATAGTAAGTCCCGGACAGAATAAGGAAGTAAAAGCCGGGGGAGTGAATGCAGAGGAATGGGAGAATATATACTCAAAAATATATTCTTTATGTAAAGATTTATGTGTTCCAGAAGTATTGGAAAATCTTCTTTCAATCATCTTCCCTATTATTGGGATCAGGCAAGTCATAATATCGCCCGAACTATCTTCTTTGTGTATAGATTTGGGAATACCAGAATTATTGATGGAATACATACCGCTTCCAATTATTGCCCCTTTAGCTGATGCATGGATTTCTTTAAGGCATTTTGATAGGGCACACATTAAATCTATGGATGAGTTCGAGCATTTACATAAACAAACATTTCAACTTTTGATGGCAAAGAATCCTGATGGGACGACAAAATTAGATGTAGAGTCTTTAGAAAAATATTATCAAAGACTTCAGGCAGCTTCTTCCTTAAAGGATAACTATGATTCAACTGGACGTGATAAACTTGTTCAATGGAGAATAGATATTAAAAAAACTATAATTTATGAATCTTTCACATATGGGCTTGCAAAATCTCCAAATGGCCAAAAAAAGTATTCAAATGGCAGGAATTCTTATGCGATAGGATATATAATTAAAGATAAGAAAAAACGTAAAGATTGGGAATTAAGGGTTGAAGCGGCATTAAGTGTCGAGGATTTTATACGGGTTGGTACTCTTATAAAGGAGGTATTAGAGAACCCGGAAGGCTCGCAACAACGAGATCTATTAGAATGGCTTGCAGAGAATCCATATGGGAACCGTGCCTCATATTCAAGATGGGAGAAAGATAAAAGAACTAAAATTATTGAGGCATATAAAGCTATTCAACATGATATATATAATGACATCATGCAGTAATGTTGATTAAAGTTAAAGGTGTTATCAAAGAATGGTTGTTTTTCATGAGTTTGAAGCATTTAGCATTGTTGATGATTGTGTTGTCTGCAACAACAGCATCCGCCCAAACCTACAGGAATCTTGAGGAACTGCAGAATATCTCGATCGAAAACTCGATGAGGAAGAGGCAGGAGAAGAAGGAGGCGGAGAAACTTGAACAAAAAGCAGGAAAGAAAGAGGAAAAGCCAAAGGCAAAGGCAAAGGCAAAGGCAGAACGTCAGGAAGTGGACATTAATTCCATTTTCGATCTCGCTGGTAATACCGGAGACATGAATGCAAAAGAAGTTGCAGAGGAGGTCGATGAGGTTGGAGGAACATTATTCGACGATTCATTTGCATTTGAAGCGTCTTGGGGAGATCCTGTAGCCAGGCCTGAGATTCGAGCTGGCAGAGCGAGCAACCTCTTCGGACCGGTAAGGTACTATGAAGATGGCAGGGTGAGATGGCATAGGGGATTTGATTATGCAGCACCAAAAGGAACCCCTGTAATGAGTGTAGGAAACGGCATAGTCCATTCGACCGGAAGGCATTTTGATTTTGGAATATATGTGATCATAAAGCATAAGGCTGGCTCAAAGACATATTACTCATTTTATGCCCACCTGAGTTCGGCGGATGTCCGAAGAGGAAAGAAAGTCAGCAAAGGAACGGTCATAGGTAAAAGCGGTACGACAGGAAATGCACATAACCTGGCCCCAAGCGAAGCTCACTTGCACTTTGAGTGCAGGCTTGATCCGAAACATACGGTCAAGACACAGCTCAATCCGAATACGATAGTCAAGACCAAATTCTATAGCGAGGATCCCGACAATAAGTCGCAATACCATGTCGGAGTGAAGACAAAAAAGTCAGGCACGGACGCCTTGGATATGTTTGAACTATGAAACTAGCGAAGCCGATATTCCCGAAGGAAACCAATCCGGACGTAGCAATGTCTGTCTTGATACCGAATGCAGAAGCGGTATCAGGAAACAAGTTGCCGTTTCAGTATGAGTTTCAAGGTGTCTCAGAAAGGACTGCTTTAGGTGACAGCCTCAAGGTCGACATGAGGAACAGGCAAGGAAAGACGTCTTCCGTACGATTCTCGCTTAAAAGAGACAGCTTTTACCATATACTGCCGGAGTATCTCTTCCATCCATTGGATCATTATCTTGGAATCGAAGGGGATACCGAGGAGTTTGACAGAAGATACAAGCTGCAAGAAGAAAAAAAGAATGACGCCCTCAGATATTTCAAGCCTTTTGACCAGCATTATCAGAAGCTGAGGACAGACTATCAGCGGCATCTGAATGAGACCATATTTTCCGGTAATAAGTTTCTTTCCGACTTCATTACAAATGGTCATGAAGTCAACCTTGACAATCCTTACATAAATGCTGTTTACAGCTGCATACCTTGGTTGAGGGATTACAGGGGAAACGATGATATGATCGCTACAGCTCTGAGATTCGCTTTCAAGGGAGAGGCTGATGTAGAGATGGTGAGAGAAGAGACATCCGTTCCTTTTACAGAAAACATCCATTCTGAGATAGAAGGAAATCTGGACGGATTGTTCTGCGGTCCTTCTTTCAAGGAAGGGGTAGATACATGGAAGGTCTTCTATCATACAGAGATCGGCATGGAGGACAGGCTGGAGCAAATCAAGGCATTGGTAAATGAATTCAGCGAATTCTTTACCATGTGGTTTCTTCCGATGAACGCCAGGCTTGAAATCTCATTTGGCGACGTCCATGCAGCGCCACAACTTACAGATAACAACAAGTGCAAGGGAGTATTTTTGGATTATAGTACACAATTGATATAAAACATTTTGCGATATGATAAACAGATATAGAGTTGATTGGCACGCCGGCATGAGGCTTACGGATGACACATTCCGTATGTCGGATGAGTATTATCTGTCATGCCTTCAGCCGCTGTATTCAGTTCTGGTAAACGGAGATTACGGTTTTCTGACCCTGCCTCTGTTTCGTTATGAGCTGAACGATAATACATTGTCCGTTACGGAACTGCAGGCTGAGGCTGTTACTTATTCAGGCAAGCTGATCAGACTTGACTTCAATCGCAATGAGAGGAATCTTTTCCAGAATGTGAATCTTCCTAATTCGTCTGAGCCTGTTATCCTGTATCTTGACAAGACTTCGGACGAGACAGTCAAGGTTTCGGGCAGAGACCGAAATGTCCCATTGTGTGATGATGATTATCAGATACTTGTAAAGCAGGAGAGCGAACATTACAACAATCCTGATGCTGTTCCTTTCGCTCGTTTTGTATACAGGCATGGATGGACAAATGACAGTATGTTCATAGCTCCATGTGTCTCGTTGAGGTCAAACGGCATGCTTCTTCGTTCTGCGGCGAACTATGTTGTAGAGCTTGAAGCCCTGATCAATGCACTCAAGAATGCCGCAGATACCGAGCAGCACATCTTGGTCATGTCGTCGCTTCCGGTTCTTTCAAGAATAGCGATGGAAATCCAAAAGGAAGCAGATGCCATGACTCCGCGTCATTTCATCACACTCATGCAGGAAGCTATTCAGGTCATATTGACTCTGACTGCAGTAGACAGCAGGGTGTTTGTTCCGGAAAGAGACAGGTGTGTGGCATTTGTCGATTCGCATTATACGCCATACGTGATAGCGGAAATGGTGAACGAAGGTATTCAGCTGACTCATATATTGATCAGCCTCCCTCAGTCGTTCGGAATCAGGCAGACTCCTGCTCCGGAACCTGCTCCGGAGCCTCGTCCATATCGCAGGGTAGATACAAACAGCATACGCAAGAAGTTCCATTAATCCATGAATTACAGCGATTCACCAATAAGGTTCGTCAGTGACGGTCAGCTGAATCTTCAGATCGAACGTCCTTTGACCAGTGTCACAGCAATGATCGACAACTGGGTGGATACGGTCGTCTTTACAAGCATGCGCCGTTTCAAGGCGGATGAGGACTTCGGCTTCGGCTTCTGGGACAATGAGTTCATTGCGATGAATCTGGTGGATTTCAATAATGGAGCAGACTATAAGATCGTCAAGAAAAAGAATAATACGGAAGAGAAAGTCCAGATGTCGCGTACAGGTATCGGCCAATGTGAGAAGAGCGTCAGGGACAGCATACAGTATTATCTCCCGTTTATTGAAGATCTTGAGGTCGAAGTGCAGCTGAGTATGGAAAAGAGCAGGTATTCACGTAAGGGTGAGAATAGCAAATATGTTGTCAGAGTACTTGTTAAGGGACGAATGACATATAATGAGTTCATTGGTACGCGTGAAGGTGATTACCATCGTGAAGTGGAATTCTTTATGGATCCTTTCCTAAACAATAAGTAATGGATATAAAAGTCAGGAATAAGGTTGCGGAAATCCAGCAGGAGCTGGAACAGGACGAGCAGAGGATATCTTTGGCTGATCCGATAGCGAAGATGATGCTTGTGGCCATGGCACATCAGTCTTGCGAGATTGAACGCAGGATGGACCAGACTGTAGATTGTCTTGCAGAGCGTTTCTGTGACGAAGTCATGCATCGAAGCAGTCTGCAGGCTCAGCCAGCTGTGACTGTGCTCGCGATCGGCAACGGTCATGAAAATATGCCGTACGTGATTGATGAGAATGACGTTTTTACATACAAGCCTGCAAAATGCGGTTACAGACCTATATTTAAGTCCAGGATCATACCGGGAAATCTGGCAGCATGCTTCATGAATGATACCTTGCTCAAGCCCGGTTCGGAGCCGATATCGGCTACGTGGCCGGATGTAAGGCACAGAAACGAGATCTGGCTTGCATATGCCCCTGCGGGAGAGGTGAATTCTTTGGAAGACGCATTCATAGCATTTTCTCATCCGCTTCCATGCGGAGTTCTTACCGCCGAGGTCGGTGACGTTCAGGTTCCGATGTCCTTGGTGATGGAGGATACACCTCGTACGTTGAACTCCAACTTCATGATGATGGAGTTCTGGAAAAAGAGTCTGGTGTATTACGGATTATGGCTGTACCGTTTCGGAAAATGTTCGGATAAACGTACCCTCCGCAGAACTGAGATACCGGCATGGATAATGGATTCATACTCGCCAGAGGTTCTTGAGCCGTTTGTCGGAAACAGATATCTCTGGATTCGTATCAGCTCACCGGAAGGGATCAGTCTGCCGCTGAATACCGCGATATTGCAGAACTGCATACCTGTAGTCAATTATGATATACAGGACGTGAAGCTCAGTTACAGCGAGCCGATCCAGCGTCTGGAAAACGAGAAGACGTCAACATATTATCTGGATGTTGTTAACAATCCTGAGATTGCTTCAGAGTTCTTCGTCAGGGATTTTGATGTCACCCAGTATGACGGAGAACGCATAAGAGAAGACATCACAAGCATGTACAATCATTATGTCAATGATTACTATGCATTTGTGGATAGCAACGCATTGCACGACGGTGCTATCCTGCGTACTCTCCGTCAGTCTATGATACAGGCATATGATTCGCTGGACGATTATACTCCGGCCAATTCGCGTCCGTACGGTGGTGCATACGCGATCCGCAATCCGAGAAACAACCAGCAGCCGATTGTCGTGACATATTATACCACAAACGGAAACCGTGGAAACATGCTGCGACGCGGCATGAAGCTGACGACCACCAATGTCGCCGTGGGAAGCTCTGAGGCACTGATCGATGCGACGGGAGGACGTGACAAGATTACAGATCCAAAGACACGTTCTGCGCTTGCAAGGTATCTTGTGAACAGTAACGACAGGATCTTTACCAGGATCGACCTTCTTCAGTACTGTAAGGTCGAGTTCATGCGTTGTTTCGGTGAGGAGGCGTTCAGATACTGCAATATCTCTCTTTCAGAGGGTTGCATTACTGTAGACGATCATGTCGAAAAATGCCTCAACGTCCGCTTCGACATATCTTCAGAAACTGTAAAGGCCGAAGTTGCCAACTCCGACTTCTTCACCTATCTGAAGATCAATGTGGAGTTGAGGAAGAGTTTTAGTTATATATTGACAATATCTTGATCATTTAGTATGCCAGCTATATCAATTGGGATTCTAGACGCTTTAGGAGATGTTGTAAGAACTTTTCATACAACGTTAAGAAGATATGGTACTAATGGAATAAAATCCGATTTGGCAAATTGGACGAATCCTTTTGGATTAGATGTGGTGCTTGGTAAATGGGATGATATTCTTGGCTTGTTGGACAAGCTGGCTGTTACATTGAAAAAGGGTAACATAGATGATATTATTGATGTTGCTAAAGACTTGTCTAAATCCATCGCTGATATACAGATGTTCTTATTGTCAGCCGCAGCACAAGTGGGCAGTTTCATCCCTGGACCGATAGGAATAGTATGTAGCTTGGCCTTGGCTGTCGGATGTTTTGCTGTGGGAGATATTCCAGGTGGCCTAATGAATTTAGTTGGAGCAATTCCTGGTGCTAAGCTTGCTAAATATATACCGATTGATACTATTATGCCTGCTTTTATCAGTTTTAGGCGAATGCTATGTTATCGCTTTGGGTATAATATGTCGGAATTGACTCAGAAGATAGGAAAGTCTTCAGAGAAAGCATTTAAATGTATAGATAATTTAAATGATCGTTTTGCACAAACCATAAAAAAAGCTAAAGCAAATATCGATCATCTAGGTGATGAAATCACAGATACAAAGAAGCAGATTTTGACAAAAATAGATGATGGATGGAATGCTGCGCGTGAAGAACTGAATGCGGTAAAAGTCCATGAATATATGCTTACCGAAGTGTTCAGATTATATTAGTAGTTACAATCCATTTGGTAGAATAATAGTAATTCATAATTGCATGATACAATGTAAAACCTGTGGCTACCTTGTGATCAATGGTATGCACACCTGTCCGAATTGTCTGGCTTTCATGCCGTCAAATAAAGTTGCTCCTGTGCCGGTGGTGGAGGAGTATGAATATGATGAAGAAGAGATCCCTTATGCTACCCTGCGTCCGATATCTTATCCGGGCGAGAGGCAGATGAGAGAAGAAATCTATGAAGAGGGAGCAGAGGTTATGCTCGCACGTCAGAATACGGTCCCTCACGACATGACGATTGATGATGAGCTTCAGGCATGCCTGTTCTTCTCTGAAGGAAAGTGGTTCATTGAGGATCGTTCGCGAGACAATTCGACATACGTTCATGCCGGAGCCGGCATCAAGCTGGAGCCAGGCGACATCATCCGCATGGGTGAAAGAGAATTTGAGTTTAACATTAAAACCAGATAACTGTTATGGCACAAAACCATCGATATTATTTTATTCAGCAGATTCCATATATCGATTATAGTAAGAACATTTTCGCAAAGCCGATGGGGCAGATTAATGATAGCCATGATTCCCATATCATACATGAGGCCAAGCGTATCAAAAATATAATTGAACAGAAGTTTTCAGATAAGAAAGCCGGTTTTGGAGAGAGTCTTTATATGACCTACATGGATGTGGTTAACGGAGAATCAAAGCTCAACAAGATGACTCAGTCTTATGTCAGGAAGAATTTCAAAGATGAATCCGAATTTCGCTGCTATTTTATGAGACATAAGGATGCACCTGAAGTCTCAATTGATAAAAAAGCTTAATGTAGTTGATTATGATAGGTAATCATTCAGTTCAGCGCTGCGATTTCCGCATGCATGATATAATCGACGGGAAGTACCGTGTGGAGCGTGTACTCAGCTCGTCGCAGACATATCAGACATTCAAGGTAGTGGATTCTGAAGGCCGTGAATATATCCTGAAGCTTTACAAGCTGTGGGAGGTTGAACCGCGTATGCGTCAGGTGATGCTCGTGTCGGCAGACAGTGAGATCAAAAGTTGTCAGATCAAGAGCAACTATCTGACAGAGATTGTAAAGACTGGTACGGTAGGGGGGAATCCGTATGTGATGATGGAGTTCTGCAGATCGCTCGACCTGTACCAGTGCTTCGGCCGCGTACGCTTTGATATAGTGAAGGTGGCCAAAGAGATTCTTTATGGCTTGAGGGACCTTCATAAGTCCGGAAAGGTTCATTGCCGCCTTACTCCTGAAAACATCCTTATGACCGAGAGCGGGCAGATCAAACTTACGAACTACGTCATCCTTGGCGAGCGTACCAAGGTTCTTGCAAGCCGTGCCCGAACCCTTAATTCGAGGTTTGTAGACAAGTCTCTCGCCTATCAGGCTCCGGAACTTTTTCAGCTCGACAGATGCTCTACAGTTCTGCCTACAGTCGACATGTTCTCGTTCGGTGTGATACTCTTTCAGCTCCTTACAGGTGAACTTCCATATGGCAAGCTTGCTACGGAGTCAGATTGGATACATTATCAGGCAAGGGCCAAGAGCAACGACTGGAACAAGAGCCTTCTTCTGCGAAATGACAACAGGGAGATGTGGACGAGTGTTCTCGAGCTTTGTCTTGGTGCAGAGGCCTCTTCGAGAGCCAGAAATGTTAATGAGATCCTTGAGAAACTTCCGGTTGATGAAAAGAACAGGTATAGAGGAGTGCCGGGCAGCCATGTGGAAGCTCCGACACGAATCATGAACGGTGTTCTTCTCAATGTCATGCAGGGTGATGAATTCGGCAAGATCTACAGGCTTCCAGAGCTTATGCAGGCCCCGAAAAGACTGATTACAATCGGCAGGGAGGACACATCTGTATTCAACATGCTCCCTCTTCCTGAATACGCCTCATCCTACATTTCACGTCATCATTGTACTTTAGAGTATGACGATCAGGAGAAGAAATGGTATGTGCGTGACGGACAGTGGGATGCTGAGTCCGGCCAGAAGTGGTCTCGTTCTCTGAACGGAACATTTGTCAATTCGGAGACAGTCACAGAAGAGGGACATGAGATAGTTCCGGGTGACATTATTTCGATAGGAGATATAAAACTTAGATTAGAAGCATATTAAAAAACACATAATCATGAACATAATAAAGCTGCAAGGGGAAAAAGAGAAGAGAAACGGCATTTACTATGAGTATGATGTAGACGTGCCATGCCTTGGTGAAGGAGGAATGGGACGTGTCTTCAAAGGCTTCCGCGTTGTTGAAAGAACCGGAGAACGTACTCCGGTGGCTATAAAGGCGATATATGAGAGCATCCCTGAACGTGTAATAGAACGAGCCAGAAGGGAGGCTGCGATTCAGCTTGAAAATGACAATCTCATCAGGATGTATGGCTTTGTAGAGTCATATACAAAGGTCGGGTCAGTGACTAAGGTCCATAATCATGTTGTCATGGAACTGCTCGTCGGTGTGACGCTTGAGGATATGCTCAAGGGAATCACGACTGATCAGAACGGTATGACAATCCCGTTTGCCTCAGAACTCCGCACCCAGTACCTTGAGGACAGGAATGCCGCTGTGATACGTATAATGAAACCTATTCTTTCTGGTCTGATGGCACTTCATGATAAGGGATATATCCATAGAGATATTGACCCATCCAATATCATGATCACCATCGATGGAAAGATCAAGCTCATTGACTTCGGTATCTGCAAGCAGATAATCTCTCTTGAGAGTGTGGACAAGTCGCTTACTGTTGCCGGCGTATTCATGGGAAAGGTGAACTATGCAGCTCCGGAGCTCATTCTTGGAGATGTCAAGAGCCAGAACTATACAACAGATATCTATGCATTGGGTATCCTTATGTATCAGTTGTGTACAGGACACCTGCCGTTCAGCGGCACAGACCAGGAAGTCATGGCAGCGAATTTGCGCAAGAATCTTCCTATGAAGGACGTTCGTGTCAAGGGATTCAAGGATATGGTGAAGAAAGCGACTGACAAGAAACAGTCGAAGAGATATGCGTCGGTGTCCGAGATGAGAGTGGATCTGGAGCGTGTGGTGTTGGGGCGTCGTGCGGATTTCGTTGAAATTGGAATAGGTATTGCAGCAGCCGTCGTTGCGGTTGTCGGTATAAGCTTGTTCTTTGCTTTGAGGTCAAATGACGAGGCTCTGTATCAGCCGACAGACAGCGAGCTGTATTCTCAGGCCATGAGCCTCATAAATATTCCAGATTCTATTGGTCTTGGCAAGAAGCTCCTTTCCGATCTTGCGGACAGACAGTACAAGCCTGCTCGCTTTTCATACGACAGTATGAGGATTTACTCCGGAAACCCTGATGAGATGAAGGCCGGATTTGCGGATATGGCGCTCCATTCAGCAGGTGCTGAGGAATGGTTCCCGTTGTTTGAGGAAGGACTTACATACTCCGCAAAAGGCCATTTTGAGACAAGTGTTCCTGAAAACAGACAGAAATTGATGGGAATTACGCCAGACCCAGAGAAAGCTTATGAGCTCATGCGTAAGGCCATGGCGGCTGATCCTACTGATTATAAGGCGGTTTATTGGGCTTTGGCAAATCAAATTGCGATATACGATGCAACAGGCGATTGGAAAGACTCATATGAGATGCTTTTTAATGACCTATACAATAAGTTCGTTGCATTATACGATGGTAAGGATGAAAACTATAAAAATGCAATGCTTAAAGTCGGAGATCGTTTGTATGGCGTTGAAGTACTTGGTTACAATCCTCTCAAGGAAGGCCATTTGTAGAAATATATAGATTGACATCTATGGCAGTATTGAAATTACAGGGCCCTCAGGAGTTGAACGAGGGATGTTATTATGAATATGACACCGCAGCCGACATATTGGGTGAAGGCGGTATGGGACGTGTTTACAAGGGTAAGCGTGTCGATCGCAATGGCGGAGAGACGGTTGTGGCTATCAAGGCGATGTATGAAGGCTTGCCGGATCTGGTGATAGAAAGAGCAAGGAGAGAGGCTTCCATCCGTCTGAAGAATGACAGTCTTGTACAGATGTATGGATTCATCGAAACCTCGGGTTTTGATCTTTTAGGTGAGGAAATCATCCAGTATCATGTTGTCAGCGAATATCTTGACGGTATTACTCTCGCAGACCTTATTGTCGGAAATCTCAAAGACAGAAATGGTGAGATCCATCCTAAGATCAAGAGGATATATGAGGAATTCCTCTCTGAACGTGAAGTAAAGGCAACAGAGATAATCAAGAGCGTGCTTTCAGGTATTATGGCATTGCATGATGTCGGATATATCCACCGTGATATTGACCCTACCAACATCATGGTAACCACCGACGGCAAGTACAAGCTCATAGACTTTGGAGTTGCGAAGCAGCTTGTCCGCCTCAATACGACAGACAAAGGCCTGACGTCATCAGGTCAGTTCCTTGGCAAGGCCGGATATGCCGCTCCGGAACTCGTGCTTGGTGATGTGCGCAATCAGAATTATTCGACAGATGTCTATGCTGTTGGAATCCTGTATTATCAGCTTCTTACCGGCCATCTACCTTTCCAGGGCACATCATATAATCAGATGGAAGCGCAGCTGCATAAGAAGATGGTTCTGAAAGATATCAAGTCTTATCAGATAAAGACTGTGATAGAGAAGGCGACTGAAAAAAGGCAGCGTGACAGATATTCGACTTCAGCTCAGTTCAGGGCTGCGATCGATTCGTTTGTATTTCCTGAGCCATGGCATGTAAACAAGACCAAGGTCGCTTTGGTCAGTGTAATTGCAACGATTGCGCTGCTTGTCGGAGCATATTTCCTGATTCCACGTCCGGAACCGGAACCTACTATTGACGAGTTGTATGCAATGTATCTTGAGGATTTGAACAGTGCTGATACCGCACGAGTAATAAGCGGATTTGAAGGAATGAAGCAGCTGTCAGATCTGGACTATCTCCCTGCGGTGCGAGAGGTGGCGAGGACTTATTTGTGGGCGCCCAGAGATAGCTCATATATGTATAGAAAAAAAATCTTAGGAATAGAAGTTTTCGGAGCAGATGTGGAAAAGAAGGAGGGATTGCCTAAAAATGATGAGATAAATTATGATGCTGTTGAATTGTCCCGAAAAATAATAAAGATGTCGGACTCTACAGATTGTTTTTATATGGTATCTCTGACGCATTATTATATAAATGGTGAGGGGGGGCTCTCAAAAAATCTAATTATCGCTCAAAGACTTGCTGAGAAATGCCTTCAGGTAGCGGAACGAAAAGGAGATGTTAAATATATAGAAGCATCAAAACTGATTTTTGACGAAATAAAAACACGGGAATAATGAGAGTAAGTAAAAGAATTTTATTGATGTTTTTGTCCTTGAGCTGTTTTCTTTCTGCTCATGCACAAATTGCAAAATGGCATGTGAAGCCAGATTATGACAATATTGAGGTGCTGGAAAACGGGTATTTCAAGGTCTTGTTGAATGGTCGTTTCGGCTTGCTGGCCAAGAACGGCGTAGCTGTCCTGCCTGTGGAGTATGATGAGATGACGCCATTCCATGAAGACAGAACCTTGCTGTATAAGAACGGGAAGTTCAGTGCAGTCATGGATGTTTACGGAAACGTGATTGACCTTTCTGATAAGAATTATGTTCCGCTGCCGAATGCCAAATGTTTCCATTCCGGATACCTTCTTGTGAAAAAAGGCTCGGAATACTTCTATCTGGATGTGGCCGGCAAGGAAGCTTTTGGCCCGTTTACAGATGCATACCCTTATTCTGAGGGATATGCTTGCGTCAGAGTGAAGACAAACCCTGTAAAGGATCCGTCACTTTTGAATTATGAACTTATCGATCTGGAAGGAAAACCCGCATTCTTCAATGCCGAAGAAAGGGCAGGTATCCAGTTCCTGTCCTCATTGCGAGATGGCAGAGCGCTTCTTGTGTCTAAAGGTAAATTCTACTGGTTTGATTCAGAGTCCGGAAAGATGGAGCAGATTTCGACAGACGGCACAACAAATAAGAAGTCTATTGTGGTAGCATATGATGGCAAGACTCCAAATGTGACACATGCAACGGATTATATTCAGGTAACCGCAAGAGGTGCAGTGTTCGTTTTTGACAAATCGTTGAGAATGACCCGATTTGAGATGACAGGAAATGAGAAAGTCGTATATAGTGAGAAGCCAAAGGAAGACAGGTATTATACGACATATTTCGACAAGACGTTTTACGATCAGAAGCACGGGCTTGTTTTCAAGGGACAGAGACTTTTGCCGCCTCAGTTTGATGAAATCCTTCATATGGAAGGCCGTTATGCAGTTGTGAGGACGAGAGATGATAAGTGTGGCGTCATTACTGTTGATGAGGACAACTCATTTGTATTCAAGCTTAATGACAACGAGCCGATTGACTTCCGTCATCAGTATTATAATCCAAAACTCACCGTCTTGATGCCTCCATACATAAAGTGTTCTGCTGCAATCGTGACAAGCCTTTCAAGAGACTGTGAGATAATGCAGGAGAAAAGAGTCGAAATCGAGAATATCGAGCGCAATGCATTGGAATATATCTGCCGCCTTTCAATACCAAAAGAACTTACGGATACAGTGAGTACGCATCAGTATCAGTTTGTCCTGAAGTATGACGGCCTTCGCTCCGAGGTGAATACAGTGAACGTCGACGAATGGTATGTGAAGTATTATGATGTCAGTCTGGCAAACACAAATACCAATTTCAACATTACGTCTCCTTCCGATACGATAAATGTGGAGTTTGATGTCATAATGACTGAGGCTGCAAGAAATGATGACAGGTATTATCATAAGACGGTAAATGTCACTTCTCCTGATCTTGGCTATGAACCTGTATGTATCAAGATCAACGAGAATCGCCACTCATTCCAGATTCATGGTGTTGAAGAGGGTAGAGTGCGTTTTTATGTGAATATCACAGAAGACGGATGTCCTTCGATTGTTTATCCGTTCGAGATGGTATTCACAAAGCCTGCACCGGAGGACACTGAAAAGAAAACGACAGTCACTGTAAAGGCTGTACGTAAGCCGCAGCCAAAACCTGCACCAAAGAAAGAAGAAAAACCATTTTTCCTAGATAACATTTATGATTAAATAGATATGAATAAGATGAATAGATTGAAATTTGTGCTGGCAAGCCTATGTGTCGTATTGGTGACAAGTTCTCTCTCAGCCCAGTCAATCTTAGACTATAAAGTGCAATTGACCGATAACCTCGTCAAGGTATGCAGCATGGGTAAGTACGGCATCATGACCAATGACGGCACCAGTGTGGTGTCAGTTGAATTCGATGATATCATATTCAGTGATGATAGCCTTGCTGTTCTTACCAAAAATGGTAATGAGATTTGGGGAAGTGTGGGCCTTGATGGTGTAGCTCATATCTTCAAGAAGAGCATTTGTAAAACAGTGCAGAACAAAGCCTATTTTTCAGAAGGTTATATTGTTGTCCAGCATAAGAACGGCAAGTATATGTTCATGGATAGGGAAGGTGATTTTTTGAAGATTAGGGAAACCGTACAGAATGTATGGTTTGATGATGATAAATTGACGCGCCCTTTTCTTAATGGATACGCATCAGGTTGGAGAACCAAAGATAATGCAATGTATCATGTTGATCTAAACGGTCGACGTCGATTCAATTTCCGTGGAAATGTCACTACTTATAGAACTGCTGTCCATAACAATAATGGGAAGATGGAATGTGTTATCATCACTCCATCAGGCGTGTATCGTTGTCAGGAAGACTCTCTGTATTATGCAAATATCATAGAGACATTGGAAAGTACTCCGAATTATGTTTCAGAATTTGACAGCGAAAGCGGATACGTGGTTTTGAAGTTCAACTCGTATTACCATGGTATCTTATATCTGGATAGTAAAGGTCGTGCTGTCAAATTTTCCAGGGACGATAAAGGTGAAGTGTATTTCATCGAAGAGGCGAGGCCTGTAGTAAAGCCGGAGGAAGTTGTAGTAGAAGAGGTTGTCGAGGAACAAGCTGCCCCTGTCTTTGATATTGAAAAAGATCTGAATATAAGTTTGAGGTATTCTTCAGTTCGTGCATCAGAAGATTATGAGGCACGGGTCACAATAGTGCTGAAGAACAATTCAGAAGTTCCGTCTGGAGACATAAAAGTCAAGGTGTCTTATGAGGATAAGTCTATTTCGCGCACCGAATCGATAGAGCCTGGCAAGGGCGAAACCGTTACAGCTGTAGTAGATGCAAGAATGAGGCAAACTTCAAAGAATGTTTCATTCAAGATCACAGCAACAGATGCTGCCGGGAAAAGTGTATCTGTAACCAAGCAGGCGACAATTCTGCAGTATCGTCCGAACTGATGAAAGTTATAATCTGATTCTTTATGAAGAGGTCATTGCTTCTCCTTTTGATATATATAACAGGAGCGATATCTGTTTATTCTCAGGATCGCGATGCATTGGAAGATTCCGTCATTATTGGCGGAATCTCTCGTTCCCTTGTGGAGATGCTGCTCGTTAATAGTGACGATCAGATGACCCCTGACCATAAACTGATGGTACAGTGGGCGTATGCTGAGTTTATGAAAGATGTGGCTAAGGAACATCTGGTGATGTTTTCGGACGAAGAGCTGCAAAGCATAGCAGATTATTACAGGACTGATATTTACAGGTATACTTCTTCTGGGGTGTTTCTTACGGAATTTGCCGATAACCTCATTAAGGCTTTGCAGTATGAACTGGGATTAGGTAAGGGCTTTACTTATGAATTGCCGGATCCAACTTACGGAGCTGACGTGAGGAAGTTTATCGACGGGGTGTTGGTCACTGTCAGACCTATGGTGGATAATCTGTTGTCAGATGATAGCGCTTTGCTTGTAAAGGCGAAGGAGGCCGGAATGACTCAAAGTCAAGCGACACAGATTTCCGGAGCGGTCCGTCGTTGCATAGACAGGCTTGGCGATATATACTTACTTTCGCTGATTGATTATATTAGCGAGGATTCTCTTTTAGAAATGGAGAAGTTCTGCATGTCGCCTCTTGGGAAGAAATATCTCATATATTCTCAGAAAATTCAAAATGCTGCGGAACTTCTGGTTGAGGATTTTTTCGCTCAGTTCCAGAAAATGGTTGAGGATGAGAATAATTCGTCGAGAATAGAATCATCAATTGCACACTATGTGTCCGTGTCAAGAGCATTCCCGGACTATTATCCGGTACTTTATCGCCCGAATGCAGAATTGAAAGTCGGAAAGGGAACATATTCCGGACAGACGCGTGCTAAGGTACCTCATGGCATAGGAGAATTGACCGATAAGAAGGGTGTCAAGTATAAAGGTTCTTTTAAAGACGGCAAGAGACATGGTCTGTTTGAAGTTGTCAAGCCTGGCCAGCAGCCTGTGCTTCAATTCTGGATTGATGATAAATATAACAAGAACATTCCGGTAGACGATGTGGCTGGTCAGATACCTGACGTGCATCTCAACAACGGAGAACCTGTCGGGTATGGGTATTATTATGACCATGTTGGTCAGATTAATTATGCCGGTGTTTTTGTAGATGGAGAACTGAACGGAATCGGTCAGGTTGTATCTCCGGACAGGAGTGCTCAAGGCAATTTCGTCAATGGACAGCTCGTTGAGGGAAAGATGGTATGGAAACACACTGAGTGGAGTATTAATGAATTTACCGGCAGGTTTTCGAATTATCTCAATGTGGGAGTAAGAAAACTGGTCAGTAAAGATGGTGGCAGACAAGAGCAGCATGTCGGATCTTTTGTGAATGGCGCTCAGGATGGCGAAGGGTCAAGAAAAATAGTCGCCTTGCATGATGTGATTGACATTTCCGGCACTTATGCATATGGAAAGATGTACGGAAAGGGACTGTTTAAGCGAGTCTCTAAAAATGACGGCAATGGAATCCGCAGTACGGAAATTTATGATGGTGACTTTTTTGCCGATACCTTCCACGGCAATGGTAGAATGACTGTATCCTTGTCTGATATTCCTGCTGGCTCTTGGACTTTCACAAGGTGTAATGTGAAGTTGCCAAGTGTGGTAGCTGCTTCGATGGAAATCGTCATGGAAGGAACCTTTGAGTCAGGTGCTTTTGTCAGTGGACGCGTTTCATATTCGGACGGTTCGTGGTTTGAAGGTGCTTTTACATCTTCCGGTCTTGCTCAGGGACGTATGTTGCGTAAGTATTCTGACGGATCTTGGTACGAAGGAGAATGTAAGGATGGAAAGTGTGACGGATATGGGGTAATGAGTTATCAGGATGGAACGATGTATAAGGGCATGTTCAAAGATGGCAGGCCGGTAAATGCTGGAATTGCAAAGCCTCAGGATGATGAAGGGATGCCGGAGGTCGATTATTCCGAAGAAAGGACATTCAGTTATGCTGAAGCGAATCTGCGTAAAGGACAGGCACGTTTGATAACTCCCGCCGGAGTCAAGATGATTCTGCGGGTTTCGTCAGCTGTCGATGTGGTGTGCAAAGGACGTTTTGAGAAGAACATAATGGTTGAAGGACGTGCGACTTCTTCTGAAGGTACATGGGTGGAGGGACGCTTTGAAGATGGTGTTCTTGTGCAGGGCCGCGGCAGGACTACAGATAAGTATGGAACCATCTATGAAGGAGATATCAGAAACGGCTATCCTCATGGAGCAGGAAAATGTACATATTCGGACGGCACTTCATTCAAAGGGTATTTTGCAAATGGCAATAGAATGTCTGGTACACACTATGCAGCGGATGGCAGTGTCATAAAGGTGTACGATTAAATGAATGTCCTTACGGAAATACGGTATGGCATTTGAAGAAAATAAGGAGGAGGATCATGACAGATTCTCCTCCTTATTGATAAAATTCCCTATCTTTGCCCCTATGAAAGACGAAAGACTCATGAGCATGCAGGCGGAGGCGGTCCAGCGGGAGCTGGAGGCGCTGGTGCGGAAGTATGCGGCCGGGGGGCTGAAGGCTGAAGGCCGCGGGGCGGGGGAGTCGTACCTTGCCTTGAAGAAGATTGCGGGGAGGTCGAGGGAGTATGCGGACAGGTCTTTCGTGGTGCTTGTGGTGGGACCGGTGAAGTCCGGCAAGTCGACTTTCGTGAATCTGGTGGCGAATGCCTTCGTGAGTCCGACCCATTATCTGGAATGTACGGTGCGTCCTTCAATCATTTCTCGTACGGACAATAAGGCTGAAGAAGTTATAACTGCCTATCTTTCAGAGGTTCCGGGGATGGCTGTGGAACAGGTGGATGCGATAATCGACAGTCTCAGGGGCCTGATAAGGCCG
>JAEIGA010002356.1_pt1 | contig 30190 bp, 29 predicted proteins | sample 9270691 | NCBI WGS metagenome assembly JAEIGA01 (sample SAMN17057246, study PRJNA624740) | gut metagenome | biome: biome; isolation source: fecal sample | host: Bos grunniens | place: China: Xizang | collected 2019
GCGCTTGTTTCGGCGTCTCCGGCGCTCTTCGCGGCGGCTCCTGCGCTTGTTTCGGCGTCTCCGGCGCTCTTCGCGGCGGCTCCTGCGCTTGTTTCGGCGTCTCCGGCGCTCTTCGCGGCATTTGTTGCATTTATATTAGCGGCCCTTTGATGTGCTAAGGCTTCAGCTGCACTTACCTCTGCTTCGCTTGCTTTTAACGTGGCATTTCCTAGAGCAGTTTTTGCTCTGTTTGCATAATCTTCTGCATCTTTTGCGCTCTTCGCGGCGGCTTCCGCTTTAGATACGGTCTCCGCGATGATGTCCCAACCGGAGCTTGCTTCCAGAGCATCTCCGACCTCCCTCTCGGTGTTTGCGTTATCTCCTTCGCTCACCGCGAAGATAAAGGTCGGCGCGCCGATCACAGCACCGTCGGCGTCAAAGACGTGCAGAGTGCACTCAATATTTCCCTCGATGGAGAGTGCCTCCACCGTCGGCGTGTAGGTGATCGTGTTATTGATGTGATCAATCACGCATGCGTCCACGCAACCCGTGCCGTTGTATCCGTTCTTTACGGCAATCGCCGCCGTCACACCGGGCGGAAGCTCGATCAGCTCCGAGCCGTCGCGCAGGGTGAAGATCACCTCGTGGGCTACTCTGTCACCGACACTGAACGGCACCGTTACCTGATGTCCTCTGCGTGAGAGATCTAAGGTAACCCGCCGTTTGACTATCAGTCCCATTTCTTTTTCTCCTTTCGCTTTGGTGCTTTCATTCTAACAGAAAAAGGGGGGCTATGAAACCCCCCTAAATTCCGTATTTTTTAGCCTGCCAAAAATCCGTCTACCGCGTCGGCCGCATCCTCGGAGATGATCTTGATCCATCCGTAGATGCAATTCCACACGTTGCGAACGGGGATACCCGTCACCTGCGCGATAGCGAAAGCGAACTTGCGAAGCGCACCCACAAGGGCACCCCACTCCTTCTCGCCGTTTATCACCTTCCGTATCGTGGTGTATACCGAGACGACCTGTCCGACGAAATCGGTGAGCGAATCGAGCGCGGAGTCTGTAAGACCCCAGCCCTTGGTCACGAGATCCACAAGATCGCGGATGAGCGGCATACCGCCGAAGAAGCCCGTGAAGATATCCATTGCGAGATCCTCGATAACGTCCTCCCTCTTGATCGTCTTGCCGCGCATAAAGCGGAAGAAGAGCGTCAGAGCGGCCATCCATATCGCGTTGGAGGAGATCGCCCAGATGCTCTTCCAAAGCTTCTTTGCGACCGTCTTCTTGCGGCTCTCAAGCCGCGCCCTTGCCGCGTCGGACATCTGGAAGGTCTTCAGCTGACGGTTGATCGAGTGAAGCTCGCCCGCGTTGTCGAGTAATCTCGATAGGCTTCGCATCGAGTCCGCGGAGAACATAACAAGACCCTTGATCCATTCCTGGTCCGAGCGCATCGCGCGGGATTTCTCCGTTGCGAGGGCGTTCTGCTGGGTGTTAAGAATGACCTCGGTGAGTTTCTCGCCCGCCGCCTTGAGATTCTCCTCGCTGCCGTAGGGTGCTGCCTCCGTGGCCGTATCGTACTTGCACGCCTCAAAAAGTGTGCAGATCACGGCGCGGTCCATCCACCCGATGGGCTTCATCGTGGTCTCGCGGAACTCGTTTAGCCCCTCGGTGACTTTTCCCTTGACTTTTACGGTGCCGTCCTCCCTCTCGATGACGCCTTGCGCAAGGTAGGCGTAATTGTCCTCGTGGCGGACTCTTGCGAGCGGGCACCACCGATCCACGATCTTTCCGTACTCTCTAAGGGCCGCACGTCCTTCCTTCGTGAAGATGCTATTCGCTGTGAAGCCGATGTGCTTGGCCGCTTTGGCGAGCGATTTGAATCCCACCTCCGGGAGTGCCGCCGCGTACGACGACCACTGCGAGAGGAGCACCTTTCCGTTCAGGCCGATGCCCGCCGTCGCCATACCGCCGCGAAGCGCGCCTACGATCTGATTGAGGAAGCTGTCCTTTCCCGTCTTGAGTCCTTGGATGTCCGCGATCAGCTCCTTGAAAAAGGCGTGATTTCCTTTCGTTTCGCGATTTCGCTCGCCCCATACCTCGCGTGCAACAGATGCGACCTTCTCGGCGTCGTTGGGATCTCCTGTAATGGATACGTTATAGATCCTATCGTAGAAGTCCACGGCCTGCTGCATCGTCGCGTAGGTGACGATGGCGCGTGCGTGCCGCTCGTAGGTCTTAATAATACTCTCTACACGCAATGGCTGGCGTGCTCCGATCTCTCTTGACTTGTTAGCGGAAATGTTGCTGACGCTCTGCAGCTCGTCGTGATATGCAATCGTTTCCACCTTCTCGGCCGTATCTGCACGCTTGATGGGGAAATAAAATCCCTCCATTACGTTGGAAAATCCAAGACGCTCAAGGTCGGTCGTGCGCTTCATCTCGCGCAGCTCTCCGTTCATGCTCTTCTCGATAATAGAGAGGAGCTCGCGGTCGGCGTCGATCATTTTTTCCTTGATGGCGTCCATCGTCGGCTTCACTGCCGCGCGAAGCTCCTCGATGCTCATCTGCTCCACCTTGAAGGTGTCCACGGTTACCGCATCTCGCGCCCTTTGCTCCGCTTCCGTCGTGCTGATTCCGTAGTCCTCCTCCAACTGCCGTTGGAACAGCTGCCGTTTGATCTCGATATTCGCCTTCGACGTCAAAGCGCGTGCCATCTGCACGTTGTCGTCAAATCCTTTGAACTGCACGCCCTTCGTGACAAAGCCCATCAGCGCGTGATCCTGTCGAAGCATCATATAGAGCGACAGTGCCTGATCCATCGGAATACGCTTGTCGTAAATATCGACGTAACGCGCCTGAAGATCTCTCAGGTAGTGCTTATTCTCTTTTTTATCGAGAAATTCGTGATATCCCTTCATTACGTCGGAATAGGTGACCTCAAGAGCCGCCGCCGCGTCGCGGAACATCAGGAACATATCGGTGAAGTATCCGCCCTCTATGTATCCGTCGTAGCGTCTGACCACCGAGAGCGGGTCGGCGAACTCGTTGTAATACGCTCGGTAAGCCTTCCAAAGGAAGAAATCCTTACCCTTTAGGGATTCTGCGATCTTTAGCTTTCCTACGTACTTCTGCGCGATGGGAAGCGCGTCCTCCCACTTGCCGGCGCGCCATACTTTGTTGTAGCCCTCGGCAATTCGGCGGAAGTGCGCGAGCACCTTTGAGAACGCCCACAGCTCATCTGCCGTAACCCTGCCTTTTCCGTTGGAAATCTCTTGCAAGGTATCCGCGATAAACTCGGAATATTCGCCGTCCTCCGTTTTCGTCTTGTTCAATAGGTTTTTGGCGTTATCGGAATGGTACCACTCGTTAAGGCCGCGCACCTTTTCGCGGAAATTGTTCACCGAGAACGTGCCGCGGTACTCAAATTTCGCAAGCTCGCGGAGCAGATCCATCACACGGTCGCCCTTGATCTCGGTCGCGTTATCGAAGGTACCGCGCTTCATATCACGGATGCTCCGTGCCTCACGGTCGAGGGCGAGCGTCGCCTTATGGTAGCTCATTACCTCGTTGACCTTTTGTTTTGCCTCGGATTCGGACGTTTTTCCGCCCTCGGCAAATGCCTCTCGGAGCGACTCGTCAATGCTGTCGCGGATCGCCTGCAGCTCGTCCGTCGATGCGTTGTAAAATGCGTCGACGTTTTCGTCTACGTTTTTGAGCCGCCCATACAGCTCGTCGATCTCAAAGAGCGCGTCCGCGGCGTTCATATCCTCAAGATAGGCGTACCCGTCTACCTCTCGTGCAAAATCGGTAACGAACACCTCGGCCGAAACCGCCTTGCCGTCGCTCTTCTTGTTCTGCCAACGGCCCATAAAGGACTTGACCCCCGACTCGTCGAGCCTGTGGCGGATCTCGCCCTTCATCTCGTCCGAGAAGGTAAGACGCTGCACGTAGCCGCTAAGGTAGAGGAGCGTCTGCTCGATCTCGGCGTACTCGGGGTTTTCAAGCTTCACGCTTTGCGAGAGCTCCTCGAAGATCATATTTCCGACCGATCGCATAACGCCCTCGAGTGCCTTCTCGGTTTGCGCGGCGTTCATTCCCTGCCACAGCTCTTCTTCAATGATATTTTTCTTACGGCGCGAGAGCTTATCAAAGCCCGGGATTGTGCCCTCAATTTTTTGTGCGTCCTTTAGCGTGTAGACCTTACCTCCGCGCTCCTTAGCGATCAGCTCGTTATACTTCCCGCGATTGACGTAGGTATATCGGCTATTGCTCAAAGCCTTCGGTGCGTATTCTCTCTTCTTGGCGAGCTCTGCGTCGTAGCGCTCCACCATCTCACGGAACGGACGCGCGCTCTCAAGCTCGAAGAGACGACGATCTCTGCCCGTGATGTAAGCGTTGACGCCCTTGAGCCGACCTTCCAGCCGCGATCTCTCACCGCTAAAGCCCGATTTTCCTTCAATCTCCGAGAGCCGCTCAAGGATCTCGCGCCGCTCGTCTATCTTCGCGTCGATATTGACGATCTCCGCCTTGTACTTCTCCACGATCTCGCGCTCCACCGGCGTCGCCGCCATTTCGTAGAACATCTCCGACAGCTGCTCGCGAGCAAGCGTATCCCGAAGAGAGAATTTGCCCTCAAGGGATTCCTTAATAGAATACCTTCCGTGCGAACGGTTATCTTTACGGCGTGCCATTGCGCGCTCCCAGCTAGCGTTCTTCACGGCGTAGTCGACCTGATCGGGTCTCTTGCCGGCGAGAACGTCAGCGGCCACGACGTCGGCCTCTGTCTCGGCGTCGATACCGTCGTTGTACCAACCTTCAAAGTATCCTCCCTTGTCGACGAACTTGCCAAAGGATTCTTTCGCCGCTTCGAGATCGTAGATCGGCTGCAATGGCTTTGTCTCGCTCTCCGACTGTCTCGTCTCGTTTACGAGCTTCATGTAGTTGGGATTGTCGAGGAACTGTGAGAAGCGAGGCTTCAGGCCTCTCTCCTTGACGAGGGCGAGATACTTCGCGCGGTCGTTCTGATGCTCGCTCGGGTAGATCATCTTTGAGACCTTCTTCTTTGCCGCGTCGCTCTTGGCTACGCTGTCGGCATAGCGATCCCAAAGATTCTCGTCGGAGACGCTGTCGCTCTGCTCCTCGTTGAATACCGTCCAATCGTAGAATTCCGCTACCTGTGCGCCAGTTCTCACGGTATGGAAAGGAATAACGACATCCGTCCATTCCTGTGCGAGAGCCCACTCGACGCCCGCCGTATCCGTGGCTACCGCTACGATGCCGACGTTCGGGTACTGCTCTCTCAGAGCGATTGCCTCCTCAAGGTTGGCACTCTGCCTCTCGTCGATCACGTAATCTCCGTTCGCGTCTCTCGTAACGTAAACGGAAACGTTTATATTCATTCCCGTTGGAGCGAAAATGCGCGCATAGTCCGTGTCCTTGGTATACGATAGACCTTTAAGCCCGCGAAGCGATGCGTCCGTGATCTGCTGCATATTCTCGACGATGAAGGCCGCCGTGTAATCCGAGAAGGAATACCAGCGCAGACCGTAGTGCTTATTCAGGTTGGAGATGATCCTCGGCGAGAGCTTGAGAATCTCCCCGTTATACGCGGTGTAGTCGAGCTGTTTTTTCGCCCACGACGCGCTCTGTGCGTACTTGAGAATATCCGTCACCTGCTCGGCGTTTACGCCTCCCGAGGCCGCAAGATCGGCGCGCCGCTTTTCTGTAGCAACGTCCTCTGCCGTCAGAAGGTGGATACCCATATTGTATTGCGTGATCCATTTGCGATACCGATCCCACATATTGTCCGTGTCCTTGCGTCCGTCGAGGAATCGATGGTAGATCCCGCTCTTATCGTTGCGGAGCTTGTCGTTCACGACGGGCTTTCCGGCGGCCTCGTAATCCGCGATGGCAATATCTCTCTGCTCGATGTAGCGAAGCACCATCTCGTTGTACGCCTTGCGGTCGAGGGATACGTAGCAATAGAGGCATTGCGGCTCCTTCGCGATCTCGTAGAGCTTCTGCGAGACGAGGAAGGACTCCATCTGCGAGAGCGGACGCTTGATCTTCTCGGATACCATCTCGACGAAGGCGTTGTACGCGAGCGTTCGGACGCAGATCGTCGTATTCTCGACCGAGTAGTCGTAGGATCCGTTCTTGACGAGCGTCTTTCTTGTTACCTTATCCTGCGGCAGAATGTCCGCATACGCCTCCATAATGCTGACCATCTCTGCGGTTTGCTCGATCGCGAGGTCGAGCTCCTTGGCCGAGATCTTTGCCATCGAGCGCACTTGATATTCCCGCTGTGCCTTGGCGATGGTGTCCGAGTACGCAAGGCTGAAGCGCAGGTCGTCCACCTTGTTCTCCACCTTGGCCTCGATGGGATTCCTCGGGAGGTCCTTTCCTACGACGAAATCCTCTTGGAGCAATCTTTTGCGGTCATCCAAACTTTTTTTATCAGAGGGGTTGCTTTTTTTCGCAGGATCGGGTATAATAGGCGTAGAAGATCTTTCGTTAATAGTTGCCAACCATTCGTGCAGTTGGTGATTAACTTGCGGGAGATCTTCTTTTTCGTATTCCACCTTAACACCGTTATTTAGTAGATTGTTACGCATATAATTGTCCTTGGACGGCACAAGCGTAACTATCATGTTATATTTTGTGTTTTTTGAGTTAATATCTTTCACCGTATTCAACTCAATCGATGCCGTGGTATTGTCGCCTTTCGCCGTAGGTACCGATGCAAGAATGTTTAACCTTTTATTGTTCATTCTTACAATGGCCAAGGGATGGCTTATAATTTCGGGCAACTCTTTCATAATAGCGCCGAAATTATGATAATTCCCTTTGATTGCGCCGTCGTGGCGAGCCGCAAGATAGAAGGAATCAAAGCGCATAATGATCTCAAGATCCTCTGCATCCTCCACGTTGTTGAGAATAATATCAGGGGTATTCTTGGAAATAGATACAAAGTTACCTGCTTCCTTATTTTCGATCGCTTTTTCGTCGCTCATTGAAAGCACCGTATCTACGCTCTCGCCAAGAGAAATGTCCTCCATAAGAGAAAATTTAATACCATCGAGCTCGTCTGCGGCCGCTGCACCGTCGGCGCCGTTACGTGCGATCGCAAGGGTGGCGCGGCTGGTTGCGCTGGCGTCGCGCAGAGCTTTCACAAACAGGTCCTCAAGACGGCGGCGTTCGGTGAGGAGTGCCTTCTCCACGACGCGCTGCTCCGTCGTTTTGTAGGCGAAATCGCCGTCCATAGAGCGCATGCGCTTTAGGATCTTCGAGAAGAAATCCTTGACCAGACGCCAAATGCGGGCGAAGAGGTTTCTATGCGTGCCTGCCAGCTCGTCCATCACGCGCTCGCTCGTCAGGATATCGCCAAGGGAATTGCAGATGACCTCCTCCTCGGCGTACTCGTAGCTGATCTCGCGGCCAAGGACGTCGGCGTACTGCTTCTGTCTTTGTTTGACGAGGTTTTGGAAGCCTCCCTCTCGATAGAGCCTCGTGCGGATGAAATCGCGCAGCTCTGCGTACAGCTTCGGGGAGTCCACGCGGATGGCGTGACCGATCTCGTGCGTCAGAGCGGACTCCAAGGCAACGTCGTAGAGCTCCACCGCGACGTCCTGTCCTCGGATCTTGATCTTTCCCGTTACCTTGCCGGCGTCGATGTTCAGATAGATCATACGCTTTACGGGATCGAAATAGCCGTTCTCGTCGTTCAGCTTGCCGTCGTACTCGTGTCCTTTCTGCACGGTCACCTCGTACCCGGGGATGTACTTCATCACCTGCTTGATCTTCGCGATCGCTTTTTTCTGCATCGGGGAGAGCTCGGAGCGCTCCACGTCGTCCGAGATCGTAACGTTGCTCGTGTTTTCGGTCGTCTCAGAGGCCGTTTTTTCGCCCTCTGTGCTTTCTTTGCCCTTTTCGGCTTCAACTGCCCGCTTGCGCTCGGCAATTCGCTCCTCACCGCGTTTTCTGCGCTCGTCGGCGGCTCTCTGCTCCTCGGCGATGGCGTCGGCAATGCGCTTGCCATCGTTGAACGCCGCCTTGATCGTATCGGTGTCCAAGGAAAGCACTCCCCTGCGATCGGAGAAAGGAAGCGTTTTGATCATTTCATCGACGCTTCTTCCATTGCTGTCCTGCCCCATCTTTCTTGCGATCTCAAACCAGAGAGGATATTGATACGCCTTTCCCTTGTTCTCGTACTTGGCAAGCCCCTTGTAATAGGCGTCTCGGGTCTCGCCCTCGTATTTTTCGCCGTAGTCCTCACCGGCATTCTTGGCGGCAAGGGCTTTTGCCTCTTCTTCGAGATCGACAGCTGCGGCCGTCTTTACCTTTTCGGAGTATACACCGTACTCCCTCTCGAAGGGGGTCGGCTCGTAGCTTTCTCCAAAGCGTTCCGCTTCTTCGTCCGTGAAGTATTCCTTTGATGCGGTTTCCGTCTTTCTCGCAAGCTTGCCCGTCAGTCGGTATTTGGTGCGAGATCCCTCCTGTGCCTTATAGACAGCGTCGAGTATCTTGTTGATCTCGGCGTCTTCTGCGAGCTTTGCCGCGCCGTACAGATCCGTGTTTGCGTGTGCAAGCTCCGTGATCTGCCGTCCTCTTTGCACGTCAGCGGCGTTCGTCTTTATGGTGTTGCCCGCAATACCTGCGCCACCAAAGCCAAGACCCATAAGCGCACCGCTTGCACCCGCCAAGAATACATCTCCCACCGAAGAGAGCCACGCTTTTGCTACGGCTTCTCCTTCGGCCATACCTTGCTCTATATACTCGTTTACGGTGTTCTTAAAATTGGATTTATCCCCTGCAATAATCCTGTCGGCTCCAATTCCCATTGCTTCGGCAATGGCTTCCTCCAAGGCGTTCGTTCCAACGTTTTTTACAAGATAGCCGGCAACGTTTTTCTTAAATGCTGCAGAGTCAAACAGCGCGTCAATTCCCATCTTTTCTGTGATCGCTTCAATTACACCTGCAGCAACTCCGTTTAAGATCGCCTGACCGTCGCTCAACCCTCGTTTTTTGGAATCCGCGATCACACTTGACATTGCCTGCGAGCCCATACCGATGAGGGAGATCGCCTGTGTCGCGGCAACGCTTCCACCGCCCGTAAGAATGGCGATGCCCGTCATAACCGCGCTGTCCAAGCCCGACATGGTGGTATCGTAGAGGAATTTGCCAAAGCCCGACATATCCTCGGAAACCTTTTGACGCCTTATATCGCCCAAGGTCGTGTAATATGGCGTTTTGTCGATTTCTCTGCCTAGCACTGCTTTGTCGATAATGCTTGATATTCCCTCAATTCCCGACGCGGCTTTATTAAAAATCGAGTATACACTATTTCCAAAGTCGCCTGTTTTCCGTATCTGCAATGCCTTTTCTTCCAGCTCACGGGTTTCGAGCTCCTCTGCCAATCCCGTCATATATTCCATCGACAAGGGATCTACGCTTCCATCTCGAAGCTGATTTGCGTACCAAGATAAGAAATCAGCCTCTTCGTCCGTGAGATACTTTGCTCTGTCCGTCATAGCGTTTTCGCGGCCAAAGGCATTTAGTGCCGCAATTTCTTTTCTATCAAACCAAGGCATCCAAATGGGAACATCGACCTTCTCGTCTTTCCCGTACTGCCCCTTATACTCCTCGGGGATATACGATTGATAGGTCGATTTCATGACCTCTTCGGGCGTACGGTTTGCGATCTCGATCATCTGACGCTCGCGCGTCTTGGCTGCCTGCCGTTCGTCGTATTTCTTGATGATCTTTTCTTTGGATAAAGCACTTTTGGACGAGGCACTATTCTGTGCCCCGCCCATTCTTTTTTGGTCGTATTTTTTGATGATTTCTTCCTTCGTCATGTTGTCACCTCGTCAATCCAACATTCCTTCCATAATGCGGCCGATCTGATCCTCGGTGAGGGCGTATCCGCTCTTGTCGCGGAACTTTTCGAGTGCATCCCATATCTCGGTCGCGCTCTTGCCCTCCAAGGCTCTCGTGTACGCTTCCAGCGTCGTGCCGTCCGCGCTTACCATATTGTAGAGTGCTTGCAGCTCTCGGGTTGCCATGATCTGATTGGTAAGGTAATTGACCTCGTCGTACGAGAGCGTCTTTTCCTTGCCGTCGGCGTCCAGATACTTCCAGCTCATAAGATCGTTTCGGATCTCGGCCTCGGTATAATCCTTGTGCTCGCCGAGGTAGTCCTCGTCCACGTCCTTGTTGGAGCCCGTCGCCACGCCGGCGTAAATACGCATTGCCTCGTCGTAGGTGGTGGCTCCCGTATCGTTATCGCCCTCGTAGTCGAAGAGGCCCTTTGCCGTCTTCAACTTCTGCTCCATCTCCCACGCGGCTTTGTCGCTTTCGGGGGTATAACCTCCGTTCTCCTCAAGCTGAAGCATCGCGGCGTAGCTACCCGCCATATTTGCTTTGTCAAGCATTTCCGCCCCCTCGGCGTTGTATCTCGCCTTTGCCGCCTCGTAAAGCTCGGGTATCATCGCGTCCACGCCCTCCATCACGTCGTTATAGGCCGCAGAGCCTGCCGCCGCGGCGTAAGAAGAGCCGTACCCACCCGTCAACCCTGCCGCCTGCGCTACGGTGTCCCTGCGGGCTCTGTCGGCCTGCTTGAGCGCCTGGTCTCGGTAGATCTTGTAGACCTCGTCGGCGTTGACGTCGTACTCAAACGGATCTCGCCCGAGATACTTCTCGATGTATTCCTTCTGCATTTGAAGGTACTTGTCGCTACCCGTAAGCTCGGTCGTATCAACGGAGGCAGGGGGCGTCGTTTCTTTTTGTTGATTTTGATCGTCCTTTAAAACCCAACCGTTTATTTCCTTGAAAACGTTACTTGCGTTTTTACCGTTTTCTTTCGTATCTTCGTATGAATATAGTTCTTTGAGCAAATTGTTTTTTTCTTTTTCGAGTTTTTCCTCTTCCTTCTTCTTGTTCGGATCCGTATAAATTCCGCTCATTCCGCTTTTCCTCCTTTTTTCTTCTACCATTCCAGATCTGCGCCCTTGGCAAACGCACCGCTTTCGCTCGTAAGAAACTGCTCGGTAAACGTTTCGTAAAGTCCGACCACACCGTCGCTCTTTCGATAGCAAGGGATATATTCTCGTATCACCTCGTGCCCTCTGGAGATCCTTGCGCTGTAGAGCTTATATTCTCTCTTTGAGGTCACCACACCTGAGGATGCCGAATTATACCCGAATATAGAAATTGGCACGGTGTGCGGCGTCAACGTCGCGGAGATACTTCCCCCGCCTTTTCTCGCCCCCGCTTCGTCGTATACGTTCACGAGGCGTGAGTTGAGAAAGTTGGTTTGCAGTCGGTATACGGTATCTACCGTCAGCTTGCACGAGATCGTAACGCCCGTATTGAAGCCGTAGTAAATGCTATTGGCGGACAGCGGATACACGACATAGAATCGCGTCGCATCGCTATTCTCTCTCGATCCCATTGGTATTCTGTCTTGCAGAATGGGAAACGATGCGACGATCTCGGCACCGATGGCGTTGTCGGCACATACGTCCGTGATAATATACGGGTAGGTACCCTCCTCGGCAGATTCGATATACTCCACTCTCTGATACGGCTCACGTGGATCGACGGGGGTCGCACCGCCTCCGGTTGCCGTTATGATGATATCCCGATCGCAGTATTTGCCCGCCGTCTTCAGGCGAACGGACGTGCCGCCTTGCACGGTAATGTTGTGCGTGCTCATACCGCTACCACCTCTCCGTCGTATACGGGGAGCGCGGCGATCACCTCGCTTACCAGATCGGCTCTGTCACCCATCGCATCGATCATGACGTTCAATCTCTCAGAGGTAGACCTCGACCACGCCTCCATGGCACGGAGCCTTTCTTCCACCGTCCCTTGCGTTCGGGGCGGCTCAAATCTTACGGGGATCATACCGATTCTCCTTCCTCATACACTCTCGTGATACCGTATAGCTTCATCTCTCCCTTGCCCGTGATACGTAGGCGGAAATGATCGCACCGTCTCGGCATCACGTGCACGGTGTCTACCTTCGGGGTGCACCGCTCACCGACCGCGCGGCGCAGGGAGATCCAACGGCCGTCGCTGTCGTACTGTATCCATACGTTAAAGCTCGCGCCGAGCTCAAGGCGTACACGCGCCTCCAATCGGCAGATATACTTCTTCTCCATATCCGAAAAGCCGATATCTCCGCTCTCGTACATATAGCGCACGTGCTTTTCTTCGGGCTCGTCTCCCTCTCGGAGCTCGTGATATAGGATGCCGCTTCCATCTGCAATACACAGCCTGCCTCGATATTCCTCGATATAGGTTACGGCTTTGTCTGTTAGCTCCCTTTGCCACGTGCCATATCTAGTGTCGAATACGAATATATAGGGTTCTTCCTTACGGTCGGTGCAGCCGACGACGTACTTCTCTCCTTCGATCCCAGCCACGGCGTTTCGATATTTTCCGCCCTCGATGGGCTCGGAGATCTCCGTCACCCCGCTGCCGTCGAAGCGGACGAAGCCGCCGCGCGCCTTGTAGTAAAGGTAGCCGCCAAGCTCTGCGATCGATGCCGAGGAGCCCGCCTCGACCCCGCGGCACGGCACGTTATAGATCTGATGCGCTCCCGAGGAGGCGACGTAGACCTTGTGGACGAAATCCTCCTTGAAGAAGATCGGATTGTCACCGTACACGCAAGCCCCTGTAAAACCGCCGTAGGAGCCGACCGAGGCCGCATAGCCCGATTCACTCGCTACCTCGGAGATTGACCAATCGGAGAAGCTACCGAGCCTCGTCGCGTAGATCTCGTTGACCTTACCGTCGTATAGGCACGCCCACAAGCGGTTTTTACACTCCACGATATGATCGAATCGGCGGAAATCCGTGTCGTAATTCACGAAGAAACCGTCGGGGTTTACCATGGTCAAGCCTCCGCTCGCGTCCGATTCCGGTCGGGCTCTGGAAAGCTCTGCCCCCTTGCCGTTATCGACGATCGTTACCTTCAGCTGACACGTAAGCCCGGGAATATAGACCGCACCGTCCTCTTCAATGATAGTTTTGTTTAGGTCGTCAAACTTCCATTGAAACGCTCCTTCGTTCGCCGCTCCAAATCCGACAAAGGATATATTTTCGCAATTGTTGCTTGCTTTGATATCCAAGCCGCTGATCTTTATGTAAGTAGGAGTACCGGCAAGCGATGTGCCGTGCATCACCTGATATTCAAGAGTTCCGTTGGACTCTGTGACCTTCAAATGATATCCCGTATAGGTTGGATCGTAATATTTTTCCACTTTTTCACGCCCCACGCCCGGCACTTGCACGTAGTTTTCAATAACAACGCCGTTTGATGCCGACGAATGAGTGAAAAATATCTCTCCCGCACCTTCGGCGGTATTATAAACGTAGCATTGAGGATAGCATACGATCCTCGCGCCCATTCGCACAAGATGATATTTCTCTTCGGGATCGTATACGCCAAGCTCGAAGGGGTCGTTATCCCCGTATGTAAAGTACACGTTTCCGTTATTATGCGAGAGCAACGCAAGCTCTTCGCCGCCGAGCATCGTCAAGACCTCGCCTTTAACGGCGACCATACCTAGCTTTCCTCTCGGCTTTCGCGTCGACAGAATCGGATAGTCGTCGTTGGTGAGGTTGTAAGAGTCGTAGGACTCCCTCTCGGAGATGCGGGATTTTCGACGGATGCCGAGAAACTCTTCGTTCATCATACGGCTCTTTCGCGTTTCGTCAATGTACGGTAGCATATCCTCACCTCACTCTGTAGCGTGACACTCCGCCGGGACGGTGATTCTTATACAGATGCACCTTATAATCCGCGAGGAGCGAATTGAATATATGGATCTCGTTGTTATAATGCTTCTGCTCGTGCATTATAAGGTATACCTCTGCCGCCGCATAGTGCCCGTACATTTCGTCGTAGGGACTCTCGGCGAGCAGCTCCTTTCCACCGTCGGCATCCGCATCGTATCCGTTAAAGCCCTTCGGCACGTCAATATCGGGGAACGTGGAGAGCACCTCCTTGATCAGTCGCTTCTCCAGCGTGGATATCGCCTTTACTTTTATCTCTCTTTCTGCATCGTTCGAGCAGAACAGATCACAGCGGATGATGGCCTCGTTTAGTGTCATTTTTTCTATTCCTTTCTCAAATTCACAATCGTTTGGGAATTTAAAAAAACGGTCTCCACTAGCGCGTGGAGACCGTTTCCCGTTTACAGCTTTTCGTTCAGAGCCGCCTCCAGCTCATCCTTATAATCGTCGTCCATCTGGCGAAGCTGTGCCTTCTTGTCAAGCAGGAGCTTGTACTTATAGGGCACCTCGCAGGGGACGCCGCGGGGGATTACGATGCTTTTTCCGTTCAAAGTAAGACGCATCGTCTTGGATTTCTTCTGGGACGTGTCTCTCGGTACGATCACCGTAACGAGTCTTTCGAGATCCTCGGTCTCTGCCGCGACCTCATTGGTAAGCTTCTTCTCGCTCATTTGTCAGCCTCTTTCCGATTAAGCCGTGACCTCTGCCTCCGCGTTGTCGACTCCGTCATAGGTAGCACAACAGGAGTAGTTGACCAGATAATTGGGAGCCAGCACCTTTGCGACCGTGGTGGCCTTCCAGCCAACGCTGCCCTTTTGATCGAGGGGGTCCGCGCTACCGGAGCTGCCAAGCTGCTTGATGATGGTACGAAGACCGCCTCCTTCAAGCGCAATACTTCCGTAGGAATCCTTACCAACAAGGACGTTATGGTAGACCGCCTTGCCGCTGGTTGCGTTCTTGGTGATCAAGACGTTGGTGGACTCGTAAATTCTTGCACCCGCAACGTCGCCGACGTAGCCTGCCGCAAGCTTTTCGGGGTTGCGGTAGTGATAAAGCGTCTTATACTCCTCGTCCGCCTGAAGATCGGTCGCTACGTCGGGATGCAGGATGAGAGGATACGCACCGTCGATACGGGGCGCATTCACACGCTTCAGCATATTAACGATGCGACGGATGTCGTTGACCGTGATCTTATGGTTTGCGGGCGTCATCGCGCTTTCTGTGGCCGCGCTCGCTGCATAAGCCTCGTTTACCAAGTCGTCTCCGACGATGGCGTTACGGATGATCTTATCCAGCACGATCTCGGCCTGCGTAGAAAGTGCGTCGATCGCCTCGGTAACCATAGGATCAATGGCGGTGGTCTTTACCATATCGGTGATACCCACCCATCCGCCGTACTGTGCGACGGTCGCCTCGATGGTATACATCTTGAGCTTCTGCGCGGCAGGGGTCACGCCCTCGGTCAGCTTTCTTGCGTTAACGTCGGTATCCATCTCGTGGAAGCCGCGGAACTCGATGTTCTTACCGCTACCCTGCGGCAAAGGACGCTTGACGGCAAACTGCGCAAAGACGAGATTGGGACCCGCCTTACGGATCAGTCGCTTGTCGTAGTAGGTCTTGAATTCCTTTGCGATATCGGCGTCGGTGGACGTCTGCACGTTGCCCGATACGTCCGTGCCTGCAAAGGCAAAAAGGTTCAGCTTAATCTTATTATAAATTTTCATTTTTTTCGTCTCCTTGTTTTTGCCGCGGAGACAGTTTTTTTCGATTATCTAAAGTAATCGAGCGTAACGGTTTCTCCGCGTGCGATCATTGCGTCGATCTTTGCATGATCGGCATCTGTCATATTGCGGACGTCGATACGGGGAGACTCTCCGGCCACGCGATACGTGCCGGCATTTTCTTTGATCCTCGCCTTATTGGAGGCGACTACCTTAGCCGCGTTTTCATCTGCGCGACGCTCTACCGCCTTCAGCTGGCTTGCCATGATCTCCTTATAGTGAGCCATCTCGAACGCCTCGGTGACGCTCTTGCCGTCTCTTTGGAGATACTTTAAGAATTCGGGATTCTGAAGCTCGGTCTTGAGATCGAAGTTATCTCCGTAGATGCTCTTCGTCTCCTTTGCCTGCTCCATCCAAGTTGCCGCATCCCTTCTTGCGTTTTCGCGGTCTTCGTATTCCTTCAGCTGGTTACGAAGCTTCGCGATCTCGCCGTCGGTCTCGGCGCGCTCCTTGGCACTTTTCTGCTCTGCGCGAATCTCTTCGACGGTTTTTCCCTTCTTGTACGCTTCATCCTCAAGCAGGCTGTCGTCGGCTTCGATCGCGGCCATGATACCTTGGATATCCTCCGCACTCTTGCCGTACTTGCCTGCGAGCTTCGTGAGCGTCGCGCGGTACTGATCCGCCTCGGTCTTTGCGTCGGTCTGTGCTTTAAATCGGTCTTTTACGGCCGCACTGACCTTTTGCGTGAAAAGCCCCTTGAACTTATCGCTCTTGATAAGCTCGTCGAATTCCTCCTCGGGAGTCTTCTCCCCGGTGGGCTGTGCCGCTTTCTCCTCTTCCTCTGCCTTTTTGGCATCGGCTTTGGGCTCTGCAGCTTCTTCGGAGTGAGCGATGCTCCTTTTGGCGTTTGCCGCCTCGATCGCCTGTGCACTTGCGACCCCGTTGGTTACGCCGTATTTCTGCTCCATCTCCGCCATCCAGACGTCGTCTTCGTCGACTGCGCTGTGGCTTTGATCCTCTCCCGGTGCGGCCGTGCCTTCACCCTCTGCACCGCCCGCTCCCGTTCCTTCCGCGAAGAACTGAAGCGATAGCCGGAAAAGCTTTCGATTCAAGATTTTCATATTGCTCCTTTCTGCCCTTATGGTAGGCGATACCACTTGAATGCATTAAAATTGTATCACTTTCCTTTTTTCGATGAAACCCCCCTAAAAAACCGCCCGATTTTTCTCGGGCGGTTTGTAGGCTATTCTCTTACGTATTCCACGCAATCGGGGAACATGGTAGCAAGGTAAACGAAGCCCGCCGCAACGGTTTCAAACATCGTTTTGACGGTACCGTAATACTCTGCCTTCGGCTTTGCGAGGATGCGCGCTTTTCCCTCTCCGTCGTCGCCTATGTAAACGATCGCGGGCTCCTCGAGCATTCCCAGCTGCTCTGCACTGTATGCATTGATTCCAAGCGTATTGGAAAGCACGGTCGTCACCGCGCACATGACGTCAAGCCCTTGGATGTTTTCAAGCTCGCCGTGTCCCTTCATATCCACGCGAAGCTCTCCGCCCACGTCGGTGTAATAGATCTGTATCATCATTCTTCTCCTTTATCTCGGTATAATGGTTTCGGCACTTCTCTCTCTCGCCTTTTTCGTGACGCCCGATTCCTCGGCCACGACGCCCTCGGCGTTCTGTTCGGGCATCTCGACGTTTCCCGGCGCAGATGTACCCGATCCGCTAAAGCCGCCGCTTTGACGGACGCCAAGCATCGCCTCGGCTCTCGCGAGCCGTTCGGAAAGCGTCAGTACCATCTGATAGAGCGTTCCGTTTTGCGAAACGCGCTGAATGATCTTATCCTTGTCGCGGAAATCCATCATCTCGAGTGTCGCGATCGCCATATCCGCCCGTGCAGGATCGAACAGACCGCCTTGATAGAACTGAAGCGCAAGCTCGTTCTGCGCCATGGCGGAGTAGGGCGACGCCCTCTGTGCTGATACGGCGATGTCGAAGACGGGCTCTACGTTAACGATCGTACCGTCAAGACGTGCGACGGGATGCGCCGCCATGTCCTTCTGCGAGAAGGTGACGTAGCTTTGCGCCGCATTTTCGCCAACGATGCGAAACGTTCTCGGGGTATCGTAGAACTCTCGGATCAGCTCGATCACGCATCGGCAGAGTCTCGTAAACGTTCGGTAGCTTGCCTTGATCGCCGTTCTTGAAGTACGACCTGCCTGCTCTTGGAGCGCGGCAATGGCACTCGCTGCCGTTATTCCCGACGGAGCACCACCCGACATCACGTCGCTGTTGCCGGAGGTATCCTTCATCTGCTGTACCTTCTGCGCGATCACGTTCATATACATTTCCGCATTCGCGTTCGGCTGTACGACGCGGAAGTTTTTATCGTCGATCATACCTGCACATCGAACGATGCTCTTCTTCGGGTCGGCGAGATCCTGCTCGTTGATGCCTGCCTGCTCGCTCACGAACGTCCTTTGACGCGAGGATCCAAGCACGTTGTTCATCATGGCGCGTGCAGTTCTGTCCACTTGCTCCTGATCGCTCTTGCCAACGTCAATCAGACCGAAGCCTCCGGGACAGTCCTTGATCTTAAACATAACGTCGGGGAAAAATGGATACTGTCCGTGTGCGTAGATACCGCGCGGATATCTCTCGGGCTCGTTTTCCGTGGCTCCGAGAAGCACCCCTGCGGCGAACTTGCAAAGGTGCAGAATTCCGTTCTTCTTGTAGTACCAATCGACGACCTCCACCATACCGGAGTCGTCTACGTAATCTTCGTTTCTGTACTGCTCCACGCTTCCGCTAACGTTCGCCCCCGAAAGTCTGTCCGCGACCTCGGGATACGATGCCATCAGAGCCTCGCGTCCGATCTTCACAACGTAGAAGAGATTTTCGCTGTCTTGGATATCCTCGACGCCTCCCTGCCAGAAGAGGCGAAGAACGTCGATCGCCTCGATCACGATATCGCCAAGGCCGTTGTTCGCCGCTCCGTCCCAAAATGCGCCGTAGCAGCCCGTGCCGTGCTTGCACTTGGCAAGCGTAGCGTCACTGTACTTCTCCTCAAAGTCGTTTCTCTCAAAGATCACGGGGAGGATTGCCGTAAGGATCTTTGCCGCTCTCTCGTCGCCCGCTTCTCTCGGCAGTGCGGCAAAGGTAGGCACGGCGTCCATAAAATCAGCGTGCTTCGATATGACGTTATTAAAGAGCCAGGCAGATTTCGGATCGATCTCGCCGCGCTCCCTCTCGTCGTTTGTCTCTCCGTCCTTAGCGTTCATCTGCTCCCAATGACGAAGCTTCCACCAATCCTCGTCGGATACGATGTGCATATCAAACGCCTTCTTCTGTGCCTTGTATTCCTCTAGGATCTTCGCGGCGCGGAGCACCTCCTCCTCGGTGATCGGAAGCCTTACGTTTACCGCATAGGCAGCCTCCTCGCTCGGCATAGGCGTGATATCGGCGGGCATATCCGCATCGAGTGCATCCCTGAGCTTTGCCGCCTCCCTCTCGGCCACGTCGCGCTCGTAATCCATAAGTGCCGCGCCTTCGACGTTTCCTGCGGCTCTGCCGCTGATCTTGCCGAATCTCTCGTCCGGCATTCGTTTTTTCGCCATTCTTTTGTATCTCCTTTTTGCTTAATAATATCTAGGTCGCTTTAACATATCCAAGGGATCGTCCGCAAGCTCGCGTTTTGCGCTATTTCTGACAATTGCTTTCGTCCAATGGGCGCAACAGCAGTAGCGAAGCTCGTCGGCGATATGATCCTCCCCCGAGGTGTCGAGATCCTCCACAAAGGTTTCACTGTGTACAAGCGCGGGGATCGTCCGTATCGCGTGGCGGCAGGTGTTAAAGAAATACAGCCTTGCCTCCCCCTCGTCGTCGAACATCAGGCGGTTATGCACCTGCATCCAGCCGGGAATACGAGAATTCTCGCCGGGTGTGAAGTAGATCCCCTGCTTTGTCGCCGTCTCCGCAATGCTGACGCCGCGGCTCGTATCCCATATCGAAGGGTCGGCGATGCCTAAGATCTTTTTCCCCTTGAGATACGGATGCTCCCTCTCGACTCTTGCGATCTCGGCAAACTGCTGCTCCGGCGGCCACTTGACGCCGACGTTTGGCTCGCCCGTGCATCCGTAGAGCTCTGCGATGCGGTACATAACGTCCGAGTGTGCGTCGTAGGCGTACCAGCCGCAGGAGAATGGCTTGGCAGAGCCAAAGTCGTAGCTCCTTATAATTCGCCACTCCTTCGGGATATCGAAGGGCTCGATCACGTGCGTCCATTTGCGGTCGATATAGTGCGCGGGATCGTTGCGCCACTCCGAAAAATACTGTCCCGCGTACGAGTCCCAATTTCCGTATAGAAGAGCCTCGCGCTCGGCCTCGGGCATGGAAGCGAGATTGGCAAGGTAGTTCGGGTCGTTTTGAAGAAGAGCGGGATTATCAAATACCGTGGACGGAACAAAGATGCGGCTGCGCCACCTCTTTTCCGTGCTACCGTCGGGCATACGCACCTCCGCACGCTCCCACATCGTCGTCATCGGCGGTGCTGGCGTGATAAAGCGATCCTTCACCCATCCGTGGCCTACGCCGCCGGGGTTTGCCGTAGAACGAATATAGCACCTCGTGCCGGGGCCGTTAGCTCGGTTACGGGATACCATATACTCGTATTCCTTCTTGTCGAAGTGGGTCAACTCGTCAAACCCGACGAAATCGTATGCGTGACCCTGATATTTAAATCGGTCTTTCGGCCGTTGCATTGCGCCAAAGCGCACCTTCGCTCCTCTCGGGAACGTCCACGTGTGTTTCGAATCGTTATAGACCGCGCCCTTGACGGCACGCGGATAAAGAAGGTGGGACTTGTCCACAAGCTCCAAGAGCTCGGGGTATGTCTTACGGAAAAGTATACCTTTATAGTGCGGTATATGTACCTGTCGCAGAGCCTCTGCCACCAGGGCGTCGCTCTTGCCACCGCCTGCCGCACCGCCGTAAAGAGCCTCGTCCTCTCCGCGCGCCATAAAGATCGCTTGCTTGGGTTGTGGCGTCCATATCACGTTACTCATACGTCACCGCTTTCTCTTCCTCTCCATCTTGCACATCCGAAGGTGGCTCGGGCTTTTCCGTCACGTCGGCGAGGATCACGACGCCGCCCGTCTCTTCCTCGTCGCCGAGCTTTCTCTCAACGGCAACCACACCCTCAATTCCGAGCAGCTCGCGCAGGGAGCTCGTCAGCTGACGGATGGCGAGCGTGTTCTTCGGATCGACCTTCTTGATACCATCAAAGACCTTTTGTGCCAGCTTGTCGTTGGCATCGTACAGGAGCTTTAATCGCTTTGCTTCCCCTGCCGCACGCTTGGCCGCCAATTTTTCGAGCGTCAGCGTCTCGGTCTTGTGTGCGAATCGTTCTCTTTTCTCAGCCCATCCGCCTTCTTTTGCGCGTCGATGGATCGCGCTCACGGAGACGCCAAAGTCCGCCGCGAGAGAACGGAAGCTTTTTTCCGGATCGGAAATGTATGCATTTTTCACGGCGTTCCAATCCACGTTATTCTTTTCGGCCATAGTGCACCTCCTCGTTTTATATTTTAGTCTACCGCATTCTTCGTTTTTTCAAAACCCCCCTAAAACCGATACGCCGTTTTTTGTGCCGTTCTTCTTTCGGGGAAAGCGAAAGCGGAGAGCCTTAGCCCTCCGCACGCATCGCGGTGCTCCTATTCCTTTTTTCGCTTCATTCTTACGGTAATGTAGTATCCGCCGTTGTCGGCGTTATGATAGGTAAAAGCTTCCACAAACGAGTATTCTGGGTAAAGGCTCTCCCACGCGCTCCTTGAGGCAGACTCCACCGTTGCAAGGGCTTCGGCGCGCTTCTGCGAGATCCTGCCCTCGTGCACCTCGGGCTCGGGACGCACGAGATTCTTGGAGCAGCTCCAACGCTTCTTTCCCTTTTTTCGCTTGGGCGTGCCCCTCTCGGTGAGCTCGCCCGTCTGCTCATCAAGATCGAACATAGAAAAGAGATCCTCGCCACCAAACTCGTCCTCATCCTCAAGCTGCTGTGCGATATACACCGCCAATCCGGCAAGTCCAAAATCCCGATCGGGCTCAAGCCGCTTGGTGTTTGCGTAGCCGAGCTTCCACAGCTTCTCGATCTCTTCACGCGCTATCCCTCCGTTCATAACGATATGGTAATGGTGTCGACCTCCTCCGTACACCTGTATGTATTTCAGCTCGCCGATCCCGTATTTTGCGCGTCTGCGCTTGATCCTTCGTAGAAACGCCGCCACGTCAGCGTCGGCGTCCTCTCGGCTCTCAGGTAGCTCGTCGTCGCGGTACGTCAGCGTTACCTCGATATCGCCGCTTCCAAAGTTTGCATTCAAAATACGCGAAAGTGCCTTCTCGGCGTTCCTTTGATTGAGGCGCGTCTGTACCTCGCTCGTGGGCTTATACTTCCTCTTACGTCGAGTGCGCCCTCCCTTATGGAATACCGGGTAGATATCCAGATCCACGTAGTCGCCGCACTCGTATATTTGCTCTCGATAGCGGCACCTCATTCGCGTTCCCTCTTCCCGATGTTATCGATCTTACGCCGTAGCGCCATCTCCTCTCGATACTCTAGCTCGCCCGACTCCTTCATATCAACCATAATTGCATTTTCATAATGCGACTCAATCGAAAAAACCGAGTTATAAAGCATCGTACGTAAATATGCCTTTGGATTTTTGATCGGGTCGGTTAGCTTCTCAAACTCTTCGATCACCATACGCCCGTGAGTCGAGTTCAGCTGGCGAAATACCTCCTGCACAACATAACCGTCCAGCCATTCGCCTGAGATTCGTATAGGCTTGTCCGGCGCCATCATGTACACCTCAGCCATGATCAGTTGAAGTTCTCGTGCTCTTTCCTGCTCATCCTTTCGGAAACATCTCTGGTCAATCTGTCTCACTGCTCGGCACATGGCCTCGCGAAAGGAGGGACGGAGGGAGGGACGGAGGGAGGGAGAGATAGCGCTCGGTGAGCGCGAATCGGCATTGTTTTTGTATTCCATTTTTTGTTACTCCTTATGCTCTGAATAGAAATGGTCGTAATGTTAAGATAATGATACAAGCCTGATTCTCGCGTGCGCACGCGCCACGCACGCACACACGCAAGAACCTTCGCTTTCGCTCAAGGCTTATTTCATTGTTTAGAATCAAAAGAACGGTACCGGCACTCCTGCGCCTGCACGGGCACGCCCGCGTCTTATTATATAGGTAGGTTTTATTCCTCGTCGAAGAGATCCTCGTCGGCTTCCCCGCGATGGTTCCGTATCATGGTATCGACGCCCTCACCGGTATTCACCAGCCACTCGGAGAGCTTATTTTCTGCCATATACGGCAAGATCACTCCCGAGATGAACATTCCCTCCTTGGCGACAAGGTACGGTCTGCCGAAGCTCGTGCACCGCTCGTAGAAAGTCACCTCGCCGTCGAACACCCCGAGATACTTCTTGTCGATCAGCATCACGCCGAGCGAGCATCGGAAGGGCACGAGTGTGATACCGTTAGCGTTGATACTATAGGCGTCGGGAGTGATCACGTGCTCCGCGCCGTCCACGTCGCCGAAATTGAGGCTCACGGGAAAATCGTCGCGCACGTCGAATTGGATCTTGCCCTGCTTGTCCTCGGGGATATCAAATATCGCAAAGATATTCTCTGCGTTCAGCTTCGGGAGTCTGAAGAGCGGATACATGCAGTAGCCGTCGCCGATCCATTGGATCGAGTGCTCCCCGTCGTTGACGATCAGTATTCTCTTTGCAGATTTACACAGCTTTTCAATCGTTCCTATCTTCATCGGATATCTCCTCCACCTTCGTGATCTGGCATTTCGGGTATTGCATATAGAATTGCTTTTTTGCGTCGTACTTTGACGCCGCCTGCAGCGTGATCGCTCTCCGCAACCCCGACAGCGTCTCAAACTGAATCCTAAATGTTCGTTTCAAGGTATTTTCTTTTTGCCTCCTCGATGTCCTTTGCCGGGATGCAAAGATCATCTCCAACGGTATATTGCTCTCTGTCTTCATCCATCGCAAAATATCGACCGTTTACGTATCCAATCCCCTGAACCTCCCAACGCACAAGCTCGACCGTTTGATCCTCGCCATCAACCGCCGCAAAGACCGTGTCCCCGATCTGCACGGGGCACCCCTCGATGCGCGGATAATGCGTCTTTTCGGTATCGGCCTTTAAAGGCTCGCTCTTCCCTTCGGTATCGCCGTAAATCCCCTCCTCGCACCGGCATTTCTTTTTTGCACAGCACGTCTGTTTGTTTGCCACCAAGCAGGCGATCACGTCGGAGAGGTCGATATCCTCGATCTTTGCGCGCAGTTCCAGCACGTGCAGATATTCGCCCATCGCCTTCTGCTGCTTCTGCAGAAGCTCCAAGGGGCAGTCGTGATCGATCATATCGTCGGAGTACATCCATTGCTCCGCCGCCTCGATCATGGTGTTAAACTCCTTGAGACGCTCATACCGCAGAGCCGTCTGTATGTACTCCGCGACGAATCGGTCGCGGTAATCCGTGCTCTGCATCAGCTCCACGGTGTCGCTAAGTGCCAAAAGATCCTTTATCATACGCTCACACCTCCTCGTCGAGTCCGCATTCCGCCACGGGATAGCAGACGTTCTCAAACTTCTTGTAGGCGTCGAAATACAGCTCGTCCTTATCGCCGTTATAGGTGCACTCGTAGTACATCCCGTCGGGCAAGGTGGTGCTAAGCAGTGCTTTGTTGTTCTGAAGTGCCTTGAAGAGCCAGACCACGAATACGTTCTCCTCCGTGACCTGCACTCCGTCGGTCTTGTCCACGTGCTCATTCGCGTACCGCGCAACGAGCTTCTTGCAGATCTTAACAAATTTTTCGTTTCCCATTTTTGTTTCCTCCTAAATTTTATTTTTTCTTTTTAGGTAATTTTGTGATAATCAGCGGCTCAGGTCTCTTCGCCAGCTCGTCCTTGAGGGCGCCCACCTGCTTTGCAAGATCCACGCTGAGCCGCTTGTAGGAGTTCGCCGTTCCTCGCATGGCTTCGAGTTCAACGGTTAGCTCCTTGATAAGGGAGAGGGCTAAATACATTACATACTGTTTGCAAGCGTTAATATCCCCAAAAGGGCAATGCAATGAACAATTCGCATCCGCATTGGGGTTTGTACAACTATTCAAAGCCTTTATAATCTGCTCTCTGTTCAGCTCCATATTTCACCCTCCCTTATATTTTCTGTATTTCCGGATCACGGCAACGACGTAGTTATCGGTAACCGATTCCTTGGATTTTTCTTTTATGATGTGCCGTGATCGTTCGATCCTACCCTCCTGCCACTCTTTGTATTCACGGCAGGATCCGTGGCATACCGGCGTCCTTTTCGGCAGTCCGCAATCCTTGCACGGGCTTTGCACGTTATTCATGTTGAATCCTCCAACATCTCTTTTGCGATTCGGTCTATTGTTCTTGCCACAAACGCAGGATAGATACCGCCCTTGATGCACCGCTCTTTTATCATCGAGTGCATCTTTCGCACGGTGTCGGCTTTTGCCTTTGCGATCTCGTCATCAATAGGGCAATCCGTTACCTTGTGAGGCTGACCGAAAACGCAAGTAAATTCTTTTGCAACATCGGCTCTCAACCTCTCGTTCTTCTCGGCAAGTTCCTTGATAAGCAAAGTGGCTTCGCATAAAGTTTCGAGGTCGGTCGCTCTGCCGTTAAAATTCTTAGCCCAACACTCCAAAGCCTTTATAATCCGGTCTTCGACTGTTATCCCGTTCCAAGCATTTATTGCCATTTCTTTTCTTTCAGCCTCGGTGCGAGCATTTTTATACCATACTGGTTCTCCTATCCTTCCACAAACAGTGCAAATCGCAAAGTAAACATGTGCGCTCTCATTTCTCCCAATACACTCGTAAAAATAGTCCAACTCTGCCTTGCCACCGCAAGACGGACACGGCTTCAATTTGTTAAGCTCCATCGCTTTGCGCCTCCTTCTGATACTCAATTTCTTCATCGTTTAGGTATTTATGCCGAACCATATATCGTTCAACCTCGTTCTCGGTATAATTTACGATGGCGTTATAGCTTCGTACATAAACATCATAGCTCGGAGGGTTTCCCATCAAGCTCCTGCCCCAGCATTTGACAACAACACCGACTTGGATCTCATCGACAACCACTATGTCACCAAAACACAGTTTCATCCCTTTCTCCTTTCGCCGTAACTGCAATAGTGATCTTTTTCGGTGCATACCTTCGTGTCGCTACCGCTATATTTACGGCACATCTGTCCGTACGTAACGCCGCCCCAAGGCACGCAATCCTTGCACCTCACGACCTCAACCACATCGGCGGTGGCTTTATAAAAACCGCATTGGCTTGATGGTACTTTGGATATGCCGTATTGAGCTGACATTATTTCGCATATCTCGTAGTGAATACAATCTTTACAAGTGCTCATTCTGTTCTCCTTTCGTAGAGGCTGCATTTGGGAGCGGTCCTCTGCTTCACCGTTGACACGTTGCTTCTCCGACGTTTGCCCGGATGATGGCAGTCGACGTAGCACCCGAACGTCCCCTGCTCGCTAAACTTGCGCGGGGTAGCCCATTTGCACGATCCGCACTTGTCCGTCAGATCCGTACGATTGTGCACGTTCTTTTTGTCGACCTGTTTCCATACCTGATATAAGGCGTAGGCCAAAGGATCTATCACATACGATAGACCCTTGGCGTGCTCGTATTCTTCGTCAAGAAGAGCCTTGACCTTATCGATAGTCATTTCACTCATTCCTTCGCCCTCATCTTTTCCGCAAGGGCACGCATTGCGCCCATGAGCTTTTCGGCAACCTCGGCATTCTGCTCGCGGATCTTACCGATCTGCCCGAGGCACTTCTGTACCTGCCCTTGTAGGGCATCAAACATCACCTTGAAGGCGTTGACCTCGGGATCGGCGGTCTTGAGCGCGGCCTTTGCCGCCTTCAGCTCTTCCCGCGCTTCCCGCTCGCGCCGTTCGGCGTCTGCCTTGGCCGCCTCTGCCGCCTTCAAGGCCGCGCGCGCCTTGTCGAGCTCCTCCGTGCCCTCTACGATGGTCTTAGTGACCACCTCGGTCTTGGTCTGCTCCTTGGCTTTCTTCAGCTCGCCGCCGAGCTTCTTCGCCTTTTCCTTTTCGGCGAGGAGCGCGTCCTCTGCCGCCTCGAGCTTTTTACGCAGCTCCTCCGCCTTCTTGCCGGCGGCGATCACCTCGGCCTTGGCGCGCTCTGCCTCTGCCGCCTTCTCCTTGAGCGCATCGGCGCGTCGGCGTTCCTCGTCACGTTCCTTTATCGCGCGCTCCAGCTCCTTTACGGAAAGATCCTCGGCACCGACCTTGTCGGCAAAATCCTCTCGCTCCGATGCGGGCACCGCAAGGAGGGCAAGTGCCTTGGAATAAGGCAAATTCCCAAGCGTTTGCGAATTTACCGTCGCGCCGAAGATCGTCATCTGACTGTCGCCGTACTCCTCAAAGAGGCGCATGTAATTGTTCGCCGTGGACTGCGAAAAGCCCACCGTATCGCGAAGCCAACCGCCCCACTCGCCGTGGTCAAGCGTCGCCTTTGCCTCTACAAGGCGGCGTCCGATCTCTACGATATAAGCGAGTGCCGTAGCCTGCGCCTGTCGGCACAGCTCCTTGATCTCGCTGGTAATGACTCCGATATCACGCGCCGGCGCGCACGCTTTCATTTCGATCATGTTTTTCATTGGTTTCTCCTTTTGCTTTTATTTTTTCGATATATTTAAGCCATTTTTGCTCGAAGGCCTTGACCTCTTCCGTCCGGTCGGCATTCTTCATGCCGCGATTCTGGTCAACTCGATTATCCTTGTATTCCAAGGTATAAAAAGGCTCGTCCGGTTTCTCGATCTTCCGAATAAAAAAGATCGCCGTGCTCCCGTTCACGTGTCGGTTGGCATAACTGCCGACGCAGTGATGGAGGAATTTACCCTCCTCGATCATCTCCATCTGCGTTTTGCAAGGACGGATCATAAGACCGAGGTCCTCGTCCTCCATAGATAGGCGGTCGAGTTCCGCATAGCGCTTCAAGAATTTCGCTCGCAGCGCCTCGCACTCCTTTTCCCGAACGCGCTTTTGCACGTCGTCGTGCGCCTTTACGAGGTCCTTTGGATATCGAAGCTCCTCGGGGTAGGATCCGTACACCTTCTCGAGCATAGTCCAATAATCGCGAAGATACGATGCGCTAACGATGCATAGAGGCGAGTAGCTTCCTTCGTTCGCCAGCGCAAGCTCGCTCTCAAGCCGCTTTTTTCGCGCCTTCTCGGTCTTTAACTCTGCGTCGATCCTTTCAATCAGACACTTTCGCTTTTGTCGGTCTAGGTAGTTCAGCGTCCGCTCAAGCGGTGGATCAAATCCTTTTTTCTTTTTCAAAATCGTATACCACGTGTCCCATCCCTCGTTACAGCATTGTTCGATGCGATCGCGCGGCAGGATCACACCATACGTTCGATAAATTATCCCCCTAAACAGAAAGCGTTCCACTCCCAACTCCTTGATCAGTTCGATCTCACCTTTTCGGCAACGCAAGATATCGTGCGGCTTCACGGCCTTGGTGTCAAGAACGGTTTTCAGCGCGCCGATATTGAACGACTGCTTCTCATAGTAATATCCCGACGTCCTCGTCATGTGATCGATCAGCTTCTTCACCGCGTAGGTATGACCGCTCGTTACAAGATTCTCTATCGCGGGGAATTTTGTCCACATCCACAAGTACGCGCCGATGCGGATGTTCTTGCCTCCGTCCTCCAAGAGCTTATGCAGACCGCAATTCGGGCTGTCCGTTGTGTCGATCACGGCAGGGTCGCAGATCATCTCTTCCTTGCTCCACAGACCAAAGCTATCGGTGTACTTGGAATACTTTTGCCAGCGATCCAGCTGATGGATCGCATTTGCCATGACCTTCCGATATCCGCACGCGCGGTACGGACGCCCGTCCACGATAAAGATCGCTTCGTTCGGATGCCACTCGGTGCGAGCAACCCCCAATTTGTCTACAAACTTTTCAAAGAACCACGCAACCACCGCTAAATGCCCGCGCACGTTGTGCACCTCTCCCACCCATCGGTAGTTCAGCCGATACGAATCGTCTCGGATCCTCGATACGTGTACGGCCTCGACGTGCGAGCCGCAGCGAGGGCAAGCGAACGGGTCTCCGTGCTTTTTCGTCACGGTACCGTCTTCGGGATCGTAAAATCCGATCTCTTCTCTTTCGGAATATCCGCCGCAATGACAGCCGGATATCGTTGGAACGTATGCACGGTCCAGCACGGCATCCTCGCCGCACGCAGAGCACGTGCCGCGTACCGCCGGCGTGCTAAGATTGGAGATCGGGTCTCTGTACGTGCTCGCGCGGAAGACAAATCCCTCGGTTTCCTTCATCCACTCCTCGGCAAGAGCCATGCTTTCCGCCTTTGGACGCTTTGGGAGGGCCCAAAGCGTCAGCTCGATCTCCCTCTCGTCTATGATCTTCTTTGCCATGACTACCTCACAGGAAGGAAGAAAGATCAAGATCTATCTCGCTCGCAGGAGCGGCCGTCGGTGCGCCTTGTGCCGGCGAGGCTTCGCCGCGCTCCGCGATGCCGTAGAACTTGCGCAGGATCTCGTCCGCGACCTTCGGGGATACGCATACGCAGTTGTTGACCTTCTTTTGCTTGTCCGCCCACGCCTTCAGCTGTCGCTCCGCGTGATCAAGATCCATCTCCTTGACCTGCAGGTCCTTCTTGATGAGCTCGCAATTCAGCGGGCTCTCAGACGCAATATCGAGGAGCTGCTCGCCGACCATCCATACCGGACTGTTCTCTTTTCCCGCTCGCTGCTCCTCGATAATTTTCTTTAATTGTTCCATTTTTTTCCGTTCCTCCTGTTGACTTTTTTGAAAATATGAGTTATAATAGATACGTAATCGTGTTCCAACCGATTTTTTCGGACGGTTACTCCTGTTAGCGCCACCCGACTTGGCCCGTCGGGTGGTGCTTTTTTTATGCTCATTCAAACGTAAAGGTGATAGTCACCTTCGGCTCTACTCTCGCAGGGGTGGTCTCGTTCATCTTCTGTTCGAGCTCCTGCTCCATCTCGTGGATCTCGCGGATAAATGCCTTTACGCGCGCCGTGATCGCTCTGTCACGCTCACGCTCGGCGATCTTCGCGTGCAAATGTGTAAAGATACGCTTTACCAAATCCTCTCGGATCGGCTCCGGCAGCTCATCAAGAAGTGCCGCCACAATATCGAGCTCCTCGTCGTTCTCTACGAGGTCCTTGGCAAGAGCCTCGTTCGCTTCCTTAATTCTGTCGATCAGTTTCATCTCGTTACTCCTTTTCACGCTTTTCGCGCGTTATTATTTGTTTTCGCTCCGTGGAGCTCCATCAGCATGGATGCCACCGAGCACCCCTCCCAGCAGTAGGTATAGCAAAAATCCTCGCGATACTCGTCGCGCTCCTTCTTGCTCTCGAATTCGAGGAAGATCTTCCCCGACGCCACCAGCCCCTCGCACCTCTGCCGCTTTTCGCACGTCCTTCGGTGCGCCTCCCGCATGGGCGGCGGCATATTCTCGCACCCCGCTTCCTCTTGGAAGAAGGGACAGATCGCTCTCTTGTCTACGTTACGACTCATGATATGAATCTAGCCA
>JAEIGA010002357.1_pt1 | contig 30186 bp, 18 predicted proteins | sample 9270691 | NCBI WGS metagenome assembly JAEIGA01 (sample SAMN17057246, study PRJNA624740) | gut metagenome | biome: biome; isolation source: fecal sample | host: Bos grunniens | place: China: Xizang | collected 2019
GGAAAGTAAAGTTGTATGATGTATATGGTGCTATCACAACTGAGCATGACATGCTGAAGCAATGGAGGTCTCTCGAGAGCGATGCAGTTGTCATAGAAAGTTTCTTGAAATCAAAGTCGTAACCAGATGAGAATGAAATGTTCCATCCTTCAGATATACGTATGTTTCCAGAAACGTTCAGTGTCTGTGTGAATTTATACGGATAGCGCATGGTTTCTTTGTTGAACTTGCCTGCTGTGTTCTCTCGCATTGTGATGCCATATCCGAAAGTCAGTGACCACGGCATAGAGAAAGCCATGTATCCGTCTTCGTCAGTTTCTGCTTTTCCTGCATTATTGCCTCTTGCAGCATTCTGACCTCTCTGCATTGTGTCGTCGATGTTGGTTTCTACTCCAGTGTCGTAGTCATCATCCTCGTCCGATTTATTCTTGTCTTTGTCTTTATCTTCGTCATCAGATTTTCCAAAGAGTTTTTTGATTTTCTCTGGATTAAGAGTGTATGAGATGTTCTGTGACATGCCTTGGAATCGTCCGAATCGTCCGAAACTATACTCCGTTCGGTTACCAATGTATGGTCGTCCGTTCTCATCGAGCTCGTATGCATATGTGGCAAATACTGCATTCATGTTGAATGTGTAGTTTTTCCACCATTTTAACCTTATTCGAGTAGTGAGGTCAGAAAGCGGACGCTCTTTTGCTGAAAGATTATAAGACATAGCAAATCCCAGCTCGTCAATGATGCTAATCTTCTTGAATCCCGTAGAGTCTTTATCCGACTTTATTTTCATCTCAATATTGTTGCCAATGTCAAGAGAGATGCTACCTGTCTTTCCTTTTGATACTGTTCCATAAAGCATATTCTGGTATGGCGAGTACTCGACGAGTGTTACATTGCCATCAGCATCAGTTTTTTGGTATGAGTCCCAGAATCCATATCTATGTGAAGAAAAGTCTGGAGCGTAGCTAAAGCTTACCGATGGTTTAAGCACGTGACGAATGGCTTCAATTTTATCGCCAAATATTTTGCGATTTGGGATGTAGAATCCATACAGCTGAGTTGATGCCTGCAAACTTAGGTTCCAATTGTATACGTTATTGAATCCGTTAATTGTGTCAGCCACCTCACGCTGCGCTATGTCGTCCCATGATTTGTTTATCTTGCTAAAGTATGTTCTGTTTGTCAGATTGAATGATGGGGTGACATTGATGGCGTCAAAGATAGTAAACGAACCGCCAATAGGAATCTGGTGTTGCCAACCGTTTTTCCAATCTTTTGTAAACGAAGACTTCATTATCATGTCTTCTTTAGCATTGATGGTGTTTGAGATATGTCCTGTGTAGCTCATGTATATCTTTTCATACCATCGTTCTTTTCCTGCGGCATGCTTGCGCTTCAGAGGATAGAATCGTGATATAGAGATATTGAGGTCAGGCAGTGTGAGTGCGATGGTCGAATCGCGCATGTTCTGCGAAAGGTTGAATGTGCTTGAGAGCGACATGCCTATGCTTGAGAATGTTGTGCTCCAGCTCACCGAAGATGTTCGCGTACTCTGCGTCATAGCCTGCGGATTGTAAGCTGATGTCAAGTTGCTCTGTTCATAGCTTGTTGTTGCAAAGTTTACACTTGCCTGCAACGTGTTATATGGGTTAGCTTTTGCGTCCTGTCGATGTGTCCACTGTATTTTGAAGCTCTTTTCCTCTCTGAAATCTGGCAATCCCTTGTCTCCTGTTTTGGTGTTTAGATATGAAGCATAGAATGAACCAGAGTACTTATATCTTTTGCGATAGTTGCTGGCAGCAGAAATACCCCATGAACCCTTTGTATAGATCTCTCCTAACAGCTTTAAGTCCATCTTGTCATTTATGGCAAGGTAGTATCCTCCGTCACGCAAGTAGAAGCCACGTGACATTTCATCACCATAAGTAGGCATGATGATTCCCGAAGAGTAGCTGTCAGTAAATGGGAAGAATCCGTATGGTATCGCAAGTGGCAGCGGAACATCAGCAACGACAAGGTGTGCAGGTCCGAAAACAACATCTTTTCCTGGTCTTACCTTTGCTCTTGAAAGTGAGATGTAAAAGTCAGGATTTTCTGCGTCACATGTTGTATATCTTCCTTTTTGCATGTATATGACGCCAGAGCTGTCTCTCTTTGACGTTGTGGCAGTCATGAATCCATCCTGCTGCTCAGTATATACGTTGCTGATAAGTCCTTTTTTTGTTTTGAAGTTGAACGACATTCGGTCGCTCTCATACTTATCGCTACCCATATTGAACACTGGTGTGCCACTTTTCACTCCGAGTGTGTCTACTACGCCTTCTGCGTGTACAAGGTTTGAGTCAAGACTCATGTGTATTCGCTCTGCGGCTAATTTCATGTTCTCATAATCAACCTTTGCGTCTCCGTAGATGTGAGCTGTTTTTGACCCGGCAATGTACACAAGCGAATCGGATCCAGAGTATACAACAGGTGCATCAATACCGTTCTTTCTGCGTCGGTTGATAGAGTCGAGACGTAAAGAGTCATCTATGGCCTTATTGTGGCGAATTATTGCCAGTTGCAGAGAATCTAATTTTGTGGTGTCTGTGGCTATTGCAACTGCCTTTTCTTTTCTTTCGGTTGAGTCGAGGCTTTCTTTAGCTTTTCTATCCTGTATTGTATCTGCAATAGCTATTAGCTCTGTTGATATGTTTTTCCTTGTTGTGTCGAGTTTTGTTAAAAGTAATTCCTTTGATGCTGTATCAGGCATAGAAATACTGACGATAGACGTATCCTTTTTAGATTGTCTATCGCTATGCTGTGTGTATAGTGCTGGCACGCATCCGCTGGTCGCAATAAAGATGACGACGAATAGGAAAAATGCTATTATGGATTTCTTGTTCATAATTCCGTGCAAAGTTACAAAATAAATCAGTAATTCTGCTATTCAATGACTAAAAATTATATTTTCTTAGAAAATAGTCGTAGTTTTAGGGAAGTATGCAACGAAATTATGTATAGTTTGTGCTTGAAAGATATTTGATAATTCTGTGTTTTCTCGTTTTCTTTCTTTGTACGAAAAAGCGACGTGACGTACAGATTTGTGCTCTGTGCGTGACGTCGCTTTTAATAATTCTTGTGTTATTTGCTCATTTGTTGCTAGTGTAGAGCAAAGTATTTAAGTGCTATAAGGAAGAACAATGTATGTGCTTGTTGATGGAATCCTTTCTAATCCAGAAATGATGGCTACAGAAATTATATGCCGAATTTCTCGTGCCACATACAGAAAACGTTGATGCCGTCTTCTCCGAATTTTCGTAGAGAATGTATCACTCCGTCAACGGTTTTCATTTGTTGAGGTCTTGACTTTGAGAAGAATTTATCTGCGTAGCATATTATTTGCTCCTCAATAGTTTCGGGTATATAGTCTTTCGGTAACAGCGGTAGTTCCCGCTCAATAATTTGAGTGTATGTAAGTCCTGTGCCAGTGTGTCGTTCGCACACTCTGGCATACGGTTCAATTTCATTTTCTCCAATTCCCCACTTTGTGCAGTTCTCTCTAAGCATTGTAGCACCGAGTGTTCCGTGACAAATGTATTCGTGTTTGCCGTAGCACTCTATACCAGGTGCGTTGCATTCTATTATGCCGATGTCATGCAACATTGCAGCAGCATAAGTGAAGTCGGAGTCGGCGCAGAGTTCGGGGTGCCGCCTAATTATCTCCATCGCCATTTCTGCTACATTAGTACTGTGTGTAACAAGGATGTCTCTGAGTTTGTCGTTGTCTGAATAGAAAGTATCTATTATTTTGTGGTAGTTAATCATTTAATTATGGATTCCTGTAAATTGATGCTTCAGTTTATCCAGTGCGCAGAATCTGCGCACTGGTATTAATCCATTATTCTCTTTCAATCCAAGCGATTGTTTCGCCTCGTCGTACTTGAGCTCCAGGTTTTGCGGCAAGTTCGGCAAGTCTTCCGCCCATACCTGCTGGTATTTCTGCAAATTCTCCCCAAGGTGTATGAATGTAGCAGAAGAGGTCGTCAGCCGCATATGTGCTGCCGATGGCAGGAGCAACGGCAGGTCTTCCGTCCTCAGCGGCATGCATGCCGAAGAAAATCTGTCCGTTCTCTGGTGCTACGATTGGGTCAGCCTTTGCGTGCTTGAATGCTGCAAGCTCTTCAGGTGAGACAGTTTTGCCAGCCGCCATTCGCTCTGCTTTTGCTTTGTCGAGGTCGGCAATGAAATTACGTTTTGCCTGTCCGCTCTTGAAGTTTCGGTATTGTTCAGGATGCATGGCCAATTCGAAAAGTTCTTCGTCATCCTTGCCGCAATCCCATCCGTTGCGTGCCATTTCCTCACGGAAAGAATCTAGTGCGTTAGGGTAGAGCGTGTGTGGGTCGTCATTGACGAAGGTGTAGCCTTTCTGTTTAGCCAGTTCGATTAGCGTACTGTCTATTTCACCTGGTATTTTACCGCTCTTTCCGAGAATCATGCCCCATACAGAGTCATCCATCATGACATAACGGCCTTTGCCTTGTTCGATAGTCAGAAGATTAAACAGCGCAATGTTCTTAACGTATTGTGAGAATGGAGTAACCAGAGGAGGATAACCCACCTTTGGCCATACATACTCTACCTCTTGGAAGAGTGCGACAAGCATATCGTCAGTAGTCAGTTCGGCATCTCCACGTTTTTTCCTAATATTATTGATTACGCCTTGTATGCCGCCTAAGTCAGCCATCATTGAACCCATCATTCCGCCAGGAAGTCCGCTGCCTATCAGTAGTGATGACATATGCTTGTTTGCTGGGTTTATGAAATATCCGAGCCAGTCATCGATGAATTCCTGAGTCATAGAACGTGCAGCCATGTATGCGTTCATGTTGATTTCCGGCACATCGAATCCTGCATCCTTAAGCATTGCCTGTACGGATATGATGTCAGGGTGAACCTTGCCCCATGACAGAGGCTCTATGGCTGTATCAATGACATCAGCACCAGCACGGCATACTTCAAGGATAGAGGCCATTGATAAGCCAGGTCCTGAATGTCCGTGATAGACAATAGTGATGTTAGGGAATTTGTCCTTTATTGCTTTTGTCAGTTTTCCGAGGAAACAAGGCCTGCCGATGCCAGCCATATCTTTCAGACATATCTCCTGTGCACCTGCCTCAATGAACATCTCTGCTTTTTCGAGGTAGTATTCGACAGTGTGTACAGGTGAGCTGGTTATGCATAGCGCAGCTTGCGGTGTCATTCCTGCCTCTGCTGCCCATCGTATTGATGGTATGATATTGCGCTCGTCGTTAAGTCCGCAGAATATTCTTGTTATATCGACACCTTGTGCGTGTTTTACCTTGTACATCAGTTGTCTTACATCGTCAGGTACAGGATACATTCTCAATGCATTAAGTCCACGGTCGAGCATATGTGTTTTAATGCCCGCCTCATTGAATGGTTTGCAGAAAGCGCGTACAGCATCATTCGGGTTTTCGCCTGCGAGCAGATTTACTTGTTCGAATGCGCCGCCATTTGTTTCAACTCGTGCGAAACAGCCCATGTCAATGATGATTGGTGCAATGCGTTCTAATTGAGATTTCAGTGGCTGGAATTTTCCAGAACTCTGCCACATGTCCCTGTATAAAAGACTGAATTCAATTCTTTTTTTCATGTCTTCTGTGTTATTAATGGGAAAAATGATTATGTAAGGTTTTCTAAAATAAAGCTTGTTGAAGGTAAAATGTCTGCCATGGCAGGCATCACCGTTGGTAAATGTTGTGATTTTTCATGTGTCTCTAATGAGACAGGGCAAAATTACAAAAAAAAGAAATAAGTGTAGCATTATGCGGTGTAATTTAGGTTTTTATAACTATCTTTTCATTATCTATATAAGTATGATGAGTCATAACTATATGGAAATATGAAACGAGTGGCAATGCCCCAAATGAGTGGCGGTTTCTCCTTTGACTTGTTCGTTCTGTATGATGAAAAGTAATGTTGCAATAACAGCGTAGTTTTTTTTGTCTCTGTCTCCTGTTCTGTAATATGAGCATGTTGAAATGGCATGATTTCGTGCTATTACTTGATTTAAATCGAAAAAAATATTAAATAACAAGTGAAAATTAAAAAATATTGACTATATTTGCATGTCAAATGCGCATTAGAGGACGACGCATTACAGAATGAGTATTTATGAAACATATAAGAAACTTTTGCATCATAGCCCATATAGATCATGGAAAGAGCACTCTGGCAGACCGTCTGCTGGAATATACAAACACCATACAGGTGACAGAAGGGCAGATGCTTGACAATATGGATCTTGAGAAAGAAAGAGGTATTACGATCAAGAGCCATGCAATACAGATGGAGTACACTTACAACGATGAAAAGTATATACTTAATCTTATCGATACTCCAGGACACGTTGACTTTTCTTACGAGGTAAGCCGTTCAATAGCAGCATGCGAGGGTGCGTTGCTCGTTGTTGATGCTACACAGGGCGTTCAGGCACAGACGATATCAAACCTTTACATGGCTATTGACCATGATTTGGAAATCATACCTGTTATAAATAAGATTGATATGCCTTCTGCTATGCCTGACGAAGTAGAGGATGAGATAATAGAGCTCATCGGATGTAAACGAGAGGAAATCTTGCGTGCATCAGGCAGAACAGGTGAAGGCATAAAGGGAGTGCTCGATGCGATAGTTGAGCGCGTTCCTCATCCAGAAGGAGATAAGGACGCTCCGCTGCAAGCCCTGATTTTTGACTCGGTATTCAATTCATTCAGAGGCATTATAGCATATTTTAAGATAGAGAACGGAAGCATCCGTAAAGGCGACAAGGTTAAATTCTTCAATACCGGACAGGAGTATATTGCTGATGAGGTAGGTGTGCTGAAGATGGATATGGTGCCTAAGCAGATGCTCTCTACTGGCGAAGTAGGATATATCATAAGTGGAATAAAGAATGCTAAGGAGGTTCAGGTGGGCGATACAATTACCCATACAGAACGTTCTTGCAGCAGTGCTATCTCCGGATTCCAGGAGGTCAAGTCGATGGTCTTTGCCGGAGTATATCCTATTGACCCAGCAGATTACGAAAATCTGCGTGCTTCGCTTGAAAAGCTTCAGCTTAACGATGCGTCGCTAACCTTCATGCCAGAGTCGTCTGTGGCGTTAGGTTTCGGTTTCCGTTGTGGTTTCCTCGGCCTCCTGCATATGGAGATTATCCAGGAACGTCTTGACCGCGAGTTTAATATGGACGTAATCACAACAGTGCCAAACGTATCATATATAGTATATGACAAGCATGGCGAGGCAAAAGAGGTGCACAATCCTTCGGGTTTGCCAGACATTATGTCTATTGACCATATTGAAGAGCCATATATACATGCCACAATAATTACCGATACAAGTTATATCGGCCCTATTATGACGTTGTGTCTTGACAAGCGTGGCGAACTTATAAAGCAGGAATATATATCAGGTAATAGAGTAGAGATTCATTTCTATATACCACTCGGTGAAATTGTGATAGATTTCTATGACAAGCTGAAGTCTATATCTAAGGGATATGCTTCGTTTGATTATCATATTGACGGATTCCGACCATCTAAACTTGCTAAGCTTGACATTCTGCTCAATGGCGAAAGCGTTGATGCTCTTTCTGCTCTTACTCACGTAGACAATGCTGTTACGTTGGGAAGACGCATGTGCGAAAAATTAAAAGAGCTCATTCCAAGACAGCAATTTGATATTGCTATACAGGCGGCTATCGGTGCGAAGATTGTAGCACGAGAAACAATCAAGTGCGTCCGAAAAGATGTAACTGCAAAGTGTTATGGTGGTGATGTCAGCCGTAAGCGTAAGCTTCTTGAAAAGCAGAAGAAAGGAAAGAAGCGCATGAAGCAGATAGGTAATGTCGAAGTGCCGCAGAAGGCTTTCCTTGCTGTTCTGAAACTTGACTAGAAAACTTTGTAAATCTAATAAAAACACACAAGAAATATATACCCCTATGAAACAGCAGATTATTTCAACACGAGATGTTGCACGCGAACTTGCGAGAAAGTACAGTACAATGACGCATGAAGAACTCGATGCGCTTGAGCAGATTCTGGTGCCTATGAATTTCCAGAAAGGCAAGAAGATTCTGTCAGCGGGCGAGGTCTGCAAGAACATATACTATATTCATTCAGGATTAGTGCGTCAGTACTACATGAAGAACAGCAAGGAGGTGACAGAACATCTTGGTGTTGACGGAAGCATTTTCATGAGCATACAGAGTCTCTTCGAGGAGATTCCTACTCAGCAGGAAGTGATAGCGCTGGAAAATACGTACATCTTCGCATTGCCTAAGAAGGCCCTTGAGCAAGTAGCCTTGCACAATAACAATATTCAGATATTGTATAGAAAGATTCTTGAGGAGTCGCTAATATTGTCGCAGGTGCATGCTGATCTCGTTAGATTCGAAACAGCACATGACAGATATGTTCGTTTCTGCAAACTGATGCCTCAGGTAGCATTGCGTGCTCCCCTTGTTTTCATAGCTTCTTATCTGCAGATGACACCAGAAACATTGTCTCGTGTGCGCGCTCAGCCAATGTAAATGCATTTAGATGTCAGCCGCCTATTAATTGCTGAATAGGAATATTTGCTGACACAGTGCTTGTGTGGCTTTGCAACTTCACAATAGATATATGTTGCTAGATAACATTATGGCGTCGACACCTATATGATTTTGTATAGGTGTTGACGCCATAATGCGTTATGAAGATAGGCGGCGGTATTGTAGATAGGGAAGTATAGCTTAATTTGCGGGACAGTATTCTGACTAACCCATTTATAAACAGACCTTTAAGCTATAGTCAAAGAGATAGAAACACACTAATAGATGATAAGATGTTGTTTTTAGTGCAAACTGCAGTTATCGTATTTGCCACCATTTACGACGCGGGCGGTCGTCTTCAACATCGTCAAGAGACATGCTACGCTGCCCATCAAGAATCTCTTTGTACGATTTGTGTTCATTAATCATTTGATATATCGTGCCCCAATCAGGCAAGCCACCAATGTTTCGGTCGTCAATGAATAAGTCAACTCTCAGTTTTCGAGAATAGTTTTCGTTTTTTTCTACATCTTCTTCTGGGAAATCCTTGTTTACGGCATAGAACTCTACGCCTCTCTGTCTGCACCATTCTACAGCTTCATCAAGCATCTCACCTTCGCGTACTGTCCACAGTATAAGTTGATGTCCGTCGTTTATTAACATCTTCAGTGTGTCTGTAGCAAAGATAATCTCTTTGCCAATTTCAGGATAGCGGTGTTCTACAATTGTGCCGTCAAAGTCAACTGCTATTGTCATAAAATTTAAGATATCTGTATTAAAGTTTTGTTATAAGGATATGTTCCTCACGCAGCCATAAGCGGAGAGCGTAAATGCTAATTTTATGTGATTATATATATTCTTCTTGTTTTTTTAACTGTAACACTGTAACAGAGGATGATAGAGAATGGTAGAGGATAATGTAAATGAGTTGAGAAGCCATAAATAGAACCTGTAGTTCGAGTGTAGGCTTTTCAACTCATTATTTATCTTATCTCTTGAAAGAATTATCGTCCTTGTCACCGTAGCGGCTCATAGTGTAGTCGCCGTAGTGTCCATAGCTGCCGTAGCGTTTACCGTAGCGTCCGTATGCGCCGTAAGCCTTATACGATACATATTTTCCGTATTTGCCGTAGCGTCCGTAGCCGTAGTAGTAGCCATACTTGCGTTTAGAAAGGTCGACGGCGTTAATGACGATGGCAGAATTCGGAAGTTTCTCGCTCTCTGACAGTTCATTGATGAAGCCGAAAGCACTCTTAGGAGTATAGTCAGCGCGTGCCACGAATACTGTGGCAGAGGCAACACGTCCGATGCATAGAGTGTCAGTAACAAGTCCTACAGGTGCGGTGTCAATGATGATATAGTCATACTGCTGGCGCAGAATTTCAAAAATCTTGTCAAGAGAGTCTCTCTGCAGCAGTTCGGCAGGGTTTGGTGGAATAGGGCCTGCCATGAGGAGATCAAGATTTCTGTTTACCTCTGAAGGAGCAATCTGCTCGCATATATCTGCCCATGTAGGATCGTCGTGCACAAGAATGCGTGTTATGCCCTTATTCTTGTCGTTGATGTCAAACAATGTAGACAAACGAGGCTTGCGTATGTCAAGACCAACAAGGAGAACCTTCTTGCCAAGCAGTGCGAAGCTGACAGCCAGATTGGCAGCGATGAATGTTTTGCCCTCGCCAGATGTGTTTGAAGTGAGCATGATGGTCTTCTCGCCATCCTTCAGCATAAACTGCAGATTCGTTCGTAGAGAGCGGAACACCTCTTCCATCATGTTGTTCTTGTTCTCTTTCACCACGATATCCGCTTTTCCCTTCGCCACTTCGCTGGCAACAGGAATATCGGCAAGTATAGGCAGTGATGTGAGTCGCTCAACATCATTTCGTCCTTCAATCTTATATCTCAGCAGCTGTATGAGCAGGATAATCACAAACGGAATGGCGAAGCCGATGCCAAAGGCACTGAAGTAAATCATATTTGTCTTTGGCGAAATCTGTCCAGCAAAAGCAGGGCTGTCAATGAGTTTTCCCTTGTCGGCAGTAGCTGCAAGCTCTATAGAGTTCTCCTCACGCTTCTGCAAAAGCATCAGATACAATCCTGAGCGCACCTCCTGCTGTCGTCCGATCTCGTTGAGGATACGTTCCTGCATAGGGCTTTGCTGCACCTGCGCGTTATACTTTGTATACTGATTCTGCATTGCACGGCGCTGAATCTCATAGTTGTTGCGTGCTTGCGACATAGCACGGCGAATACTGCTTGTCAGGTCGTTCAGCTGCTCAGTCAGCGGTATGACAGTAGGGCTGTTTTCGTTTGCTGTTCTAAGCAGACGATTACGGTCAAGTACGATTTGGTTATACGTATTTATGAGCGATGACGCTGCCTGGTCAGTAAGTCCTACGTTTGACGGCAGAGTTTGATATTTATTCTGCGGCATGTCCATATAGTCAGAAATGCTATTTAGGAGCGCTATCTGTGTAGACATGTCTGCCAGTTTCTGGTCGTAATTTGTTGTCTGGCTGAAGGCGTTTGATGCCGTCATATCAAGTTCCACAACTCTATTGCGGCGTTTGAAGCTCTCAAGCTGGCCTTCAGTCATTCCGAGTTCAGCATTGATTTTCTCCAGTCGGTTGTTAATGAATTCCTCTGTGCGTGCCGCAATAATATTCTTGTCGTTGTTAGAATCGTCGTTGTAGCTCTTCACGAGTTGCTGCAGATAATCGCTTGCGCGTCCTACACTGATGTCAGTATATGTCAAGCTGAGAATCGTTGTAGCCTTGCCTACCTGCTGCACAGCCAGTCGCCCTGCAAAAGCACCTGCTGCCTGCTCAGGTGGGACAATGCGCACGATAGTTGTCTCGCCTTCCTTCATCTGTGATGTGCTCTCGGCGTTTATGAGGAATGTGAGATATCCCACAGATGTGCGTATACGTGCAGGAATATTTGGCAATGTAGTCTTTATCTCCCTTGGTTCGTACACATTCTGGTCAAATTCGTTCTTGCGCACGACAGTATATTGACCATGAATGTTGTATTTGCCTTTCTCGAATGTGATATTGAGAGTAATCGGCATCTTCAGCGCATCAAGCGATTTGGTGTCGATGTCAACAACGAGCGGCTGAGTTTTATACATCAGACGGTCAACAATTCTGCCCTGGTGTGTGTACGTTGTATAGAGTTTGAGTTTTTTTACAACATCAAGCGCAATAGAGCGTGACGAAATGATGACCATCTCGTTTTCTACGCCTTGCGAGTTAGACATCATGCCTAATGTTGTTGTGTTCAGTGAACTTCGGCGGGCGCGTGTGTCCTTATCGTCGTTAATGAGCACTTTGGCTGTCGCTTGATATACCGGTGTGGTATATCTAAGATATGTGTATGCTATACCCATGCATAGGAGTATAGACAGCACAAACCATTTCCAGTTGATAATGAGTAATGACGAAATATTGAGAATGTTCAGAAATGACATCTCCTCTTGTTCGCCATTATTTGTGCTTGTTGGGATGTTGTTTAAGTTTTCTGCCATTGGTATGTTTTGTTTTATGTTTTTTTTTAGTGCTGTTTTTACTCTCCATTTTCAACTGTAACACTGTAACGCTGTAACGGATTATCAGTGAAAGATGAGCGTTTGATGTTAACGTTCAATGTTGTCTTTTCCTTGGTACATTATTATGTATGCAAGAAAAACGTTTTGAATAAGCCAGAAGAACAGAACCAAGTTTGTTCGGGTTCTGCCTTAGCGGAAAAAGGCAAGATGAAATCCAACTTATTCTTTCAGCAGATTGAGTAGATACTGCCCGTAAGCATTCTTTATCATTGGCTGAGCCACTTCTCTGAGTTTATCTGCAGTAATCCACTTGTTGTTATATGCGATTTCTTCCAGACAAGCTATTTTAAGTCCTTGTCGTTTCTCTATCACCTCAATGAAAGTTGAGGCTTCAGCAAGCGAATCGTGAGTTCCGGTGTCAAGCCATGCAAATCCTCGTGGAAGAGTTTGCACCTTTAAGTCCTGTTTGCTGAGATACGTCTGATTGACAGTAGTTATTTCTAATTCTCCACGTGCAGACGGCTTGATGTTCTTTGCTATTTCAACTACAGAGTTAGGATAGAAGTATAATCCGACAACGGCATAGTTTGACTTAGGGCAGGCAGGTTTCTCCTCGATAGAGAGACAGTTGCCCTCGCTGTCAAATTCTGCCACACCATATCGCTCAGGGTCATTTACCCAGTATCCGAAGACAGTTGCCTTACCTTCTTCTGCATTCAAGACGCTTTGCTGCAGAACCTTCTCGAATCCCACTCCGTGGAAGATGTTGTCGCCGAGAACAAGGCAAACTGTGTCGTCACCAATAAACTCTTCGCCGATGATGAAAGCCTGTGCAAGCCCGTCAGGTGATGGCTGTTCGGCATACTCGAAAGTTACGCCAATGTCGCTGCCGTCGCCAAGCAATCGTTTGAAGTAGGGTAGGTCAGTCGGTGTCGAGATGATGAGAATCTCTCTTATTCCGGCATTCATCAGCACAGATATAGGGTAGTATATCATTGGCTTGTCGAATATTGGTATTAGCTGCTTGCTTATACCCTTAGTTATCGGATACAGACGTGTTCCTGAGCCGCCTGCTAACACTATTCCTTTCATTCTCTATAGTTATTTATATGTTTTTTGTTGTCAGATATGAAATTTTGTGCCCGCACATGTTCCTGCTATATTATTTTCAGATAGTGAAACGGCAGGCAGCAGACAATGTGTCCTGACTATTAATATGCATTCTTGTTAGGGCTAAAAATCTGAACTGCAGTGCGGAAGATGATTTCAAGGTCAAGTTTGAACGACCAGTTCTCGTTATACCATATATCGCGCTTTATGCGTTCTTCCATCTGCCAAAGCTCTTTTGTCTCTCCTCGATATCCTGTTACCTGCGCCCATCCGGTGATGCCGGGTTTAGAGAAATGTCTCACCATGTATTTCGATATGACATCCAGATACATCTCAGTATGGAAGAGCATGTGCGGACGAGGTCCCACAATACTCATATCGCCTTTCAGCACATTCAGGAATTGAGGCAGCTCGTCTATATTCGTCTTCCTCATAAATTCGCCGAAAGGAAATTTTCTCGGGTCGTCTTTTGTTGCCTGCAGTGTGTCGGCATCTTCGTTGATATGCATTGAGCGGAACTTATACAGCCAGAATGTTTCGCCATTAAGTCCTGTTCGCTTCTGCTTGAAGAACAGCGGGCCAGGGCTCTGCATCTTTATGATAATGCATATAATCGGAATAATCGGTATGAGACAAAGACACACAACAAATGAGAATATCACATCAAACGTGCGTTTCAGGATTCTGTTGTCCAGACGGTTGATGTTGTTTGTGTGATTCGTGAAGAATGTCATGTGTCCTATCTGCAGCGGAGTAAACTCCATGCTTAGATTAGACAGGATTCGAGGAATGAGATAGAACTGTATGATATTCTTGTCGCAGTAGTTAATCAGTTGGTTTACTTCGTCTTCCGGGCTTGTCGGAATCAGTGAGTAGTACACCTCATCAGCCGTGAATGGACGCTCACCTCTTGCTATAGCCGCCATCAAATCCTTGCGTGTGCCGAGATGCTTCAGGTCTTCCGGACAGTTCTTAAGCTTATGGTTAGCGTAATATCCTACAATGTTATATGCCATAGCGGCAGAGCTCATCATGTCGTTATATACGTTCACGACGGCAGGATCGCTGCCGATATACACCACAGAGTGTTTGTTATGACCCATGCGGCGCAATGCGTTCAGCAGTTGTCGCTCAATAAAGCGTGTGATAAGCAGAAGAGTGAAATAAGCGCACAAATATATCGCAGATAAACGTAAGATGCTCTGCGAAGAGTCAACCATCATGCGTGTCAGCGCCATAATAGCCAGTGCTTGCACAAAGGCATGCCGAAAAACTCTTGATATTACGTTTGGCACACTAATGCGTTGCTGGTATATCAGATTGCCATACGTCATAACACCAATGAGGGCAGCAATCGTGGCGCAGATTACACCATTCACTTCTTTGCCAATGATAGCATCAGGAACAGTGAAATATCCACAGTTAACAATTACATAATACGTAATGTTCGCAAGCAATATGTCAAAAATGGTTATTGCAATAAAAATAATCTTGCTTCCATTTGTCAGATTACCATGTGTCATACCTCAGTAGATGTTAATTATTCAGCTAACTGCATATCCGCAGCCAAAACCTTACAAAAACACTTGTGTTGCATTAAATGTCTTGCAAATTTACAGAAAAACAACTAAATAAACAAATTTTTTGCATTTATTTTATAATACAACAATGATTTCTTGCGTAATCCATAAAAAAACACTAATTTTGCGGTAGAAATTCATAATATAAATAGACAAAAAATGGGAATTTTAAATAAATTATTTGGAAAGAAGACAGAGGCGAATGAACCTGGAATGGAAGATTTCATGACACTTATCCGTGTGTATTTTCAGGCTTCAATAGCATCAAACGTAGGAATCACTAATATTGCGATGCTGCCTGACTTGCGAATGTTCAAGTCAACATTCAAGGTTGCAACCGTAAACAATAAGCTTGGAGTAGGCGAGAAGACAAAATGCCGTAAGATGCTTGCCGAAATGTATGGCACAGACGACGCATTCTTCAAGGAGATTGACGCAAGCGTTAAGAAGAACTGCCGCAGCATGCAGGATGTGCAGGTATATCTCGTGCAATTCCAGACATTCACACAGGATTTGCTTATGCTTATGGGCAATCTCATGAAGTTTAAGTTGCGCCTTCCTTCATTCTTCAAAGGCACACTGCGCACAATGACCGAAAAGACTGTAAATGACCTGTTTAACAAAAACGATTACAGCGACCCGGCAACAATGAAGACCGTAGTGGGAATACGAAACTACACCAAACGACTCGGTTTCTCTCAGTCGTGGGTTACAAATTTCGTGTTCCAGTTAGTGATGCTCGCTAAAAAAGAGAAAGCACCAGGACAGAAGGGATAAACCATTCTGACCGACAAAATCCAAATAGCCGCAAAAAAGCAGAAAAGTCCTATTAGCATTGACAGAATCCATTGTGCGAGTCGTTCCTGGCTTGTAGATAATAGTATGTTAAATCGTAATAAAGGTTAAAATATTTAACGTTGATAATGCTAATTCAGTGGATTTATGTAAATTTGTGGTCTAAAAACAATCTGTTATGCAATATTCTGAACAGGAAATATATGAATTTTCAAAGCAAGTTCGTCAGTTGCTTCTCAAATACAAAGAGATGCGACAGGAGCTGCATGATATGAAAGAAAGAGTTTCTGCTCAGGAGAGAGACGTTAAAAGCATGGAAACGCTCGCAAATGCTTCTATGCATGATTACGACATGCTGAAGACAGCGAAAATGCTCGAAGTGAGCAATGGCGACCTTGAGGCAACACGTCAGCGCATAAACAAACTTGTGCGTGATGTAGACAGATGCATAACACTGCTCTCAGAGCAGCAGAACAATTCTCAAAAGTGAGATAGCAAATGGCTGAAGATAACAAACTAAATATAAGATTGCATATTTACGATACAGATATGGCGGTGAAAATTAACCGCAGCGATGAAGAGATGTATCGTAATGCCGCAACGCTCATAACCGAAGTGGTGAATAATTACACCACATACTACAAGGGGCTTAAAAGCGAGAAGGAAATTCTCTATATGGCTCTTGTAGATATTACTCTGCGTTATGAGCGAGAAGCGAAACGCAATGACATTACCCCTTATTCAGAGGCCCTGAAGCAACTTTCATCAGAGATTAATGCTGCACTTGAGGAGTAACACGGTGTGTGACAATCCGACTGCGATTTTTTTTCTTGAATAGTCAGATTGTGCGCATGCTATGTTATTATTGTGTTATGATTTCCGTATGCATAGATATGTGTATGGAAATATTTTGCGTGAAGTATTAATTAACAAAATCTTATATTAAACAATAAATTTATGAATATCGTAATAATAATATCTATCATTGCCGCACTTATCATAGGTATCGGCGTCGGATATATTCTTTTCCGCTATGTCATAAAAGGCATGTATACAGATATGATTGCTGCAGCGGAAAAAGAATCAGAAGTAATGAAACGCGACAAACTTCTTGAGGTTAAGGCTAAATATCTTAACAAGAAGAATGAACTCGAAAAGGAAACACAGCAGCGCAATCAGAAACTGCAGCAGAATGAGCAGCGACTGAAGCAGCGTGAGCAGTCACTCAACCAGAAGCAGAACGAGCTCGACCGTCGCAACAAGGAACTTGACAACTACAGCCAGCAACTCGACAATGAGAAGAATCTTCTTGCACTAAAAGAAGAGGAACTCAGCAAGATGGAAGAGCAGGAGATAAAGAAACTTGAGCAGATTAGCGGACTTAGCGCTGAGGAGGCAAAGGAGCGTCTTGTAGAAGGGCTGAAAGATAAGGCTCGTCTTGACGCTGCCGGCTATATCAACGAAATCGTTGAAGAGGCTAAGCTTAACGCTAACCAGCAGGCACGCAAGATTGTCATACAGACAATTCAGCGCACTGCAACCGAAACAGCTATTGAGAATTCTGTCAGCGTATTCCATATCGATAACGATGAGGTGAAAGGCCGCATCATCGGTCGTGAAGGACGTAACATCCGTGCTTTGGAGGCTGCCTGCGGTGTTGAAATCGTTGTTGATGACACCCCTGAGGCTATTGTTATCTCTGCGTTCGACCCTATTCGCCGTGAGGTATGCCGTCTCGCTCTCCACCAGCTTGTGTCAGACGGACGTATACACCCAGCACGCATTGAGGAAGTTGTAGCGAAGGTAAAGAAGCAGCTTGACAACGAAATAGTAGAAACAGGTAAGCGCACAACAATCGACCTCGGCATACATGGTCTTCACCCAGAGCTTGTGCGCATAGTAGGTAAGATGAAGTATCGCTCTTCTTACGGACAGAACCTCTTGCAGCACGCACGTGAGACAGCAAACCTCTGTGCTGTTATGGCTTCAGAACTCGGACTTAACCCTAAGAAGGCTAAGCGCGCTGGCTTGTTGCACGATATAGGTAAGGTGCCTGATGAGGAGAATGAGATGCCACACGCACTCTATGGCGCAAAGGTGGCTGAGAAGTATAAGGAGAAGGCAGATATCTGCAACGCCATCGGTTCACACCATGATGAAATGGAGATGCAGACACTTCTCGCTCCAATCGTACAGGTTTGTGACGCTATCTCTGGCGCACGTCCTGGTGCACGCCGTGAAATCGTTGAGGCTTACATCAAGCGTCTTAACGACCTTGAGGCAATCGCTATGTCATACCCTGGCGTGACAAAGACTTACGCAATACAGGCAGGTCGTGAGCTCCGCGTTATAGTTGGTGCAGACAAGATGACTGACGCTGAGGCAGATGCACTTTCAGGTGAGATAGCAAACAAGATTCAGACAGAGATGACTTACCCGGGACAGGTTAAGATTACTGTTATCCGTGAGACACGCTCTGTAGCATATGCTAAGTAAAAAATGATATGCATAAAGCATGTCAGATATAATAAAAAAGGGGACAGCGATGTCCCCTTTTTTGTGCCATTATGGTTCGTTACTGTCGTTACTAACGTTTTTATCGTTATTAACGTTCTTATCGTTCCTATCGTTATTATCGTTCCTATCGTTCCTAACGTTATTGTCGTTCCTATCGTTCCTAACGTTATTGTCGTTCCTATCGTCACTAACGTTCTTGCCGTTCTTGCTGCCCCTAATGCTTACACCAGATTCTTCTTTTTTGGTTTCAGCGTCACAATAGGCACCAGCATTTCCTCCATAGAGATGCCGCCATGCTGGAAGGTGTCTTTATAGTAAGAGGCATAGTAGTTATAGTTGTTCGGGTAGGCGAAGAAGCTATCCCCCGTAGCGAAGACATAACTTGTTGAGATGTTAGGAGCAGGAAGCTGCGCCTGTTGCGGCTCTTTGATAGTAAACACCTCGCGTGCCTGACAAGCAAGGCTCTTTCCCAATTTATATCTGAGGTTAGTATTTGTATTCCTGTCGCCTACAATGCGTATCGGTTTTGTAGTTCTTATAGAACCATGGTCAGTAGTCAGAATAATCTGATAGTCGCTATTGGCGAGCATACGGAACAATTCAGCCAGGAACGAGTGCTTTATCCACGAACGAGTGATGGAGCGGTATGCAGCTTCACTTGCCGCCAGTTCGCGCACAGTTTTTGATTCTGTACGTGCGTGCGAGAGCATATCTATGAAGTTTATCACGAGCACGTTGAGGTCGTTCTTGCTCAGTGTGTTATATTTGTCCATGAAGCGTTCAGCTGCAGCCGAGTCGTTTATCTTATGGTATGAGAAAGAATTGCTGCGTCTGAAACGCTCTATCTGTGTTCTGATTAGCGGTTCCTCGTTCAGGTTCTTTCCTTCCTCGCTGTCCTCGTCCACCCATAGTTCTGGAAACATTTCAGCGATTTTGTTAGGCATAAGTCCTGAGAATATCGCATTTCTTGCATACTGTGTCGCAGTAGGCAGAATGCTTAGATATGTATCCTCTTCAACGTCAAACAAATCACCGATCTCTTCAGCCAGCACTCTCCATTGGTCGTATCTGAGATTGTCTATGACTATAAGAAATACATGCGTCTCCGCATTGAGACGGTTAAAAATATATTTCTTGAATATGTCGGGCGATAGGGTAGGCCTGTCGCTGTTTCCGATGAATGTCTTCGGGTTTGTCCAGTTTAGGTAATTCTGCTTTATGAATTTAGCGAAAGCATTGTTTGCCTCTTCTTTCTGCATCTGCAGCATCTCCGTCATCTGCGAGTCAGCCTCAGTGAGTGTCAGTTCCCATGACACCAGTTTCTTGTATAGCGCTTTCCAGTCGTCAATGGTTCTTGCGTCGGCAATCTGCATTGATAACGTTCCGAACGACTGCTGGTATTGGCTCTGTGCCACTTCAGCCACAATCTCTTTTCTGTGTATATGCTTTTTCAGTGTGAGCAGAATCTGCGACGGATTGACCGGTTTTATGAGATAGTCAGCAATTTTCTGTCCTATGGCCTGATCCATGATATTCTCCTCCTCCGACTTCGTGACTATGACCACCGGTATCTGAGGATGTATTTCTTTTATCTGCTGCAAGGTTTCCAAGCCGCTGATACCTGGCATCATTTCGTCGAGGAGGATAAGGTCGAAGGTTTGTGACTGGCATTGCTCTATAGCGTCAGTGCCGTTACTGACGGTCGTGACCTCATAACCTTTGTTTTTTAGAAATAGCAGATGAGCGCGTAGCAGTTCTATCTCGTCATCTACCCATAGCAGTTTACCGTTTGTCATATAATAAGTTTTGTGTTGTTTTTTGAGGTTTTGAGGTTTTGTGTTGGTGGCGTTATTGTCGTTAATATCGTTCCTAACGTTCTTATCGTTATTAACGTTCTTAACGTTACTCTCGTTCTTGACGTTGTTAACGCTTAGAATCCTTCTAATTCAAAGTATTCATCATCGTCGTCCTTTTTCTCCTCCTTTTTCTTTTGCTGTGTCTTTTGTTTCGGCACGCTATCGTCAATTATCTCTATTATGTCAGCATTAATGTCCTGTCGGGTTGTAGCGTTGCTTTTTGCTGTTGTTTTGTTCTTTGCTGTTGTCTTGTTTTTTGCAGAAGCCTCAGTTTTCTTTGCCACACCGCCATTTTCTGCCTTCTTGTTTGATATAGCGCCTTGCTGTTCATTCTTTGTCTGCAGCTTCGGCTCTTCGATAGTTACAGACGTAGCATTCTGCTGTTCATTCTTTGTCTGCAGCTTCGGCTCTTCGATAGTCACAGACGTAGCATTCTGCTGTTCATTCTTTGTCTGCTGCTTCGGCTCTTCGATGGTTACAGACGTAGCGCCTTGCTGTTCAGCTTTCACCTGCTGCTTCGGCTCTTCGATAGTTACAGACGTAGCATTATGCTGTTCATTCTTTGTCTGCAGCTTCGGCTCTTCGATAGTTACAGACGTAGCATTCTGCTGTCCATTCTTTGTCTGCTGCTTCGGCTCTTCGATGATTATTCCGGTATTGTCGTTATCGTTGTCGCTATCGTTATCGTTATCGTTGTCGCTATCATTCTTGTCCTCCTCCGACTCCTGCATTTCAGGGTTATATGTCTCAGGCGAGATAAACTGTTCATTCAGGATGAAGTCATCTGGCTGTGGCAGAGCTGCGAAGTGTTCGTTATAGAAATCGTCATATTCATTATAACTGAATCGTGTACCCAGCAGCGGCAGGTTCTCGCGGCTTATGATGATATTTCTGCTGCCCTGTGATAAAGACATGACCATATTGTTCTGATATAAGTCACGTGCATACACCAGCGCCTCGTCGAAGTTGTTAAATCCGCTTATGGCTATTCTGTGCAAGCCCTGAAACTCCTCTATGCTGATGTCGAAGTTTCTCACCAGATAACTTGTGAAGTTATATTTCGCTATTTCATACAGCAGTTTATGCTCTATGTTTATGCTGTCGGCGAATGCCCCGTTGCCTATAGAGTCAGGGTTGTATGTCATGAGGAATATAAACTCCTGGTTAGGGTCGTCAGTGAGTTTCTGTTCTGTTGTATCGTTCTCTTCGTTGAGCACCTCCGCGCGGTAGTTCCATATGTCAGCGATGTCAAATTTTGCGCCATACAGTTTCCTGCCAGCATCCACGCCGTTAATAATCATGCCTGCCATGACAGCCACATCACTCTGCGGATACTCCTTCACCACACGCCTCATGGCTGCGCAGCAACTATCGGCATCGCCCATGTTAAGTTGTGTCAATCCGCCGATGAATATAAACTTATCGCGGTTGGCACCTATAGGGTATCGTTCTTCCGAGATACGAGTGTTTCGTGCCACCACGTCATACAGTTCGTTTTTGAATGCCTCGTAAGTGTCAGTATACAGCGAGTCCTCCTTCTTCACTCCGTATCGTGCGTTATCCTCGAAATACGGGTCGTTGACAATCAGCGTCCATTGTGATTCGGGGTAATTGTCAGCAAGACGTTGCTTATATTGCTGAGCCTTGGCGAAATCCCCCTCTCTTGAGTAGAGCAGGAAGAGATGATAGAAAGCCTCGTCGTTTTTCTCATATTCAGCAAACGATGTTGTCAGTCGCAGTAAGGCTTTTTCTGACAGAGGCAGATTATCTAGTTTGTCCTTGAAAATCACACCCGAATGGAATAATGCCTCGGCAATCACGGCATTGCTTGCCGCCTTCTGCTCTTCAGTGAACGGTATCTGTGCAAGATAATACTCACGATTGTGCGGGTCGAGCGCAGCAGAGTCAGCAGCCGCTGTCTCTTCATTGTTGTCGTTCTCGTTGATGTTGCCGTTGTCGTCATCGTTGTCGTTATCGTTGACGTCATCGTTGTCGTTCTCGTTGACGTTGTTTCCTTCTGTCGCCACTACCGTCTTGTTCATGCGCTGCCAGTTGTCGGCATTCTCACGCTTGCCCCATTTCTGTGCGAATGCTTGCTTGCCCTGCTGCACCGCCATTGGGTTGTAGAAATACCATGTGCCTTCTCCGCGCTGCATGTTAGGAGCGGGCGTAGCAGGTGTGACAGGTCGGTTGCCGACGTTTGTTCCCTGAGCGCCGTTGCGCTGCGCTTCCTCTTCGAGTTGCGCCAGTTTCTCCTCTTTCTCTTTTTCCTTCAGCGCCTCTATCACGCGGTCAATGGCCGCATTGCGGTCGGCCTCGCTCATGAGCGCCAGTTGCTGCAGCGAGTCTTGCAGATGTATGTTGTCCGTATGCGGAGTGAGTTCGTCGAGCACCTTCGAGCGCTGTGCCAGTTGTTCGTAGTCGTCGCGGTCTTTATCGAGCAGACCTATCGCCTCGCCATAGCAGCGTCGTGCGTCGCTGAATTTCTTCAGTTGCCAGTAGAGGTCGCCCAGATGCAGCAGCAGCACACCTTTTTCTATGCCCGAGCGTGTCGCCTTCTCGTAGCCTTTCTCGTATGCGTGAATAGCCGCCGCCGTATCCTTCTCCGCCAGATACACATTGCCCATGGCATAGTACACCTGGTCGAGATATTCAGCGTTGTTGTCAGAGCGTGCCATGCGTCGCAGATGCTTTATTCTGCGTTTTGCGTCAGTGGCAGGCATCACTTCCGTCATAGCGATTCTGGCGTTAAACTCCAGTTCGTATGGCGGATTAAGCCTTACTACGTGTTTGAATGCGTCGTACGCTTCGGCGTTCTGCTGCATAGCTGCATACACCTGTCCGAGCAGGAACCACTCTCTCGCCTTCTGTTTTGTTCGCATCTCGTGGCGAATCACTTTTCGCAGGTATACCGCAGCTTCCTTCAGATTTCCCGTGTGCAGGTGGTAGTCAGCCAGCGTGTAATCCCATTCCTTCTGCGCTCTCCAGTCGATGCTGTCGCGGTGCATATTGCGTATTATATCCTCCGCATCGTACATCCAATCCTGTTCGATATAGCATTTTGCGAGCCATGCACGTGCTTTGCCGTAGATGGCTGGTTGGGTTTTATAGAGGCGTGACATGTATGAGAATGTTGCAGCTGCCTCGTCAAATGCTCCCATGTGAAACTGTGAGCGTCCCATGAGCATCCATGCCTTCCACAGGAAGGGGTTGTACTCCTTTCTGCTCAGCCATTCTATGTCGCGTTCCGTCTTGCGTCGGTTTTTGTTCCATTGCGGCCTTTGTTTGATTGAATGCTGTTTTATTGCTTTCTTCGATTTCAGGATAGCCGTCTCGTAGTTTGATTTTCCCAGTTCGCGGCTGCCTTTATTGCCTACGGTGTATAGCGGCAGCATTTCCGTGTAGTTGTCCTTGTTGCCGTTCTCCTTTGCCAGCGATCCTTCGATATATGCCAGCGAACCGTTGTAGTATGTGTTATACCGTGCATTGAAACTATGCCACCAGCGCGATGCCCCCGTGTTCTTCTGTGTAGAGCACGAGACAAGTGCGCTAACAACGATGCTAACGCAGAAAAACAGAGCGGCTATGTTCCGAAGAGTATACATATCGCACAAAGATACTAAAAATCTGCGTGACATCAGTTAAAACTTTGTTTTATTTAACACACATTAAAGTTGTAAGTGTTGGTATGTTTTAAATGTGACTCCATCAGATTTGGAAAATATTTTTGTTACTTTGTAAAAGTCGAAAGGTTATTATAAGTTATTTACAATGTATAAAAAGGTTGTTCCAACTTCTTAATAGATTAGTTACTTGTTGCCTTTAAGTTAGATTCAGGGTATTCAACTGTAATTTGTTTTCCTTCAGGATATCCTATATACAGTTATTTTTTCTAATAAGTGCACAACTGCATTGTTTGTGTAAAATATTAATATTCATTGTGTTATATGTGTGCAGATTCTGTGCAGATGCAATGCATGGTAAGCGATTCTGCAATCTGATGTTTTAGTGTCACGTAAGTTTTGTACATAAATAACTATTTGGATAAAATGTTCTGTTATTAATATACTTTTGGTATCTCTACCAGATACCATTATTATCTATATTTTGTTATACTCTAATTCAATCAATATAGCAAATAATTTACATGCAAATCAATTACTAAAGAGAAATGCGTTAACTCATGATGCACCCCACAAAGCTACCAAGCAATTTTAGTGTATGTTCTGTTGCTAAACATCTCATATGTATAATAGAATGACATGAAGCCAGCGAAAACTGCTGATAGTAAAGAAAAAAGAAATGTATGCCTTGTCCTGCTATAGCTTTATGTGCTATTTTTATCTGATAAATGCATGCTGTTAAATCATCATATCGACAATTGTTAATAACTTCCATATATTTCTGGAATATGATTTTTGTTCTCATCTGCACACTATCTGCACGAGGACGAATTTCTTGAAGGACAGTGAGTTATAAAACTTTGTGCAGATGTGCACATATAAGAAAAAAATAATAGTATATAGGATATCCTGAAGGCTAAGAATTTACAGATGTTTATCTCGTGGTAGACTTAATCCCATAAGTATGGTTTCCTGAAAAGTAGAATTTTCAATACCCGTATTTGATGTCTACGAATATCTTCTTTTGTATCTAAATTCCACTGGATATTTTCTATCTTGCTAATATTTTAGATGGCAGTCGGACTTGGTTTTCATTTGTCGCCAGATAACACGCTATCATATTCTCTTTTTTTTAGCCAAATCTTTTCGTTTTTTCGTGTTGTATCATTTATGCACTCCATCCTTGCTCTTTTCTCTAAAAATCACACTGTTCACCAGCCTTGTCTTTCCTCGCCCGTCAAAGGCATGTCTTCCCGCTCACGAATATGCCCGTCTTTCGGATAGAGCATGGCGTTGTAGTCTTTTTGCAAAGTTTGGAGCAGTATAATGTTCTTATTTGTCAATAATCTGCGGACTTAGTTATAAATCTGAAAGAATCTTTTGCAATATCAGAAACTTTTAGTAATTTTGCATCCAGAAAAATATTACTACTTAACGACGGAAAAAAAGGTGATAGGTTCAGGCAGGAGAAAATAGACGGTATTAGTTGGGTTTCTGTTTACATCCTTGAGAGGGCACATTGCCTTTTTTGACAGCTATTGCATATTTGTGTTTGACGACCTGTATATGCATGGGCGTTCCGTCATATCGGAATAGAAGTAACATAAACATAAAAAATAATAATATGGATTTGAAAATTGCGGTTCTGGCTGGTGATGGCATCGGGCCAGAGATTATGGAACAGGGCGTTGCGGTGCTTTCTGCCGTGGCAGAGAAATTTGGTCATAAGGTATCGTACAAGGAAGCCCTCTGTGGCGCGCATGCCATAGACGAGGTAGGCGACCCGTTCCCAGAAGAAACATACCAGATATGTGAGGAGGCCGATGCTGTGCTGTTCGCATCAGTAGGCGACCCGAAATTTGATAACGACCCAACAGCGAAGGTGCGTCCAGAGCAAGGATTGCTCGCTATGCGCAAGAAACTCGGACTTTTTGCTAATATTCGTCCTGTGACAACTTTTGACTGCCTCGTTCATAAATCTCCTCTCAAGGATGAGATTGTGCGTGGTGCTGACTTTATCTGCATACGCGAACTAACGGGCGGTATGTATTTCGGAAAGAAGCAGGAGCCTTCAGTGAATGAGGAAATCGGTGTTGAGGATGCTCTCGACACAAATTACTATACACGTCCGGAGGTGGAGCGCATTCTGCGTGTGGCATATCAGTATGCACGCCAGCGCCGCAAGCATCTCACTGTGGTTGATAAGGCTAATGTGCTGGCTTCGAGCCGTCTGTGGCGTAAGGTTGCTCAGGAGATTATGGTCGAGTACCCTGATGTTGAGACAGACTTTATGTATGTGGACAATGCTGCTATGCGTATGATTCAGGATCCGAAATTCTTCGATGTCATGGTGACAGAGAATACCTTCGGCGATATTCTGACTGACGAGGGCTCATGCATCACGGGTTCGATGGGCTTGCTGCCTTCAGCTTCAACAGGTTCGAGCACACCTGTCTTCGAACCTATACATGGCTCATGGCCACAGGGCAAAGGCCTGAACATTGCTAATCCGCTGGCGCAGATTCTGTCAGTGGCAATGCTCTTCGAGTATTTCGGACTTAAGGAGGAGGGCGCGCTTGTGCGTGAGGCGGTAGACGCTTCGCTCGCACAGAATGTGCGTACGCCAGAGATACAGGTAGAAGGTGGCGAGAAATACGGCACTAAGGAGGTTGGCGCCTGGATAACTGAGTATATTAAGAACGCAGAGGTTAAAGATTAAAGATTAAGGAAAGTGAAAACGGAAAGGTGAAAGATGAAAACTCTTTTCTTTTCACTTTTCCTCTGTCTTCATCGTTGACGTCATCGTTAATCAATCAACTCGTCAACTTGTTAACTCGTCAACTAAAAAATAAATAAGTAAAAAATGCCACTCAGACTTCCTGATAATCTGCCTGCGATACAGCTGCTCGAGCAGGAGAATATTTTCGTGATGGACGAACGCCGTGCTCACGGGCAGGATATTCGTCCGCTGAAAATTGCTATCCTCAATCTTATGCCGCTGAAGATAACGACAGAAACAGATCTGTTGCGCCTGTTGTCGAACACTCCGCTGCAGATGGAGATAACATTTATGAAACTTAAGTCGCACACGCCGAAGAATACGCCTATAGAGCATATGGCTATGTTCTATAAGGATTTTGACGAACTGAGAGAACAACGTTTCGACGGAATGATTGTGACGGGAGCACCGGTAGAACAGATGGAGTTTGAAGAGGTGTCTTACTGGCAAGAGGTGAGCCGTATTTTCGAATGGGCGAGAACTCATGTCACCAGTACGATGTATATCTGCTGGGCGGCGCAAGCAGGCCTCTACTTCCATTATGGAGTGCCGAAGCATGATCTGCCAAAGAAAATGTTCGGAATATTCAAACAGCGTTGCTCGGCAGAGAAAAAACTGCCTATCTTCCGCGGATTTGACGATGTGTTCCGTATGCCGCAGAGCCGACATACGGAGGTGAGGCGAGAAGATATAGAGAAACATGCCGAACTCACTATCATTGCAGAGAGCGAGGATAGCGGTGTGGGTATCGTAATGGCACGCGAGGGACGAGAATTCTTCATCACAGGACACATGGAGTATAATCCGGATACTCTCGACAACGAATACAGACGTGACATGGGAAAGCGTGACGATGTGGAGATGCCGCGTAACTACTATCTTGATGACAATATGGAGAACGGGCCGTTTGTCAGATGGAGAGCGCATGCCAATCTGTTGTTCCAGAACTGGGTGAACTATTATGTTTATCAGGCAACGCCATACGATATAAATCAGATTAAGTAGAGATATGCGTAAAATCGAATTGCTGGCTCCGGCCAGGAATCTGGCATGCGGCATCGCGGCGATTGACCACGGTGCCGATGCTGTATACATAGGTGCAGCAAATTTTGGCGCAAGACATGCTGCAGGAAACAGCATGGAGGACATTGCTGCCCTATGCAGATATGCCCATCAGTATGGCGTAAAAATCTATGCCACTGTCAATACCGTAGTGTATGATTCTGAACTCGATGACGCGGCAGAATTGGTGAAAAGCCTTGTAGAGAACGGGGTAGACGCTATCATCGTTCAGGATATGGGGTTGATTGATAAGCTGTGTCAGACAAAGATGTCAGAACCTGGCATGCTGCAGAAACTGGTTTGGCACGCATCAACCCAGACAGACAATCGTACAAAAGAGAAGGTGAGATGGCTGAAGAGCATGGGCGTTTCAAGAGTTGTGCTCGCAAGAGAACTGTCGCTCAACGAGATAGCCGAGATACATGCTGCAGAGCCAGATATGGAACTTGAGGCTTTCGTTCATGGCGCATTGTGCGTTAGTTATTCCGGACAGTGCTATGCCTCACAGCATTGTTTCAGCCGTTCTGCCAATAGAGGCGCATGCGCACAGCTGTGCCGTATGAAGTATTCGCTTGTCGATGCTGACGGCATGACTGTGGCTGATGATGCTTATTATCTATCGCTAAAGGACCAATGTCAGATTGACAACCTTGAGGCTATGATAGATGCTGGTGTATGCTCGCTCAAGATAGAAGGACGACTGAAAGATGAGATGTATGTCAAGAATGTCGTGGCGGCTTACAGCTTGCGGCTTAATAAGGTCATAGCGAGTCATAATGCAGCGGTAGAAAAAGGCAAGGCGCATGCCGAGATGTACTGCCGAGGTTCATGGGGCAGGGTAGAGCTGAATTTTTCTCCTGACCTTAGACGAAGCTTCAATAGAGGCTATACGACATATTTTGCTAACGGGCGTAATGACGACATAGCATCGTTTCTGACGCCAAAGGCTATAGGTGAATATGTGGGCAAGGTAAAGGAGATTCGTCACGGGCGGCAGCCGTCTTTTAATGTGGCTGGCACTGCGCCTTTTGTCAATGGTGACGGATTGTGCTATCTGAACCGTGATAAAAAACTGAAAGGCTTCAGGGTTAACAGAGCAGAAGGCAATAGGCTCTTCCCGCATGTCATGCCTGACGACTTGACGCCTGGCACATCATTATACAGAAGTCAGGACATGGCGTTCGATAAGATGATGGCAGGAAAGACCGCTGAGCGTCTCATTCCTGTCGATATGCATCTTGCCGACTGTGGCAATGCGATACGCCTCACTATACAGGGTGCAGAGCTGACAGCGGATGATGCCGTGCTTGCTGCTGCTCCTTTGCATGGTGAGAGCGAGGTGATGCTGGCTGAACGCAGTGCTGCTCAAAAACCGCAGCATGACAACATGGTGCGTCAGCTATCAAAACTTGGCGGAACGATATATGTGTGTGATAATATTACCATAGACGATTCGCTCAATGAGGTGTTTGTGCCGTCAAGTGTGTTGGCTGATTTGAGAAGAAGGGCTGTTGAGAGTATTGCTGAAAGGATAGAGGATGTTGCTGTTAAGGTGTCTGCCGACAATGATGCGGACACGAACCCATCTGATGAGGCTTTCAATGAATATTATAGGAAATATCCTTATCTATATAACGCAACGAACGAATGTGCAAGACGCGTATATGCCGAACGCGGACAGTCGGCTGCCGGATTTGAGCATGATGCAGAGAGCGCTGCCGGTGAAAAATTGCTTATGCAGTGCAAGCATTGCATTCGCTATTCGTTAGGATATTGCGTTAAGAATGGAGGACGAAAACCATTTTGGCGCGAACCGTTATCATTGCGTTTGGCTGACGGAAGAACCTTTACTCTTCAGTTTGACTGTAAGAAATGTCAGATGAATGTGCTGACGAGTGAGAAATAAGTAAGCGGTTATCTCTCAATTTTAGCTTTGCCGAGTGTGCCTCTATACGGCAAACCAGAAAAAATAGTTTTACGAAAATATAAAAAGGAGTATCTGATGCATAAGCTGCTTTATACATTCTTAGCGCTGATTATAGTGACAGGATTTTGCTCATGTTTTAATGACAAGAGCAAAACTGCTGGCGGTATGTCAGTAAATAGTGTGGAGGGATTCAGCATGAGTGCTTCTGATTCTGTGATGCTTGCACGTCAGCGCGACTCTATCACATTTGAAGCAAAGCATTGCTACGGGAAAAATTATAATTTCGTAGTCAATACAGACACTCTGCACCTCTTCTATCAGCAGCCAGAAGAGATTGTGAGCCGCTATGTTATGACTGATGTCCTGGCAATGCCTGTTGACTCAGATTCCGTAAAGGTATTTTACGGCGAGCCGTTAGTTGTTGCTGACATACGTATCATGCCTGCTGACACAATTGACTCGGTGTGGGTGCAGGTAGCACGTGACCAGTATACATTTGGATGGATACATGAGTCAGACCTTCTGCCGTCTGTCGTTCCTGACGATCCAATATCGCAATTTATCAGTGTCTTCTCAGATACGCATATCCTTTGGATGCTTATAGCCGTTGGCTCTATCATTGTGGCTTACGTGCTGCGTTTCATAAGACGCAAGCAGGCGAAAATCGTACATTTTAATGACATTCCTTCGCTTTATCCTACGTTACTCGTGCTCACGCTTGCATTGGCTGCTACGGTTTATTCTACAATACAGTCGTTTATGCCAGAGATGTGGCGCTACTTCTATTATCATCCTAC
>JAEIGA010002358.1_pt1 | contig 30182 bp, 26 predicted proteins | sample 9270691 | NCBI WGS metagenome assembly JAEIGA01 (sample SAMN17057246, study PRJNA624740) | gut metagenome | biome: biome; isolation source: fecal sample | host: Bos grunniens | place: China: Xizang | collected 2019
CTCAGGTCTTCCCTTCAAAGGGTGAGTGCCGCAAGATGATCCAGGCAAACGGTGTAAGCATCAACAAGGAGAAAGTTGCAGACATCAATGCTCAGATCGGCAGCGAATCATTCATCAACGGCAAGTATATTCTCGCTCAGAAGGGTAAGAAGAACTACTATATTATTAAAATTGCATAACATTCAGATAGAGCGGTAATGTATTCCGGTGACCCCCGCCCTTGCAAGCAAGGGCACCCCCTAGCCGGGGGTGGCATGTCACCTCCATACATCACCACTCCATCTTTAAGCAACATTTAATAATAAAGTTTAAAGAAAAGGCAAATGGAAAAGAATATTGAAAGTACAAGGCAGCTGAAGGTTGCCAAGGAGATTCAGAAGGTCATGGCTGAGATCATCCGCAGCAAAGGCATGGCGGCATTCGGTGGCGCGCTCGTGTCAGTAAGCGGTGTAAAGGTCAGTCCGGATCTTTCTGTGGCCAAGATCTATGTCAGCATCTTCCCTTCTGATAAGGCTGAGGCTGTGATGGCTGTTCTCGACGAGAACAACAAGGCTCTTCGCGGCGAGCTTGGTCATAAGATGGGCAAGCAGCTTCGCATCGTGCCTGAAATCATCTTCTACCTCGACAGCTCGCTCGACTACGTGGAGCACATCGAAGAATTGTTGAAGAAGTAGATTACCACGTCCTTCAGACCTCGCAATGAGGTATTGAGTATTCGCAATGACGTATCATGAAAGTAGCCCCGTTCATAGCACTTAGGTATCTTTTCGCCAAGAAGTCACACAATGTGATTAATCTGATTTCAGCGATCAGTGCTATAGGTATGGCTATCGGAACGGCTGCTCTCATCATAATACTATCAGTATACAACGGGTTCGACACGCTTATCAAGTCCATGATGAGCAGTGTCGAACCTGATCTTTTGATCACACCGGCTACAGGAAAGACATTTGTCCCGGATAGTGATGTATACGACTGGATTGCCGAGCAGGAGTCGGTTCTGAACATGTGCTGCACTCTGGAAGAAGAAGTCTTCGTCAACTATGCAGACAAGCAGTCCATTGCCACTGCAAAAGGTGTAGACTGGGTATACGAAGCAGAAAGTCCTCTACGCAACCAGATGATCAAAGGTGTTTTCTCACTTCATAAGAGAGACATCCCCTATGCATGCGTTGGAGCTGTACTGGCATCCAAACTTGGCATAGAGCCCCGATTCCTGACCGGTCTCGAGATATATTTTCCTTCCCGTACAAGAAGATTCTCAACATCCAATCCAGCCGCATCCCTTGAATATATAAAAGTATGGCCTTCAGGAGTTTTTCAGGCAGGCAGTGAAATTGATGAAGAACTTATCATCCTTCAGATCGAGAAGATGCGTGAACTGCTGGAATATGACGACGAGGTCTCGGCAGTAGAGATCAGGCTCAAAGAGGGAATCGGAGAAAAGGAACTCAAAAGGATTCAATCGGAAATTGAAGTAAAGCTTGGTCCGGCATTCAAGGTGAAAGACCGTTTCCAGCAGAACGAATCTCTATACAGAATGATGAAATATGAAAAGATCGCCATATATATGATCCTAATATTCGTCATAATCATCATTGCATTCAATATTTTCGGCAGTCTTTCAATGCTGATTATAGAAAAGAAGACTGACATAAAGACGCTTCGCTACCTAGGCACCCCTGAGAGGACCATCAAAAAAATATTTGTCCTGGAAGGATGGATGATATCATTGATAGGACTCGGAGTCGGTTTGACACTCGGAATCGGCTTTGCATTCCTGCAGCAGTGCTTTGGATTCATAAAAATGCCCGGACATTTTATTGTCCAGGCATATCCTATAGTAATTTCTTGGATTGATGTAGCAATGGTAACCGGAGGTGTCGCAGCGATCGGCTACCTCATAGCCCTGCTCCCGGTATCATTCCTTTCAAGACGTTAAAGAGGTATCAGTCCCGAATCTGGGTTCAGATCATCTTTTTTCTTTAACATCACGACCTCAACGTCACCTGCAAAAAAGGCTCCTTTGAAATTTCCGGATGCTCCCACGGAAGACTTTTTATTCAGAGGTATCTCCATGGACATTGTTGCAAATTCGCCTCCGTTTTCGTCCTTATCCTTATCTTCGAATGTAAGAACGACACTGGACACCGGTACAGACCTTCCATAGAAGATGAACGAACCGTTGACGTTGGTCGTACTTTCTTCCGACAAGCCGGATGCAACACGAATTCCACCTACAGGTGTTCCATCTGCATCCACGACCTTGCCATGTATTTCAAATATTATATAAGGATCACCTACCTGTTCCTTACTGCAGGAGCATACAATTGCTAAGGCGAAAACCGCTGCGAATATTCTACCGATCACTTTTCAACTCAGTTATAAAGTTGTCCAAGAACCTCAAAATAAGGCTTTCCATCAACGATTGAGACCTTATATACAGTATCATCTACCTTATAATACTGATTACCGTCAGCCAAAGTGACAAGGTCATAGTCTTCCGGCAAAGTTTCTACCAGCGCTCCGGCTGGTGGAACAATAACAGAATACTGTCCGTTAGCATCCATTGTATAGAAAACTCCATCCTGATAATAGTACGAACTTCCAGCAGCCGCATAGCTCTGAATAAGTCCAAGTTCATTTGCCAATGTGTATGCCATCATCGCCTGCTGCTGTCCGGCAGCAATCTGAGCATTTTGAGCGGCAATCATTGCATTGTTCTGAGCTATGATTGCATTCTGCTGAGCAATATACTCATTATTCTCGTTGATCTGACGGTATGTCTGTGAGACAGTATTGTAATACGAGATATTGATTGCGGCCCAGGTCATATCTGCGATAAGATTAGCTGCAAGCACAGTTCCAAATGGAGGTCTGCAGACTACATAATATCCACCATATGGACGATACCAGATATCATTGTAGCAATAATATGTCACACCATGGTAATAGTGTCTGTGAGCGCGAGATGGCAGCACCTTGATTCTGTGACCATAATAGTGGTTGTGGCCAGACCAGAAATATGCCGGCTTATTGTAATGCATGAAGTCACGGTCACGAGGATGAACTCTATGGTTATCCGGCTTGTGATCAGGACGGATATGCACCGGATGACCCGGTTTGTGACCCGGTTTGTGATCTGGCTTGTGATCAGGTCTGTAATCCGGCTTGTGATCAGGCTTATGATTCTTTCCTCCAGGAGTCTTGTCACCTGGGCGGACTGCAGGACGAGTTACTGTCACTGCAGGCTTGGAATCAGACTTCGAAGGCTGCTGACGGACAGTAGCATTTGGGTGCGAAGTGTGCCTTGTAGTCTTTCCAGACTTGTCATCTCTTGAGGTTGTAACACTTGAACGTGAATCTGTCCTCGAAGCAGAGCCTCGTGAAGAAGATGATGAACTTCTTACAGAAGACGAATTCGAGTTGGTTGACTTAGATGATCTTGATGTAGAAACTGTTCTAGATGACGATGATCTCGACGAGCTCGAGCTACCGCCTCCTCTTCTTGCCTGCGCCAAGGCGTCAGACTGGAATGCTGTAAGCGCTAATCCTAGCAGCGCAACAGCCATTGTTGTTCTGAGCGTCTTCATAATAAAGAAGTTTTATGGTTAATACATGTGATATTTTTTCGAGAGGGCACGGAAAGACGCCTCATCTTTTCTCCAATAACTGATGACGTCACTTGCCCGATATGTCTTACCTAACTGCAGTCTTACATAATCCGTGCCACAAACCTTGTCGAACAAGCCGTAGCCGCTGATGATCTGGAAGGCCTTCTTATCCGGATAGATCTCCGCAACTGCCTGAATCACATAAAATTGGAGCTCTGTAAGACGTGCACTTTCATAGTCTGTATAATAAAACTGAAGTCCTCCGACAAGTTGTCCCTTTGCACTTCCGGCAAAAGGTTTAAACCAGATTGTCCTGAAAGCTACTCCAGGAAGGTCATAACTTTCCAACTTTGCCTTCAGTTTCTCGGGATCCAGCCATGTAGCACCGAAAAGTTGGAACGGAAGCGTATAGCCCACACCGACATTCATAAATCCATAAAGTTCGCCGCATACACCTGAGGTGGCATAATACATTGGCGTATCCTTGAATGGGATATTAGGCGAAGGAAGTATCCATGGCAGTCCGGTATCCTCATAAAGCATATTTCTTGTCCAACCCTCCATAGGCACGACATGGAGCTTACACTTGACTGGAGGCTGATTGCCTTTCTGTCCTCTGTTGAGTCCTTCTTCATTTATCATGACCGCAAGTTCACCCACAGTCAAGCCATATACATATGGTATCTTATACTGGCTCACAAAAGAGTTGAACGGCTGTTCCACATAGGAACCCTCAATCTTATTGCCTCCCAGAGGATTTGGACGGTCCAGCACCAGAACTTCAATACCAAGTTCTGCACATGCCTCCATAACAAGTCCCAAAGTGCTGATGAAAGTATATGAACGCACTCCCACATCCTGAATATCGTATACCATTATGTCTATTCCCTTGAGCATCTCCTTGGTAGGCTTACGTGTCGCGCCATACAGCGAGTACACCGGAAGACCTGTCTTTTCATCAATGGTATCACTTATATGACCTCCGGCATAAACGTCGCCCCTTACTCCGTGTTCCGGTCCATAGAGGGCAACCAGATTGACGCTTGGCTCGTTGAATAAGATATCAATGGTCGACTTCAGCTGACTGTCCACTCCACTTGGGTTGGTAACAAGTCCCACACGTTTTCCGATCAGCGGTAAAAATCCACCCTGACGAAGAACCTCAATACCGGTCTTGACCACAGGCTGCTTGGCATCGGAAACCACTGTCCCGAAAAATAACGTAGCTATTGATAGAAACGCAACAAATAGTTTTTTCATGGTCATAAAGTTTAAAGATTCACAATCTTACCCATAAAGAGGATGTTGTTTGTCTGAGAATCTGAGATAAAGAAAAGGAAAGGCCTGTCGACTGTCATGATTGTCGGTCTGGACACTGAGGTCAAACGGATCTGCGCACTCGTAACTGCAGCAGCTTCTGTACCCTCCTCAGTGACATCAATATAACATTTCTGCTTGACCGTACCGAGAGAAAGCGGACCGGACTCCGAAATGCCCTTGAAATCGGCAGCTGAAGAATATGCAGTCCTGAGTCCCATCTTCTGAAGAGTCTTATCCAATACAAGTGAGGTTTCCAGACGGAACTTCGGCAACCTGATAGTCACCTCCCTGGTTGAAAGCATACCCATAGTCTGCTCGAATGCAGCTCCGCTCAAAGATGAAAGCATAGCATCAACACCGAGATCAGAAGGAGGCAGAATGACTGTCATCGAATAACGGTCTCCCTGATATGGAAGCCTGATGACCTGAGCACCCTGATACTCGCCGTATTCATACCTGTCCACATTGGCCATCATCTTCACACCCCTGTCCCCGCCAGCACCATGGAACATTGCATCGAATGTATTTTTCTTATCGAAAGCCTCAGCCCATGGAGCATTGAAGTAAAGAGCATTGATAAGAACCATCACATCGTTAGGCGAGAGTTCATCTATGATTTCATTAATCTTTCCTGCTGTATTTTCGCTACACCAGTTATTGATTGCCTTGACAGTAGCGGGATCCGAGAAGTTCTGAGTGGTAACGAAAGTATCGTAATCCTTTTCAAGAAGGCTGACATATCTGTTTCTGACACTGAAGTTATCAGAAATCCACATTGAATTTGCAGATGTGACCTGTACCTTCTTGTTTCCGCCAAGATCCTCTGCCGGATAGAGACAGCCGTTGAGGAGATCATCAAATTCTGCTTTTGTCTGACCTTCTGCGCCTTCCTCCAACATGGAAAGAGCGACAGCTGCGCTGTACGGAGACAGTATCAGATTCTCGCCACGACTAACCGTCTGATCAGCCGTTCTGAAGAAATCCAAAGCGAATTCCACCTTTGCATCTGCTGCGGCCGGAGAATCTCCAGAAGATGAAGGTTTCACATATTTTGGACTGCAAGACAGACACATTGCGACCAACGCAAACGAGGTAAAGATTTTTGTAAACATAAGTCAAACGATTTTATTTCTTGCCAAATTCAGGAGCAACCACTGACCTGACAGCTAAAGTAACGGCTGCTGTACACAGGCAGCAAACCATTACAAAGATAAAGAAATTTGTGTAACCAAGCCACTCCTGGACATAGCCTGCAACAAGACCCGGAAGCATCATGCTCAAGGCCATGAAGCCGGTACATATCGAATAATGTGCCGTTTTGAACTTTCCGTCAGAAAAATATATCAGATACAGCATATATGCAGTGAATCCGAATCCATAGCCGAACTGGTCTAAAGCGACACATGAGCCTATGATCCAATTGTTCTCCGGCTGGAACATCGCAAGAAAGACGAATGACAGACAAGGAAGCGCAAGACTTAGCGCCATCGGCCATAGTGATTTTTTCAATCCCCATTTCGACGCAGCAAAACCACCCAGGATTCCACCGACAGTCAGAGCGAATATGCCGATGGTACCATATATGAGCCCGACCTCCTCTTTTGTCATTCCAAGGCCGCCTTGTGCCATGTCATTCAGCATGAATGGATTTATCATCTTTACCAAAAATGCCTCAGGAAGACGATACAGGAGCATGAATGCCAAAGCAAGGATGATATGGCGTTTACTGAAAAACGAGACGAATGTACGAGCAAATTCAGACATGACATCCTTTGCTGTCCGAGGTGAATTCATGCTGTCGCTTTCAGGTGTCGGGAGTTTCAAGGTATGATATAACGTGATGCCGGCAAATATGATTCCTGAAAGAATCAGCGTCAGCTGCCATGCAAGATGCACGGATCCGGAATACCGGTCTATTACGCCGGCCAGAGCAACGAGCACACCCTGCCCGAAAATAGATGACAGACGGTAGAACGTGCTTCTCAGGCCGACATACTTTGCCTGGTCATTTGGATTGAGCGCCAGCATATAGAAGCCGTCTGCCGCAATGTCATGGGTGGCAGAAGCAAAGGCTGTAACCCAGAAAAGTCCAAGGGTTATAAAAAATAGAGGAGCTGATGTAAATGACGCACCGTCTCCATGAGGCAGAAGGAACGGAAGAAGAAGCATTGCTACCGACATTGCTATCTGCATCGCCACGATCCACCAATGCTTATTCTTCAGCAGATCTACAAACGGGCTCCATAACGGCTTGATTACCCATGGAAGGTAAAGCAGACTGGTATAGAGAGACATCTGTCCATTCGGCATACCCATATCAGTGAACATGACCACTGATATCGTATTCACCAGAAAATATGGGATACCTTCCGCAAAATACAGGGTCGGGACCCAGAGCATCGGGCTTTTATTTGTAGCGTTCTTCATTATGACTCATTAAATTTCTTGACTCACTTCATTTGCTCGAAAGGACTGACCTGCAGACCCGGATGTCATGTCAAGTGCGGAATCGGGATAATAGTGAGAGAGAATCTTGTCATATGTATATCCTTTTGATGCCATTACAGCAGCACCTATCTGACAAAGTCCCACGCCATGTCCCCAACCTTTCCCTTCGAGGATGACCTTGTCTCCTTCCATTTTCACATCGAAAGCAGAGCTCTTCAGATGGCTCTCGGACAATATCCTTCTTATCTCCAATTCCTTTCCTACTATAAGAGTCGCTTCAGACCCTACGATCTTGAGTTTGCATATTCTTCCTGACCCTCCCCTCTCCAATGGCTCGACAGATAGAATATCTCCTACCTCTACTCCACTGCGACGGAAAATCAGCTGTGACAGTTCCCTCTTATCATAGACTTCAGTCCATCTGTAAAAGTCCACTGTCTCCTGATCGTAATTGTTAAGCACCTGACCAAGTATTTCCTTCTCTTGAGTATCGCAGAAACACTCTCCATCCAGATGGTCCGGGGTATCGGGCAGCGGCTGTAGATACGGCACTGCCTTATCCTCCCAACAAGTTGCAAAAGTCTCCATACGTCCACCGCAGCATTTAGAGAAGCGGGCATCGCAAAGTTCTCCGCCATATGTGAGTACCTGTCCCCATGTCTGGTCAACAACTCTACGTACAGTTTCACCGGTGGCACGTGTGAGTCCCTGATAACGCTGACAATGGTCATCTGCGCAGACATCGAAGTTATGATGGTCCTGATGGTCATACCATTTGATGAGTTCAACGGTTCCACCTTGTCCGGATGAATCTTCACGAGACAGGAATGAATCCAGATGAGAAACCAGCGATGGTGTGCTGCATACATCTTCAGGTACATGGACATGCTTTCTGCGACGCTGGGAAGAGGTCTGAGCCATTACCCATGAGCGCGAAATCACAGCATGAGCCTTGAGAAATTCCTCAGAAGCGCTGGCACTCATCTCCGAAGATATGACACTGAGGAGATAGTCCTCGACTCCGACGATGTTTATGGCTGTCAGCTGCCCTTTTTCCACTATGATTCTGAGAGAGCCTGCGAACTTCTGATCCTCCATTCGCTGCCAATGGAAATTCTTTCCTATTGTAACGTTCTTCAGGACAAATGACGGCTGCGCGAACTGAGTGGAAAGCGTCTGTGCATCAAAATACAACTCATCATATAATGCTCCGTCATATTCTATCTTTCCTTCCCTCATGACAGCCTTGCGCACGCCGGCTCCGTCAGAAAGTATTTCAAACTCGATTTCTCTTGCAGTCATGATTCCTACCGAAAGCATGGGCTGAGTACGTGTCAGACGCCAGATAAGTCGGTTTTCATCCTCTTTGGAAATCGTAATTTCTGAAAGCATCTCCGACAGGATCTGCGGATCTATCTTATGAAATTCCTCCTCGACGGGAACGATAAATACACCGGCCATATCTGCACATCCCGGACTCATGGTCAGATGATCGGGACCATCGCTGAAATAATGGTGTGAACGATGGCAGCGGCGGAATACTATGATCGAACGGAACTCACCGTCACGGTAATATGTAAAAAGATTTATTCTCGGTTCATTGTCCCCTTTCGGAATCTCGGCACAGTCCAGCAGGCGATAAAACATCTTTGCCGCTGACTTTGCTGTCTCTGCCCTGATGACGAATATTCCTGTTGTGAAATTATCGTAATGATATAGATGGGCATCCTGTACTGATGTGATCTGCTGCAAAGAATCAAGTTTTGCATTCACATCGTTTTCCAAAGGCATCAGTTCCTTTGGCACACCTTGAAAATGGTGATGATCAGGAGCAGACGCTCCACAGTATGGTCCATTGTAGAAAAAACTGCAGTCAGAATATTTCCTGGCCAAATCCAGCATATCGATATATCGATGCCAGATTGACTGATCTGTATGCTTAGCCATCGCTATGACCAGATGGTCCGGAAATATAGGATATGGATTTATAAGTATGTGATACTTCTTTCCTTTTCTACCTTCGAACTTCATCATTATCTGCTCTGGAGAACGATTCTCCTGACAGAGGAAGCATTTTCTTTTAGCGATGTCTTCCTTGGTCAGTTTTGCAGCAGATGAAATCATGCGCGCAGGATTGAACTGCAGCTGCACCGTAAGTCCATTGACCGTCACCTCTCTTGTCTGAACGTTTTTCAGCGCCCTGAAGTTGTCACAGGCCAATGGCCAGCGTGAAAGCTGGTCTCCTACGAATTTATGTATCTTGGTTTCCTTCATTTTATCTTTTTAGATCTCTCGACTTCGCTCGAGATGACATGGAGTGAGATTGAGATGACAGTCTGGCTTCAAGCTCCCATGTACGGATGCGGTCTTTATACAGGTTGTTGGCATTTATCTTTTCGATGGCAAGAGCGGCATCAGAGTTTCCATCCCATCGACGGCAGCAGTATAGCACGTCATATATGCGTCCGATACGATATTCGCGACTGATGCGCAGACCGAGCGCATAATCTTCTCCATAGCTTGTATTAGGGAGGTTAATCGTTCTCAGAAGAGGCGTCCAGAATGCCCTTGGAGCGCCGAGGCCATTGATTCGAAGAGCATTGTTTCTGCCATTCTCTTCAGTCCATTCGCGATGATCGATAATTCCCGGAGGTATTGGATTCAACTGGAAGTCTGTCATCTGATATGTGCCGACCACCATTGCGCATTTCTGCTCATGGAAGGCATTGACAATCTTCTGTAATGTTTCCGTGCCGCTATAGACATCATCGCTATCCAGCTGCACTGCAAATTCGCCGCACTGTTCATGATGCACTGCAAGATTCCAGCAACCGCCGATACCAAGGTCATGCTTGGCAGGGATGACATGAATCAGATTCTCATGCTTTGCACAAAGTTCTTCAAGCAGCTCGGTAGTACCATCAGTCGAGTGGTTATCTACTACGATAACATTGTATGGAAAGTTACATTCCTGACTTAATGCGCTCTCGACCGCATCCTTGACTGTCTTGATTCTATTGAATACTGGGATTACCACAGATGCTGTGACAGGATATTCCCCGACAGATTCGTTGTCATTTAGACCGAGCTGGGCGACCGGAGAAATCTCCTTGAATACAGGAGGAAGCCATGCTCCGATTCGCTTCAGGTGCTCAGTGCATACCTTCTCCATTTCAATCTGGACGGTCCTGTTTTTAGGGTCGACATAGTCGAACTGTTTCTCACCCGACTTCCGGTTGTCTGTCTCAATCTCCGTATATAGATATTCGTTGATATGGACTATCTTCTTCATGCGAAGCCTGAGGTCATATAAAGCACCCCACTCATAGTCTTCCGTCATGTTTCTGACAGCCTTCTTGAAAGATGCTGACTTAAAGACCAATACACTTCCGAAGTCAAAGTCATCTCTCAATGCTCCCTTCTGACACTCTATGAGCGGATGTCTCAGACGTGAACCGTCGTCAAGCAGGCGGTAATGGTCCGCATAAAGCATGTCTGCACCTGTATCAGCTGCGATTGCAAGAATACGGTCAAGGGCAAACATACCCATCTCCAAAGGTTTGTCCTTAGTGTAGATGAGAATATATTTATGCGATATCGCGTCTGCTATGCTTCTGAGAGTCTCTGTCGAACGAAGTGACACTCCTGAAAGGATGGTCACACCCGTGAATGAATGGCTTCTGCTGAAGGATTCAACTGTTGTGGATATATCCTCTCCGCTCATTGACGGCACGAAACATTCAATGCTTGACATGGTATGGCTATTAGTTATGTGGTTATAGCAGCGCAGCAAGCTGGCTGCGGATCATCTGGAATTCTGATTCGAAGTTCGGAGTAAAGATTTCTTTGTCGATAGTGGAATCCACTTCTGAAATATCCCACCAGCGCCCTTCATCGACTTCATCAAAATCCGGGTGGAGATCATAGGAACCTATTACGGCAAACACATTGACCATCTCACGTTCGATCGATGATTCGAACTCATAAGTCATTATGTGGATAGGATTGAACTCCGAAAAGCCCAATTCTTCTGAAGCCTCGCGATAAACAGCTTCAAGAATAGATTCTCCATAAGACACATGGCCTCCTACTGCAGTATCCCATTTACCCGGCTGGATATCTTTACGCATCGAGCGTTTCTGAAGATATATGCGGCCATATCGGTCTATGATGTGTATATGGATGACAGGATGAAGCGGTTTGGCTCCGCTATGACAATATTCTCTTGTAGAGCGTCCCACGACAAGACCACTGGGCTCGACTACCGGGAAAAACTCTCCGGCTATAGGGTCCACGATCTTGCTGTCGGCCGTCGGAGCCGGCACCATCGGGGCCACATCGTATGGATATATAAGTTCTACCATCTGGCTAGAATATCAATTCCACTGTAAATGATGACGTTTCCTCCACCTTTCCCTCAACATATACATGAATGCCGTCTTCCTTCTCCACGACTGCCCGATAGATCATCACCTTATCCCCGGCCTTGGTTTCATGGTTGAAGTTGATTGTAAGCTCCTTTAAAGGGCGGGATGCTGCAAGATCATACTCCACTGCATCCATGGCCCACTGCATATACATTGCATTATTGGCATGGGCATTCATATCAACGTCAGAATATGCCACCACATGCTCCAATGCAAGGACCGGCTCCACATCCTTAGGCATCTGAACTTTGTCTGCCGGAGTCTCAATGACGTTCTCAGCGTTAACAGTACCTTCTTCCATAAGTTCCGGATCGCGCACAAGGCGACGAGTCTCCAGATTCAGCACCAGCCATGACGATGTCGCCTTTACTTTTGGATTGCCTTGAGCATCTGTCAGGATGAAATCTCTAAGATAGAACAGGCGATTCAGTCCTTTATGCCATGTAGTAAGAGTCACATTCTCCCTCCACTTAGGCGTATCAACAAACTCTACGTGCATTCTTGAGATGATCCATGCAGTGTTGGTCTTGATCAGATCATCGTAGCCAAAACCAAGATGCACAGCATGCTGACCGGCCGCCTCCTGTGCCAGGTTCATGAATGACGTCGGTTTCAGACGCCATGAGGCATCCGTATCATAACATGGAATAGTATAGTTCTGAATGTATTTTTTCATAGTTATAAGATATAATTTATGATCTCCAGCTCTTCTTCAGTATAGAGCAGTGTATCAAAAAATTCCGGCCATATGCGAGCTGCCACAGCATAGGCAACCAAAAGTACAAAAGCGATTATCAGGAGGACACCTAATGCCTTGAAGAACTTCCTGCCAGTCCTCCTTCTACGTTTCGCTACAGGTACACGGACCGGTTCTGGAGCTGGTTCTGGAGCTGGTTCTGGAGCTGGAGTTGGCGCTGGTTCTGGTTCCTGAACTGGTGTTGGCGTTAGTTCAGGTTCCTGTTCTGCTTTCTGTTCAGGTTCCTGAACTGGCGTTGGCATTAGTTCTGGTTCCTGCTCTGCTTTCTGTTCAGGTTCCTGAACTGGCTCGGCAACTGGCATCAGCACTGATTCTGGTTCTGTGCTTGACTCCGGCATCTGAGGCTGCTCAGGCTGGACGGCAGTTTCTTCAAGGATAGACTTCAAGCCTTCAACTGCAGCCGAGACCTCCTCAGGGGTCTCCTGATTGGTCTTTAATGAAATCGGTTCAAGACCGAATCCATCAGGGTAGATATCAAGATCTTCATCCGCAACAAAGAAGACATTATTTTCTTTGGTAGCACGAAGCCTTCCAAGCCCCGGAAACACTACGGTTTTCTTAAGATGCAGCACGGACTTCAATTCTGTAACAAAATCTGTAATGATCCTGTCTGCCATCTCGTGTGAAACATTGTTGGACCGGGCATAAAACTTCACCAGTTCATCACCATTGTCAGGCTTTGAACGGAAATATAGTCTTCTGTAGGGCGGATTTATAGTATATCCCTTATCAGAGAATGTAGACGGCACAAGCTCAGCGACAAAACATCCCAGTCCCGGAAGCACTACCCTATCACTGTCAAGAATCAGTTCCTTGACCATTTTAGACAAAAGATCTATATCCATAAAGTTTTATATTAGGTCCCTAAATAGCCGATCGGCTTATATCTTGGCAAAGATACTAAAAAAATCGTAGATATGCCACGATATACCAGGCCAGAATCAAACGTCATGATTAACCCCGACAAATGAACATCTCACCACTAAAAGCACTCGTTTTATCAGCGGAGCAAAAGGAAATTGCAAAAAAGTTGAAAAATTTTGCAGAAAAATTTGGAAGTAATAAAATTTTGCGTACCTTTGCAATCCCAAACGAAACGAACACGTTTGAGACAATATTCCCGAATAGCTCAGTTGGTTAGAGCATCTGACTGTTAATCAGAGGGTCCTTGGTTCAAGTCCAAGTTCGGGAGCCACTCAAAATCAAGCACTTACGAAGAAATTCGCAAGTGCTTTTTTCTTGTACTAATGAAAACATTTTTTAACTTTGTATGGTTAAACGCTGTGGCATGGGTAAAAAATTCGGACTAGCACTTTTATTGACAATCGTTATCGGATTGGCGCTATACGTCGTTGCGATCTTGAATATCAAGGTGCACATCGTACGGATACCACAGATGGTCGAATTCACCAATCAATATGATCCGGATGCTTACATGTGTTTCCCAGCAGCATACACAAGCACAGACGGGAAGATTCTGGGAGAGTATCGAATTGACGGAAAGACCCATGGTACAAAGAACTTCAAGGAGAGAATCTCATTACACCCGACCAAGGGATTGATAATAAGCAGAAAATGGTGCGCCGACAATGGATTCCAGCAACATGTCCTGGTAACAGACCGGACAGCACGGAAATTCAAGGACAAAAGAAAATGCTATCGCAGAGCACTATGTAATGCAAAGGCAGGCACAAACACCCCTCTTATCATAATGTCACTATACCCTATGACATTATCTGAATTTGCAGAAGAGCTCTCCAGACATTGTGACAATGCAGTAAATCTTGACATGGGAGACTTCGGATATGGATGGAAAGGGAAAATCAGGTACAGCCTCTGGGCCTACTACAACAGAGAAAGCCAGACCAATTGGATATGCATTGATAAAGCCGAATAAAAAGAGATGTCACCACAGGATGACATCTCTTTCTGTCTGGCAGTACAAACGGCTAGTTGTTGACCGGCCTCAAAACAAAGTGGAACGAATACTCCTGCGGGTAGACCCAGTATTCCTGACGAGGCCACTCTCCCCAGGAATTGATACATCCGAGTCCGAGCTGGATCAAGTCGAAATTCACCCATGTCTTACCAAGCGAGCGCTGATTCTCATGCGCAAGAGCCTTCAGTTCAAGAGAATGGGCCTGTTTGTTGCCAAGCTGGTCTACATCCATCTCTGTCCAATGGAAAGGAAGGGCAGATGCCGAGAACTTCACATCTGAAGTGATCTCAAAGCCAGCGCCGTTGTCATCAAGAACCTTCATCCATCTGAGCTGAGTCTTGGTTCCTGACTCCTGAGGACGCACATAGCCATAATGATACTGATCCTCAACCCTTTGTACATAATGACCGACAAGAGATGAACTATATCTGTCACTATAGTTTTCATGAGGTCCAAGACCGAAGAATTCGAATGTCGAGAATTCTCCAGGCATAGCGAACTCCATTCCGATACGCGTCATAAGCTTGCCGTTCTCAAGATTTCCAGCATCTTTGAACTCCTCCACAGCTTCGATCACACCATCTGCATAGATGTTATAAGTCATTATCACCTTAGCAAAATTCTTGATCGGTGCAAACTCCACCTGGACTCTATAGCAGCTGTCAGTAGCTGCAACATCGAAAGAAGCAACTTCAAAAGTCGTCTCTCTCCAATGTTTTTGTCTCTTCTGCTGACCAGCGCCATGGTCATTCTCTGTGATAGCTCTTGCAAAACAAGGCTGAAGCTGGGATTCTATCATATCCTTGCCGCCAAGAACATAACTTACAAGAGCACCGGCAGCACTGTCGAATTCAGCTTTCCAAGAAGCTACCCGCAGCCCTGTCGCGCCATCATATTCCATCTCTCCGCAGAATATATGCTTGCTCTCATCAGTCTCATAAGATGGAAGTCCGGAAGTATTTGCAAATGCGTCAAGTTCCGGATCCTGAATGCATATCTGGTCATATGCGACCTCGTATCCTGCAGGCAGGATGCCATCTGCACGATTAAGCGTATAGCGGACTGTGAGGTATACATTCCGATCCGAAAGATCATCAACCTTACACACCTCCATGATATCAGCCTCGTTGAATCCGAGTTCAATATCCCGTGTCTGTCCAGGAGCGACAGCAGGCATTCGAAGTGAGCCGGCAAGCATGCTAACTCCATCAACATCAACAGACCAGGTCATATTGTATCGAGAAAGATCGATGAAGAAATTCTCATTATACACATGAACCTTACCGTTCAAAGCCTCCTCTGCTGAGGCTGATGTCAGGATCGAACGATACTGATAAGCAACCTCATAAGCATGAGGATGATATGTACGGTCTGCGGCAATTATACCATTGCAGCAGAATGAATTATCGGATGGGTCATAATCATTGAAATCACCGCCGAAAGCAAAGATATGATCTGTACCATATTTCTGCGCATCTGCAGGCCACCACAACGCCTGATCCACAAAATCCCAGATGAATCCTCCCTGATAGGAAGGATATTTACGGATCAGATCCCAATATTCCTTCAGTCCGCCCAATGAATTACCCATAGCATGTGCATATTCACACTGGATAAACGGCTTGATGGTGGACGGGTCACGTGAAACATACTTTTCACACTGCTCATAATTGAAATACATCGGACAGGCGATGTCTGTACCAGGACCGCCTTCCGCTCTTTCATACTGCACAGGACGAGACGGATCCATCTGCTTTACCAGTTCATATGACTTAAGGAAATTTTCTCCATGACCGGCCTCGTTTCCAAGGCTCCAGACAATGATGGAAGGGTGGTTGAAGTCACGCTGAACCATTCGTCTGGCACGTTCCATGTGCGCCAAAGTATAATCTGTGCGATGTGCAAGGGACTCATTGCCATAACCCATACCATGCGACTCCACATTAGCCTCATCCACGACATATAGTCCATATTCGTCACAGAGGGAATACCAAAGCGGATCATTGGGATAGTGGCAGGTTCTGACTGCATTTATGTTCAGCTGCTTCATCAGAAGAATATCCTGGATCATATCTGCCCTGGATACCACATATCCCTTATAAGGGTTAAGTTCATGACGATTTGCGCCCTTGATCAAGACAGGCAAACCATTGACCAGCAGTTGTCCGTTTTCAATCTTGACATCTCTGAAACCGAACTTGATCGATGTGGTTTCAGTCGCCGTCTTTTTCTTATATGCAGTGACCTGGAGAGTATACAGCCAAGGTGTTTCAGCTGACCATGTTTTAACTGACGGAACCTTCAATGAAGTCATAACAGCTGGGAGACCTCTTTCCGAACGGATTCGCATGCCGGCCTTAACAACTCCAGAGGCAACTTCCTTATCAAACGGGTCGAAGATCCTGAACTCAACCGAGGTTACATTTTCTGAGACTTCAGCAAACAACGAGGCCTCACCATCAGAGCCGGCTGTAATTCTTACATCCTCTATCCTATCTTTTTCTCTCGAGAACACATAGACCTCTCTGGCCAGACCGCTCATTCTCCAGAAGTCCTGATCCTCAAGATATGTACCGTCACACCAACGGAAAATCTCCAAAGCGATGAGATTCTCTCCGCTCCTGACATATTCTGTGATATTGAAACGGGCCTCAAGCTTGCTATCCTCGCTATATCCGACCTCTACGCCATTAACCCATACATGTACGTTGGACGTAGCCGATCCTATATGCAGAAATACATCCTTACCATTCCAATCATCTCCAAGGACAAATGTCCTGCGATACTGGCCCACATAATTATGCTCAGATGCAGGGATAGGAGGATTATTGGTATAATGACCGGACCACGCATAGCCGACATTCTTATACACCGGGTCGCCATATCCATTCAGTTCCCACATTCCAGGTACAGGCATGCTTCCCCATGACGAATCTTCATATCCGATTTCAAAGAAATCCATCGGACGGGAGTCGGCTGTCTCATTCCAATTGAACTTCCACACTCCGCTAAGTGATAGTTTCAATCCATCAGTGTCAAAGCTGGCAGACATCGGCTCACGATTTATCTGAATCACCTGAGGGTCATGCCAAGCCGGCAGTGACGAATCCTGAGCCTGCACAGCCAACGACGATACAACAGATGCAACTGAAAGGGTTAAAAGTTTTAGGTTCATATGTATTACTGTTAAATTTCTTCTATGTCTGTTGTCTTCATCCATCCTTGACGTCCGTCGGCCAGTGATATCTTTATCCATGATTCCGCCCTGTCAAGTATCTTGACCTTGGTTCCTTCGTGCAGGACAAACAAATCCGTTGAATTATCTGCAGATGGAGAACTCTTGGCAGAAGTCACAGGCACCATGACCACAGCATCATCATGACTCATATAGTCGTTTTTCTGCCATATCGAAAATGACAATGCAACAAACATGAACATCAATGTCACAAGAGAAGTAAAGAATCCGACTCTTCTCCATTTAATCGACACCGAAAGGCGGAACACTAAAAAGAGAGCCAGAGTAACCGCAAGCAGCAGTAGAAAAATCACCGCCCAGGCATTTGAACTCATCTTCTGCGAAAGCGCTCTTAGCCATTCCTTGACAAAGAACTCCGGTACGGTCTCTATCTTGTCATGCAGAAGACTGTTTACATAATCCAGATTGTATCTTGCATCCACAAATGAAGGATCAAGTTTCAATGCTCTTTCATAGTATAACACAGCCTTCGCCATCTCATCCTGTCTATAATAAGCATTACCCAGATTATAATAGAGTCGGGCCGATTCCAAGCCTAGTTCTAAAATCTTATCATATGCTTCAACAGCAGCAGCCCAATCACCTTGCTCATATAATTCATTTGCCTCAACCCACAAATTATCTGCATCAGCATTCTCTGCAGCATAAGCACCTACAGTAGAAAGCATCAGAATCACCACAGCGAGTCCCTTTGCAGCAACACCTTTTCTTGTCTTCATTGATGAATCGATTGACGAAATAACTTCAACTGCTTTTTCATAATCAGAAGTCATTGCCTGATTTCCTGCGCTTGGAGCATATCTTGCATATTCGCAGGAATCGAGTATTTCCATAAACTCCGCCACATATGCATCAAGGACGCCATTCTGTCGAAGAACCTCCGACATACGTTCCTTTGATAATTCGGACATTGGCATATTGAGTTTATCGGACATATAGCCAAGTAGCGCATTGTGCAACTCCTCGTAGAAGGCAGAATAGAGATTCTGTTTAAGCAGAGAACCGGCGAAGCGGAGGCGTTTCAATGCCATCTTGGTAGCCTTCCTGTTCTTCATGCCTACAACATCGGCTCTTCTTGCAACAGCTTTTCTCAATATAGCCCAGACCAAAAGGGCGACAACGAACAATACTATCGTCAAAACTGCAAACAGACTTGAACTGACGAAGAAATCTCCTTTACCGGTAAACTCCTGGACATCTTTGGCAATATGACGGATATCTGTTCCTCTATTTTCCACCTTCTGACCTCCAGAACGGGTTGCAGTCACAGGCGCGTCATCATAGTCACTGCCTTTTGCAACTGTCAATGTCAAAGTACCGGCATCTACTGTAACATATTTATGCTGTTCGACGTCATAGTATGAATACAATATCGGGCCGATCTCGAAATTACCGGACACACGTGGAATAAAAGGATATTCGTATGTCTTGGTTCCGGAAAGACCATTGGATACGACATTGCTGGTAATCTTCGGGTCATATGATTCAATATCCAGCGGGAAAGTTATCTTCGGGGTCTCAAGCAAAGATATATTTCCTCTACCACTGACTTTAAGTATCAAGGAAGCCGCATCATGAGCAGACAAACTGTCGCTGCTCAATGAAGCAGTCACAGAATATACTCCGACACCACCTGCAAATGAAGCTGGAGCTCCCGACGGCAGAGACCTGACCCTGATGGTGGCCGGATTGGTCCTTACCTTCTTACGCACCGTCATATACTCATCATAGAAGCCGTCAAAGAGACTCATATTACCACCTGACGATGTACGCACATTGACCAGATATGTCAATTCTGCAGATCCGATCTGCATTGTACCGGAATGCTGAGGAATCAGAACATACTCTCGAAGTACAACAGTATTATACACCTGGTCATTGTACGATTCTCTTATCGGTGTAAAATCAGATGGGACAAATGTCTCCTGACTCCAAAAGCCATCAAAATCGGGAAAATCCAGTTGTTCCAGACGCGCTATCTCAGTCCTGTAATAGAACTTCAGCATAGCCTTTATCGGTTCCCCAACAACTACATTGGTGCGGTCAAAGGACAAAATCAGAAAACAATCCTTAGAAGCTTCTGCCGGTTTATTCTTGGACTGTGGATTTTGAGAAGATTGCTGATTTGCAGAAGATGAAGAAGCAGACACTCCACCTCCGATCACTTCAACCGTAGTTGACGGAGAAAATATCTCTTTCCCATCAACAACAGCCCGTGCCTTATTGAGAGTATACTTACCTGGCTTGAGCGGGCTAAGAATATATGAGTACGTGGTCTGAGCGGACGAGGTTCTTTTACCGTTTATGATCTGAACGCTGCTAGAGCGACCTTCCTGCGGGCCCCAAAGCAGTTCAAAATCTTCACCTTGTTCCCATTCGAACTCAGACGGATGTTTCCCCTCGATGACAAAAGACACGGTAAACTGTTCATCCAATGCTACAACATTATGAACCTGTACCTGTATTTTCGTCTGAGCAGATGACAATGTCGCCATCACACTCATAAACACCACCAATAGTATTCTTCTCATATTTCCCTGTTTACCAATTCTTTCCTTTTTGTTTAGAACGCATTGCGGCGGCTTTCTTCTTTTCCACTTTTTCCTGAGTCTCCTTCTCCTTTGCCTGAACCGCCTGAAGGATCTGTTTTGCCGCCTGAGGACTTATCCTGGATTCCTGGCCATCGCCATTCTCGCCCCCATCACCATTCTTCTCATCCTGATCGCCATCCTTCTTTTCCTGGTCACCGTTCTTCTCATCCTGGTCACCATTCTTCTTCTCCTGGTCACCATTCTTCTCATCCTGGTCGCCATCCTTCTTTTCCTGGTCACCGTTCTTCTTTTCCTGGTCACCATTCTGATCCTGCTGATCCTGTTGGTTCTGTTGGTTCTGTTGGTTCTGCTGCTGATTCTTCAGGTGCTCTTTAGCGTAGATATAGTTCTCTTTCGCCTTCATATCATCAGGAATCATGAGCAGGCACTTCTTGAATTCATCTACCGCCAGCTGCCAATTCTCCATATCAATGGCAATTACGCCCTTATTAAAATGATATCCATATTCATATTGCGTCCCGACTACATCTTCCGCAATCTCATCCAGGCACTTCAACGCCAAAGAATCATTGACCATATTCAGGGTAGAATCCCGTCTGTCATTATGAAGGACATATGCCTTATTGAACTTCAACAGGACGTCATTTTCCTCATCTTTGCTCAAAGCTCTGTCATAATGCCTCATGGCATCATCGAAATCACCCTTTACAAAATCATGGATCGCACGACGGTTCTCTCTTCGATATACCTGCGCGGAAACATCTGCACATTCCACAAACACAAGCGCCAAAGCAATTGCCAAATATAATATCCTTTTCATCTACTATCTCTTGAACAAATGAATTTTTGAACGTCTGTCACCTATAAGCATCTCGACAACAAGAAGCAGCAAAGCGACTCCCAGGAAGTACATATATAACTCCTCATATTCCTCATATACGACAGCGGTCATGACCTCATCCTCCATATTCTGAATCTCATCAATGATAGGAGTCAGTCCGAACTCACGTGTGGTAGACTGGACATACACGCCATTTCCGACGGCAGCGATCTCCTTCAATGTAGAATCATCCAGACGTGTCAGGACATTGTTACCATCCTCGTCTGTGATATACTCGCCATCTGCTAAAGGTATGAAGGTACCTTCTTTAGATCCTACGCCAATCGTGAATACTCTCACACCCATCTCGGCCGCCATCTGGGCAGAAGCTACCGGATCATCTTCATGATTTTCTCCATCAGTAATGACTATAATAGCCCTGCTCTTGTCACTCTGATCGCTGAAGCTCCTCAAAGCAAGGTCAATTGCCGACCCGATAGCTGTTCCCTGCACAGGAACGGATTTGGTCGAAATTGAATTGAGAAACATCCTCGCCGATATATAGTCCGAGGTCAACGGAATCTGAACATAAGAGTCACCGGCAAAAACGATCAATCCGACACGATCACCCTTAAGCTTTTCCGACACCTGAGATATGGCCAGCTTTGCACGTTCCAGACGATTGGGAGAATAATCCTCAGCGAGCATGGAATTGGACACATCCAAAGCAATCATCACCTCTGCACCGGTCATCTGCTGCTCTTTCAGTCTGATGCCTCTCTGCGGACGTGACAAGGCCAAGACAAAAAAGCAGAACGCCAAAGAATATAAAGACAGTCTCAGCCACACCTTTGCGACTGCATATGAAGGCATGAGCGAGTCTACAAGGTCCTTATCGCCAAAACGACGTATCCTTCTGTCTCTCAATTTATTGACAAGCACTTGCACCACAAAGAACAGTGGTACAAGCAGTAAAAGCCAAAGATATTGTGGTTGTAAAATTGTCATGGCATTCTTCTAATAACAAACCAGTTGAACAAGAGTTCCATCATCAAGGCGGCAAAAGCCCAAAGCACATACTTCAGGAAAAGTTCCTCGTATGTGACAACATTTGTGATGGTGGTGCGTCCTGTCTCCATCTGATTGATTTCATTATAAATCTCCGCCAGTTTCGTATTGTCTGTGGCACGGAAATATTTTCCTCCTGTTTCCCGGGCTATATCCTTAAGCAGAGGTTCGTCTATCTCCACCTTGACATCCTGAAGCTGAACACCCCAAGGAGTCTGGACAGGAAACTTCGCCATTCCCTCTTTTCCGACTCCGATTGTGTATACCTTGATTCCATACTGCTGAGCAATCTCAGTGGCCATGGCAGGAGCTACTTCTCCTCTGTTATTGACACCATCTGTCAGAAGTATCACAACTCTGCTTTTTGCATCCGACTCTGCAAGCCTTGCAACAGCTGTGGCGAGGCCGTTTCCGATGGCAGTACCATCTTCGATCAGGCCAGTGGTGACCTCATTCATCAGCGTAACAAGAGTTCGCTTGTCTGTCGTCAACGGGCACTGCGTAAAACTCTCTCCGGCAAATACTACGATGCCGATTCTGTCGCTTCTTCTCTGAGACAGAAAGTCTACAGCTATGTCCTTGGATGCGTTGATTCTGTCTGGATACAAGTCACGGGCAAGCATACTCGTAGATACGTCCATTGCAAGGACTATATCAATACCCTCCGAATCGACTTCCGTAACGACTTCCTGATTACGAGGTCTTGCCAATGCTATGACAATAAGCACCAGAGCTGAAATTCTGAACACAAATGGAAGGTGGCGCAGCCAAGCCATGACTGGGGTTCCGGTCAATTTCCAAGGAGTCGCTACCGAGACCCTCAAATGCGGATGACGCTGAGTCAATTCCAACCATACGTAATGAACGATCAGCAACGCAGGTATGATCAGAAGCCACAATAGTTCAGGATATTCGTAATATGTATTCATCTGTCAACCTCCTATTTCTTCTGTCCCTCATCTTCATCTGCGGCAAGCGACTGCTGTCTTTCCAACTCAGACTGATAGGTCTGGGTCACAAAACGTACTGCTGTAGGCACTGCGGCAGCATTATCCTCATCAGAGGCCACGAATTTTGCAAACTTCACATAATCCGCTGTCTGGAAAAGCTCATGGAGCACATTCTGGAACTCACCCGGGAACTCCTCTATATTCCTGATTTCGTCGAAAAGTTCAGCAGATGTCATCTCCATAGCTCCAATTCCATAACGTCTTGACATATACTCCCTGAGGGCATCAGTAACTCCGGTATAAAACTCCTTCTGCTTCTCGGGAACCCACATTGCATTGCTTCTGAAGGCATCCAGTTTGCGTAGCGCTATGATATGAGCCGGCTCACTCGGAGCAGACACATTTCCATCCAGTCCTCTGGCCTTACGGTCGTATATCATCCATATGCACACTCCTGCGATTATCAGGATAATCACCAGCTTACAGATCAACAGGACAGGATATATCGACACGAAACCGATAAGCAATTCCTTTACCGTATATACAAACTCGTCCCAATTGAACGGAGTTTCTATGAGACCTTTCATAGGATGTCTCTGGAATGTGTCCATATCCAAAGGCAAGGTCTTGACCTCTATCTGCACAGGATCAAAAAACAAAGTATCTATTTTGCCATCGGGGGTTGCCCTTCCTATGATAATTGGAGGCAGGCTGTATACACCCTCTTCAAATGCAGCAATCCTTATACTTGCCTCAACGTCCATCATACCCGGATGTCCATCCTTTGCAATATTCTTTTGACTCCATTCAGGCTCAACCACCTCAATGGAAGATACGCCTGTCAATTGCGGATAGCCGAATACAGTGCCATCTGGGACATTTTCAAGTCTGAAGCCATACTCGAGGTGATCACCGATCAAAATTGAATCCCTGGGCTGAATATGTCTTATGAACTCTCCATCCATATGAACCCACCTGTCACGAGGAATACCGACCGTATCGGCAATGACCGGCTGGGCTCCTGCCTGAAGGCAGCATGCACACAAGAGCAGAGGTATCAAATATTTCAATGCTTTACGCATATATGCTATCTGTTTTTAAACAACGTCATCAAGCCCTTTACATAATCTTCTCCAAGAGCTATCGACACCTTGTCAACATTATATTTCATGAAAAGCCTGCCGGCAGACTGCTCGACATTTCTGAACCATTCTTCATATGCCATCCTCGTCCTCATGGACGATGTATCCACCCATGCGCACTCTCCGCTCTCCGAATCCTTTATATGGATAAGTCCCACAGACGGAAGACTACGTTCACGAGGATCATAGACCTCTATCACAGACAGATCGTGACGATTGACTGCAATCTTGAGAGCCTCTTCATAGTTCGGATTTCCATCCTTGTCAACATCGAGCATATCTGACAACAGGAAGGCAGCACATTTCTTCTTTATGGCATTGGTCAGATATCTGAGCGCCTCGGAGATGTCTGTGCCATCGGTAGTCGGCTCGAACTCGATTATTTCACGGATGATATGCAGAAGATGGCTTCTACCCTTCTTCGGAGGGATGAACTTCTCCACCTTATCACTGAAGAAAAGGGCACCGACCTTGTCATTATTTATCAGAGCGGAGAAAGCAAGCACGGCCGCAATCTCGGCCAAGACATCCTTCCTGCTGGCACCAGTGGTACCAAAAAGTCTCGAGCGGCTCACATCCACAAGCAAGACAACCGTAAGTTCCCTCTCCTCCTCAAACACCTTGACGTACGGAGTGCGGAGACGCGCAGTGACATTCCAGTCCATATTACGGACATCATCACCATACTGATATTCACGCACTTCGCTGAACGCCATACCACGACCCTTGAAGGCAGAGTGATACTCTCCCGCAAAGATCTGATGGGACAACGTCCTGGTCTTGATCTCTATCTTTCTGACCTTCTTGAGAAGATCGTTTGCTGTTAAATTACTCATAAGACGTCATGCCGGTACCGCCGGCAATCTACTATGGAACCTCTACTGCGTTGATGATCTCTGAGACGATCTGATCGGTAGTGATATTTTCAGCCTCCGCCTCATATGTAAGGCCGATACGATGACGAAGCACCTCATAACATACAGCGCGTACATCTTCTGGGATCACGTAACCCCTTCTCTTGATGAAGGCATATGCCTTGGAAGCGGCAGCAAGCGAAATGCTGGCACGCGGAGACGCTCCGTATGAAATATAATTTGCAATCTTGCCGAGATTGTATTCCTCAGGAGTACGTGTAGCATAGACAAGATCCACAATATATCTCTCGATCTTCTCATCCATGTATACCTCCTTCACTACTTCACGAGCTCTGACGATATCCTCAGGCTTGATCACTGCCTCAGCCTTAGGGAACTCGCCGAGATTGTTCATGCGTACGATCTGACGTTCCTCCTCTCTCTTAGGATAAGAAACGACAACCTTTAACATGAAACGGTCGAGCTGGGCCTCAGGAAGCGGATATGTACCCTCCTGCTCGATAGGGTTCTGAGTTGCCATCACGAGGAAAGGCTGCGGAAGCTTGAATGTCTCATCACCGATTGTCACCTGACGCTCCTGCATGGCCTCAAGCAGAGCAGACTGAACCTTGGCAGGTGAACGGTTGATCTCGTCCGCGAGTACAAAATTCGCGAAGACCGGGCCTTTCTTGATCTGGAACTGCTCGGTCTTCTGAGAATAAATCAGAGTGCCCAGCAAATCCGCTGGAAGAAGGTCCGGTGTAAACTGGATGCGGCTGAACTTTGCATCCACTGCCTGTGATAATGTATTTATGGCCAATGTCTTCGCAAGTCCCGGCACACCTTCGAGAAGGATATGTCCATTGGCAAGAAGTCCTATCAGAAGATTTTCAACAAGTTGTTTCTGACCGACGATGACCTTGTTCATCTCCATAGTCAACAAATCGACAAAAGAACTCTCCTTCTGAATGCGGTCGTTCAATTCTTTTATGTTTATGCTCTCCATAAATATGTTTTTTGATATTTTTGCACTTTAAAACTTACAAAGTTACTCAATATTTTCAATATGCGATACAAAATCAGGCTCTCATATGACGGAAGCGCTTTCTGCGGATGGCAGATTCAAAACAATGCTGTAACAGTCCAGGGCGAACTTCAGAATGCGCTTGAAAAATTGGCAGGAGGACCGATCCCCGTAACAGGAGCCGGTCGCACCGACACCGATGTCAACTCTATCAATTATATCGCTCACTTCGACCTTCCCGACACAGTCGGAATCGAAGCGCCGCAGCTTTGCTACAAATTAAATGCCATTCTATCACAGAAGATCGTCATTCACGAAGTTACAGAAGCTGAAGAAAACTTCCACGCCCGCTTCGATGCAACTTCCAGAGAGTACAGATACTTCATACATTTCTGCAAGGATCCCTTCGCTGAAAAGTTCTCATATAGAATGCGGAACTACTTGGACATCAACAAGATGAACACCGCAGCCAAGCTCATTATCGGAGAACACGACTTCAGCTGTTTCGAGAAGACAGGAGGCAATAACACAACCTCAATCTGTACCGTCAGCGATGCTTATTGGGAAATCTACAGACCGCAGCATGCCCAGATGCTCGGATATCCATACAATGAAGGAGACTACATAGTCTTCACCGTACGTGCAAACAGATTCCTGAGAAACATGGTCCGCGCCATGGTCGGTTCTCTCATTGAAGTCGGCAGAGGCAAGCAGTCCCCTGACTGGATCGGCGACCTCATCAGATCAGGATCACGTTCCGATGCAGGAATGTCGGTTCCGGGGAAAGCATTATTTTTCTGCGGTGCACAGTACCAGAAATAAAAAAAATTAGTACCTTTGCACGATTTCTCACGCACGCGTGAACGCGCATACTATTCGACAAACAAAAAGACACTTGATAATTATGCTTTTAAATCTTTTACAGGCAGCCGACGCTGCAACAATCGAACAGACAGAAAAGACATTGAGCTACCTTGAACTTGCCAGCAAAGGAGGTTGGCTCATGGTTGTACTTCTAATCCTTTCAATCATCGCCATCTACATCTTTGGCAGCAAGTGGTGGATGATTTCGAAGGCAAGCAAGGTAAACAAGAACTTCATCAAGAACATCCGCGCTCTTATTCATGACGGCAAGACCAGATCAGCCATCGAGCTCTGCCGCAAGTACGACAACCCGACTGCAAGACTGATCGAGAAAGGTATCGAGAGAATCGGAAGACCTCTCGAAGACATTCAGGCAGCTGTTGAGAACATGGGCAATGTGGAGATTGCAAGACTCGAGAAAGGACTCCCTATGCTTGCAACCATCGCCGGAGGTGCTCCAATGATCGGATTCCTCGGAACTGTTACAGGTATGATCACTGCATTCTTCGAAATGGCAAACGCAGGAAACAACATCGACATCACACTTCTTTCCGGAGGTATTTATGAGGCGATGGTAACTACTGTAGGCGGTCTTTTCGTCGGTATCATCGCATACTTCGGATACAACTACCTGACATCACAGATTTCAAACCTCGTGTTCAAGATGGAGAATGCAACAATCGCATTCATCGACATGCTCCACGAACCAGCTGAAAACTAAAAGTAACTGAAATGGCAATCAAAAGGACTACTAAGGTAGATTCAAGCTTCTCGATGTCGTCAATGACCGACATCGTGTTCTTGCTCCTGATCTTCTTTCTGGTAACATCTACGCTCATCAATCCAAATGCCCTCAAGCTCCTGTTGCCAAAGAGCACAGGTCAGGTTTCTGCAAAGGCGACTCTAAGCGTATCAATCAAGGATTGGAGCAACGGAAAGGGTACAGGCCCATACACATACCACATCAACGGTTCTACAACGGCTATCGACTTCAGCGAAGTTGAGGGAGCGGTTATCGGTCTGCTTGAGGGTGAGGAAGACCCTACATTCTCAATCTATGCTGATGAGACAGTACCGGTAAGGGAAGTGGTACAGGTTATGAATATCGCAAAGAGGAATCATTACAAGGTAATCATGGCGACATCGCCGGAATAAGATAATGGAACAATACAGAAGAGAACAGGAGAAACAGACGAGAAACTCCAGGGTGGCAGGTGGCACCCTGGCGTTGTGCTTATTAGCTGTTTTCTACATATTCCTCTTCTTCCATGGCTATAAATATCTGGACCCGCCACGTCCGGACGAATCTCTCATCACTCTTGATTTCACAGAGAAGGTGGAGCATAAAATAAAGCCTAAGCAGGAGACGAAAGGAACCAAGCCGACAGCAGAGAACCCAGACCAGGAGAAGCCCATTGAGCTGATAAAGCATTCAGAGGCTCAGGAGAAGGGAGTCAAGCAGAATATATCTCAGGAGTCAACCGTTGATGATTTCGGAGATGTCGAGAAGACAGAACCACCTCGCAAGAAAGAAATCAAGAAGAAATCGTTGTACACCTCGGCGAACAACGTGCAGGAGAAAGACACACTTAAACCACAGACATCTTCTCAGCCAAGCGACAAGCTCAAGGAAGGCCACTCGCAAGGAAACATAAAGGACGGTAATCAGACTGGCACTCCTAATGCGCATCTGAAGGGAAGATCGGTAATCGGAGCCATCAAAAAGCCTGATTGCGACGTAACCGAATCCGGTAAAGTGGTTGTCTGGATCAAGGTCGACAGAAACGGATCCGTCATCGATGCCCGCCCGGGACACGACGGCACAACATTAACAAGCAAAGCTGCATGGGATGCTGCTGTGAAAGCGGCAATGGAGACACATTTCAATGTAAAGGATGATGCTCCGGAATACCAATATGGTACGATTACATACATTTTCAATATAGTCAAATAGCTGAAGAAAGAGATAAAACTGGCGTGAGCCAGAAATATTAACAATTTTAAATGCCGAGAAGGCGATTAATGATGGAATACAACAAGAAAGGCGGCAATGGCCGCAGAGATGGCCGTAGAGAGTACGGCTCAAGAAACGGATCTGACAGAAGACAGTCAGGTGAAGGAAGAACATTTGGAAGCGAGCGTCCTAGAAGGTCATTCGGTGAAGGCTCAGAAAGAAGAAGCTTTGGCGGAGATCGTCCAAGAAGATCGTTCGGTGAAGGAAGATCATTCGGTGAAAACTCTGAGCGCCCAAGAAGAGCATTTGGTGAGAATTCAGAAAGAAGAAGCTTTGGAGGAGACCGTCCAAGAAGACCTTTCGGAGAAAACTCCGAGCGTCCAAGAAGATCATTCGGCGAGGGTTCTGAGAGAAGAAGTTTTGGAGGTGACCGTCCTAGAAGACCTTTCGGAGAAAACTCCGAGCGTCCAAGAAGATCATTCGGCGAGGGTTCTGAAAGAAGAGGATTCGGTGGAAGAAAGCCAGCTGGAAGAGGTTTCAACACAGCAAAGAAGAGCTTCTACAAGAGCGATTTCAACTATTTCCGTGATGAGGAGGAAAGCGGAATCAACAAGATGATCAGCAGAAGACCTCAGCTCGAAAACGACAAATATTCTGACAACGACACAATAGCAGTTCCTATCAAGGACGAGGTACGTCTCAACAAGTTCATCGCAAACTCAGGCGTATGCTCTAGAAGAGAGGCTGACAATTTCATTCTTGCAGGTGTCGTGACTGTAAACGGCGAGGTAATCACTGAGCTTGGAACTAAGGTTAACATCAATACAGACGACATACGCTTCAACGGCGAGCGTCTTAAGGGAGAAAGCAAAGTTTACATCGTAATGAACAAGCCAAAGGGTTTCGTTACAACTGCCAGCGACCCACATGCAGACAAGACCGTAATGGACCTTCTCAAGGGTTGCCCTACAAGAGTATTCCCTGTAGGACGTCTTGATAAGAACACGACTGGAGTGCTAATGTTCACAAACGATGGTGAGATCGCTGAAAAACTCACTCACCCTTCATACGACAAGAAGAAGATCTACCAGGTTTCACTCGACAGCAAGCTCAAGCAGGAGGATTACGAGAAGATCCTCAAGGGCGTCGAGCTTTCAGACGGCGTGATCGCAGCTGACGAGCTCGAATATATC
>JAEIGA010002359.1_pt1 | contig 30181 bp, 27 predicted proteins | sample 9270691 | NCBI WGS metagenome assembly JAEIGA01 (sample SAMN17057246, study PRJNA624740) | gut metagenome | biome: biome; isolation source: fecal sample | host: Bos grunniens | place: China: Xizang | collected 2019
AAAACAGAAATATTCTATGCCAAGTTTTTTCATAAATTCGAAGCCCGCGTCAACCTTTGCTTTTGCATGAGCCATGGTGCCTTTTTCGGCTCCAAAGGATTTATCCCCTGTATCACGGCCAAACATATCGGTACCTGCAGCACAAAGATTGTGCCACCACGCCATAGCAAAGGGCAGATGTTCACGCATCGGTTTGCCCATTATAATACGGTCGGCATCATAATACTTAAATGAAAAGGGATTCTTACTGCCAACGCCTTCATACTTAATTATTGGAATAGTGGAAAAAATTTCAGCCATTTTTACACCTCATTTTATTTTTTTAAACAGATTTTTAAGTGTTGGATAGATTTCTTTAAATTTATTATATTGCGTTTCATAGCGTGCATTTATTTTAGTATCAGGAGTTATTGATTTATTAATCTTTACGAATTTAGCAGCACACTCCTCTACATTGTCAAACTCGCCACAACCCACCATTGCGAGCATTGCAGCACCATATCCGGGACCTTGTTCTGTTTGCAAGAGGGTGATATCAACATTAAGAACATTGCACAAAATTTTTTGCCACAATTCTGATTTTGCACCACCGCCGCAAAGACTGCTACATGTGATATTTATTCCCTGTTCTTTTACAATCTCAAAGTTATCGCGTATGGCAAAAGCCACACCCTCCAGTACCGCTTGAAGCATATCTGCGCGGGTTGTGTCCATACGCATACCTGTAAAGGTGCCTCTTGCATCGGTATCGTTAATGGGGCTACGTTCGCCCATAAGATACGGTAAAAAGAAAACGTCGTTGCTGCCAAGCTTATCGTCGGTTATATTTGCCTGTTCTTTAACGTAATCATTACTTCCTAAAATTTCTTCACAGAACCAACTGTTACATGAAGCTGCCGATAAAATGCAACCCATTAGATGATAGCTACCACTTGCGTGGCAAAAAGAGTGAAGAGCATTATTCTTATCTACCGAAAATTTATCTGACGAAACAAATACCGTGCCCGATGTACCAAGGGATATATTGCATTTGCCGTCGGTTACAGTGCCGGTGCCAATTGCCGCCGCAGCATTATCCCCGGCTCCTGCAACAACCACTATATTTGCATTAAGATTTAATTGAGCTGCAATATCAGGAAGAATTGTGCCGATTTCTTCAAAGCTTTCAAAAAGCGTTGGCATTTGACCTTTGGATATACTGCAGATTTTAAGCATCTCATTAGACCAACGTTTATTCTTAACATCGAGCAAAAGCATCCCCGAGGCATCTGAATAATCAGTACTATGTATGCCCGTCAGTTTATAGTTCAGGTAATCTTTTGGAAGCATAATTTTATTGATTTTTGTAAAATTTTCAGGCTCATTGTTTAAAAGCCATAGAATTTTAGGAGCGGTGAACCCCGCAAAAGCAATATTTGCAGTAAGTGAAGAAAGCTTCTCTTTTCCAATGACCTCATTAAGATAAGCGGTTTCTTTATCTGTTCTGCCATCGTTCCAAAGTATTGCAGGGCGAATTACATTGTCGTCCTTATCCAAAACAACAAGACCGTGCATCTGACCGCCTACGCCTATACCTTTAATTTGTGAGGTATCTATTCCATTTATTAATTCTTTTACACCTGAAACAAACGCGCTCCACCAATCCTCAGGGTTTTGCTCGCTCCAGCCGGGATTTGGAAAACAAACGCGGTAGTTCTTTGTTGTTTCCTTTATGATTTTTCCATTGGTGTCTACAAGCAAAAGTTTAAGAGCAGATGTGCCTAAATCCGCACCAAGATAATATCCCATGATAACTTCGCACCTTTTCGAACAAGATTATTATAATACAATTGTATTAAAGGAACGGGGCTTAAGATTATAATTTTTGCCCGCAATGGTTATAACCTTTTCAAACTCAAAGGGGTTCAAAATTACCGCTACCACTGATCCGTCCGGGTTTTTGAAGGCAGAGGTATTAGAACTCATTTCTCCTTTAACCGACAACATAACGGCTCCTCTTTTTATATACTTAGCAAAGTGCTTAATTACGTAAAAGTCGGGAGTAAAGGCAAATTCACCGTCTTTTACACTTATTAGAGAATTTTGTTTCCAGCCCCATGTGCTAAGACCATCGTTATCCAAAGCCATATTCCAATAAATATTGGCCCTTGCACCGTTGACAAAATAATGATGTAAAAGATGGCAGGTATACATTGCGTATTCCCAGGTGTTTTTACCGTCACCGCATTGACATTCGCTTTGAATAAGTTCGAGTTGAGGAAAATCTTCTTTTGCCTGCATTATTGAATATTTACCGCACCACTGGAATGCAGCACCCTTTAACCCCTCTCGGAGTTTAGGATTTTGCATAAAATAATTGAGGTACTGGTTATGAAGTCCATATTCTGCATAAGGACTGGGACCGTTACAGGTGCCGAAGTAAACCTTGGTTAAATCCTTAACTTCGTCTACCAAATAGCACATAAAGCTTTCAAGCTCTTTTGCAGAATATACGCAAGATGGAAACTTTTGGTCTGAAAAAAATTCGTTTTGAGGGCTTATTGCCGCAATTTTTATGTTTTGCTTTGTATATTCCTCAATAAATCTTCTAAAATATAAGGCATATGCCTTAAGATTTTCAGGTGTTTGAACTAAGCGTCCATAATTATATACTTTCGGAAATTTCATCCAGGTAGGGGGACTCCAGGGTGAAGCAAAAAACTCAAGTTCAGGAGAGCGCTTTTGGGCTTCTTTTATCAAAGGGATAATGTATTTTTTATCTCTTTCGATTGAAAAATCTTTCATAGAGTAGTCGCCATCGGTTTCATTATAGCTGTACCAGCTTTCAGCAAAATCATTAGCACCGATTGAAAGACGACAATAATCAAACCCACAACCATCCTTTGAAAAAAGCTCATCTAAAATGGCTTTCTGTTTGTCTTCAGAAAGAGAAAGCACCGCTTTTGCACAAATTTCGCTTATGCAACAACCAAAACCGAAAAGGGCGTGCCCCATCTCTTCTCCTATTATTATTTCACAGCCCTCTTTATCTGTAAGATTATTTTGGGCAACCCATTTTTCGCCTTCTGTCGAAGAATACCATAGCATAATAAAAATCTCCTTTGCTTTTTTTTTATTATACTACCGAAATATTGATTTTTCTTGCAACATATTATATAATATATAGACAAAATTTGACTTATTGGTGATACAAATGTTTTATGAATTTAATCATTTAGGCTCACCCGATTACCTAAAAATAGAGGAAGGGCGAGATTTCAGTTTTCCACCTCATCTGCACCAGTGCTTTGAAATTATCGTTCTTCTTTCGGGAAAAATGAGAATAACTATTGATGACAAAAGCTTTGTTATTAAAGAAAAACAAGCAGTTTTTATATTCCCTAATCAAATACACTCTTTAGACTCGACAAAAAGTGAACACATTCTTTGCATCTTTTCCCCCCACCTTGTACGAGCCTATGCCACCAAGGTGTATGATAAGCTTCCTAAAAATAACAAATTTCAGCCGGATGAATATCTTATAAAGGCTTTGGAGGGTTTAGAATTAGCTTCATCCTCTGCTGAAAAAAAGGGTGTTTTATATTCGTTATGCGGACAATTTGAAAAAAACGCTATCTATGATAAAAAACAAATTGAAAATGAAAATTTACTATATAAAATTTTTTCGTTTGTCGAGGAGAATTTTGGAGGCGACAGCTCGTTGTCAAATCTATCAAAGAAAATCGGTTATAACTATTCTTATCTTTCACGTTATTTTAAAAAAGCTACAGGTCTTTCTTTCAATTCTTATGTGACTAACTATCGCCTTAGCCACGCTTGCTACCTTATGGAAAACACAGAACAATCCATCCTCCAATGTGCGTATGAAAGCGGATTTATTTCATTACGAAGTTTTAATCGTTGTTTTAAAGAAAACTTTGAAATCACACCTACACAATACAGAAAAAACATAGGCTTATAACAACAAATCGAGGTGAAGTTCACCTCGATTTTGTTATATATAGGTCAGAACATATTATATTTCGTCCGGAATTTTTCTTTAAAAAGTATGCGAAACCATAGTGTTTATGTGGTCTTTCTATCTTTGGTATAATTATATCTCATTCCTCAATCCTTCCCATAATCCCTGTTGCATTTATATATAAATTACTTTTAATTTAAATCGTGTTATTACTTGTATTTTAGTGGATTTTTACTTGCAATTTGGGTTTTGAAAGTGTAAAATTATGGTGTTTAGGAGGGGTTTTAATGAAAAACAATGCTATTATTTTCGGGGATAGTTATTCTACTTTTAAAAACTTTGTACCCGATAATTATGCAATATATTATTCCGAAAATGAACGTCCCGAAACAGATGTAACAAAGGTAGAGCAGACCTGGTGGCACCAAGTTGTCAAAGAATTAAACTTAAATCTTGTTTTAAATAATAGTTGGTCAGGTTCGACCATTGGCTATACAGGCTATAATAATACCGACTGCTCTAAGACATCTTCTTTTATATACAGATTAAATCAGCTTATAAAAAGTGACTTTTTTGTTAAAAACCAAATTGATACGGTGTTTGTTTTTGGCGGAACCAACGACAGTTGGTCAAACGCTCCTTTGGGTGAAATTAAATACAGCGATTGGTCAGATAGTGAGTTATATTCTGTGTTGCCTGCTGTATGTTTCTTTTTAAAGCTTTTAAAGGAAACTTTGCCACAGGCAAAAATATATTGCCTGATAAACACCGAAATCAAAGCAGAAATTACTTCTTGTATGAAAAAAGCTTGTGAAAAATACGGCATAACACCTGTATATTTCGAAAAGATTGATAAAAAATGCGGTCATCCTACAATCCAAGGGATGAAAGACATCGCAGACAGTGTTTTAAAAACTATAAATAACAAGTAAAAAAGCGGAGTGGTTCACTCCGCTTTATATCGTTATTCCACTCCTCTGTAGTACATTCCTCTTGTAAAGGGAACATCGGCAGGGGAGTTGTTTTTGTAGGACTCTATTACCTGCGCTATTCTTTCCTTGCTTTCGTCGGTAAAGTACAGAAGAAAATTATTAACATAAAATTCCGTTTGTCTTTTAGCAAGCCAAATTGGGCGGTCGCCTAAAAGCTCACTATAACCCATACGACAAGTAATGGGAAGTTGTACATTTTTTCGGTCTGTTAAAAACCTGTCAGAGTTACAGCCTTTGCAACCTTCAAAGGAAGCAGGACAATTTTTAGTAAGCATTAAAGGCAGTCTTCCATAGGCAAATAATACAGTTTCTGTGTGTGATGATATTTTATTTATCTCAGAAGCGGTAAGTTCGGGAGAGAGTACAGCACTTTCTATTCCCATATTTTTAAGTGTCAGCAAGGTTTTTGAAGAAAAAACATTTAAGCCTTGTCCTGCTATAATAGTCAGACCGCTTTTCTTTGCTGATTCAATATGTCCTATGTTTTGAATTAATACCGCCTTAAATCCCTGTTCCTTGGCTTTTTTCAGTCTTTCTTCAAGGGCATTTCCGAAAAGTCCTGCTCTTGGAATGTCGGCTATTGCAGTTATGCTATGAGGTAAAAGAGATAAATCGTGGCTTTTCTCAATAGGTAAAAGCACCGCGGAAATTTCTGATAAATCTTCGGGAAGTAAAGATAAGTCATTCAGTTTTATCCATAGACTACGGCTTTTTTCCTTGTTTTCTGATACTTCGGGTATATAAAATGGATGCTCGGGTTTTCTTTCGATTTTGCTGCGCATTTCATCAAGAAGCGTACAGGCATTTCTCCTAAGCTCATTAAGATGAGAAGCTTTGACCATAAGATTTTCGTTAAGGTCAATATGGACACTTTCGGCAAAGTAAGGCGTTGTACCCAGCTTTATAAGCTGCCCCTCTACCCATTCTTTTGTAATAGGACGGTTAATAGCCTTTTCGGGAGCATCTCCCGATACCTTGACGATATTTTTTCCGTCATCGAATATGATTTTTACAGGAGCATCCTCGTTTATTTCGGCATATATTTTAATGGGAACGCTGCTTCTCTCAAAGCGAATCATTTCGTGGAGAAAAGGGTAGGTTTCGGGGGAAAGATTGACATCATCCTTTGTTCTTATACCGAACATAGCTTTGCCGGTTTTTCCTGTAAAATATCCGTCGGTAAAGCCGGAACGGCTGAAAACATTTTCAAGACAGCTTTTAAGCTGCTCGTCAACATAACCTCTGTCAACCATACTTCTAAAAGAAGCAGTGGCAGCGGCAACATATTCGCTGCGCTTCATTCTGCCCTCTATTTTTAAAGAGGTAACACCCATTTCCTTTAATTTGTCAATATGGTTAAGTAAGGATAAATCCTTAAGGCTCAGGGTGTATTCATTGCCGAAAGCATCGCTGTATGGAAGACGGCAGGGCCCTGCACAAAGTCCGCGATTACCGCTTCTGCCTCCAAGAAGTGCAGATAAAAGACATTGTCCCGACATACACATACAAAGTGCGCCGTGAACGAAAACCTCTATTTCCATATCAAGCTTTTTGGCTTCCTCGCAAAGCTCATAAAGTTCGTTTTCACTCATTTCTCTTGCCGCTACAACCCTAACAAATCCCAGTTTTTTAAGGGTGGGCAGAGCGCTTTTATTACATACAGTCATTTGTGTAGAGGCGTGAAGAGGGAGAAGAGGAAGCTTTCTGTGAAGCAGAGCCGCAAGACCTAAATCAGCAATTATAAGCGCATCAACACCCATATTATAAGCATTAGTTGACAGTTCTAATGCTTTTTGCAGTTCACTGTCTTTAAGCTGAATGTTCAGGGTAAGATATACATTTACACCTCTTATATGACAGTAATCAATAGCCGCCTTTAAAGCGCTGTCACTGAAATTGTCTGCATTTCTTCGCGCATTAAAATCTTTTGCGCCAAGATATACTGCATTTGCCCCTGCTCGTACAGCGGCATAAAGCATTTCTTCGTTTCCTACGGGAGATAAAACTTCAATAGTATTTTTATAATCATTCATCAAATTCACCGATAATATTCTAACATAAAAAAGCCGCTTTGTAAAATACTAAAAAATATATGTAACTTCTTGCAAAAAAACAATTATAGTGATATAATTACTATATATGTAATTTTTTAGCAAAGAGAGGTGGTCTGCGTGGACGCAGGAGCGAATCCCCGAAGTAGAATTTTAAATAACTGCATCCCGCAGAAAGCTTTTTAATTTTTCTGTGAGGTGCTTTGACTATGGAGGCATTTTATGGAAGAAAGAAAAGAAGTTTTTCTCCCTGAGGAAGAAGCGATTTTTGAAAATCGTGACTATACCGAGGAGATTCTTGCTGTAATTCGAAGCTCGGCTACTGATGAGGAAATCGGCGAAAGGCTTGAGGATTACCACGATAATGATATTGCAGATGCTTTTGAGTTTTTAAGTCCTGAGGAACGCGATAGACTTTACGACATTTTGGGGCCTGAGGCTGTATCTGATATATTTGCTTATCTTGATGATGTTGATACCTATATTGATGAGCTTGAAAGTGATGAGGCTGCCGACATTATCGAGAGCATGGACGCCGATGATGCGGTAGAGGTACTTGATGAACTTGAGGAAGATAAGCGTCAGGAAATAATCGAACTTCTTGACCCTGAAATAAAAGAGGATATTGAGCTTATTGACTCTTATGAAGAGGATGAGTTCGGTAGCCGTATGACAACTAACTTTATAGTAATAAACGCTTTTATCACCGTTAAACAGGCAATGCGTGAGCTTATAAAGCAGGCGGCTGATAACGACAATATATCTACAATTTACGCTGTGGACAATGATGGTAGATTTTACGGCGCTATTGAACTAAAAGAGCTTATTCTTGCAAGACAAACAACCGAGCTTGAATCCCTTATAGTTACTTCTTACCCTTACGTTTATGCAAATGAAAATATTTCTCAGACAATCGACCAACTTAGAGAATATTCAGAGGACTCTATTCCTGTGCTTTCTCCCGAGGATAAATCGGTGCTGGGTGTTATAACCTCACAGGATATTGTTGAGATTATAGATAATGAGAGCAGTGAGGACTATGCCCGACTTGCCGGTCTTAGTGGTGAAGAGGATGAAAAGGAAACACTCTTTACAAGTATGGGTAAGCGTGTTCCGTGGCTTATTGTTCTTCTTGTTTTGGGTCTTGCAGTATCTACCGTTGCAGGCTTTTTTGAAAATGTTGTAAAAGAACTGGCGGTTATAGTTGCTTTTCAGTCCCTTATTCTCGGTATGGCGGGTAATGTTGGTACTCAGTCACTGGCTGTTACCATCAGAAGTCTTACAGGAGAAACCCTCAGCTTTAAAGAGCAATTTAAAATGGTTATAAAGGAGCTGAAAATCGGCTTTACAAGTGGGCTGACTTTGGGTGCACTGTCTGCTCTTGTAATCGGTCTTTTTATACATTTTGTAAAAGGCTATGCTTTTTCTGAAGCTTTTCTTACAAGCGGATGTGTAGGTCTTGCAATGTGTATCGCTATGACTGTGTCGGGCTTTACGGGAACCTTTATTCCCATTGTTTTTAAAAAAATCGGTATTGACCCTGCAGTTGCTTCAGGCCCTCTTATTACTACGGTAAACGACCTTGTTGCTGTTGTGATTTATTACGGTCTTGCCTGGGTGCTGTTGCTTAGTACAATATAAAACAATATAAAAAGGTGAATGGTATGATTAGAGTTACGGTATGGAACGAATTTGTTCACGAAAAATCAAATGCTAAGTGCAAAGAACTTTATCCTTTTGGGATGCACAAGGCTATTGCAGACTTTCTCTCAGAGGAAGAGGATATTGTGGTTCATACTGCAACTCTTGATGATGAGGAATGTGGTATTACTGAGGAAGTGCTTAAAAATACCGATGTGCTTATCTGGTGGGGACACGCCGCACACCATAAGGTGCCTGATGAGGTGGCTGTACGGGTAAGGGATGCGGTACATAACGGAATGGGCTTTATTGCTCTTCACTCTGCTCATAATTCAAAGCCCTTTAAAATGCTGCTGGGAACAGCAGGAAATTTGAGCTGGAGAGAAAGCAAGGATTTTGAAAGACTGTGGACTATTACCCACGCTCATCCAATCACTGCAGATGTACCCGACTATATCGAGCTTGAAATGGAAGAAACATACGCTGAGCCTTTTGGTATACCTGAGCCTGATGAACTTCTCTTTATCGGTTGGTATTCAGGAGGCGAGGTGTTCCGTTCGGGATGCACTTTTAAGAGAAATAACGGAAAGATTTTCTATTTCCAGCCCGGACACGAAACCTTTCCGACTTACTATAATGAGCATATACAAAAGGTAATAAAAAATGCGGTGCGTTATGTAACTCCTGTTTACAGAAGCGAAAAAATAGAGTTTCCAAACATACCCAAAACCAATAAAGAATAAATTTAATTACAGCGAGGAATTTATGTTACAAAAAAACGGTTTTGAAATAGAGAGAAAATTTCTTATACAATACCCCGACACTGCTGTGCTTAGCAAGATGGATAACTGTACTGTTATGGAAATTGAGCAGAGCTATATTAGTGGCGGCGGCAGAATAAGAAAAATAGTCAGTCAGGGAAAAACCTGTTATATAAAAACCGTCAAAAAGCATATTTCTGATATTAAAAGAGAAGAAAAGGAATGGGAAATAAGCGAGGCTGAATATATAGCAGAGCTTGAAGAAAAGGCTGAAAACACCAACACCATAAAGAAAACACGATATGCTATCGAAAAAAACGGTTTCGTTTATGAGATAGATGTTTTTGATTTTTGGGATGATAAAGCCTTTATGGAGGTAGAGCTTGAAAGCGAAACTGACAGTTTCCCCATACCCGATTTTGTCACCGTTATAAAAGAAGTGACAGAGGATAAGCGTTACAGAAATTCTTCACTGGCAGTAAACCACGAAATTATTTAAACATAACTAAGGACGGTTTTATGGAAATAACTGTAAAAGACCTTAAAATTAACTATGTTGAAAAAGGACAGGGCGACCCCGTTTTAATGCTTCACGGCTGGGGCTCGTCTGTTTTGCCGTTTAATAATATTATTGAGCTTTTAAGCCTTAAGTACAGAGTTATCGCTCCCGATTTTCCCGGTTGCGGACAAAGTGAGGTTATGAAAGAACCTTGGACAATAGATGACTATTGTGATTTTGTGCTTGAATTGTGCCAAAAGCTGAATATTGAAAACCCTATACTGATAGGTCATTCCCACGGCGGAAGGGTAATAATGAAGCTTGTGGGTGAGAAAAAAATTAATCCTGTTAAGGTTATTTTTCTTGACAGTGCGGGACTTATCCCTAAAAAAAGCTTTAAAACAAAGGTTAGAATATATACCTATAAATTCATAAAAAACACACTTTCTCTGCCTGTTATAAAGGGTGTGTCTGCACCGCTGCTTGAAAAGGCAAAGGGATATTTCGGAAGTGCTGATTATAAAGCCGCCCCGCAGGTACTGAGAAAAACCCTGGTTAATGTGGTTAATGTGGATTTAAGACATCTGCTGACGAATTTTAACTGTCCCACACTTCTGATATGGGGTGAAAATGATACTGCAACACCGTTAAGTGACGCAAAGGTTATAGAATCCCTTATAAAAGACAGCGGACTTTGTGTTATAAAGGGTGGAGGGCATTTTGCTTTCCTTGACAATCCTGTTCAAACCGCGGCAATTCTTAAAAGTTTTTTAAAAATCGGGTGATATAAATGAATGAACTGATACAGTTTATCTTTTCTATGAGATTTTTCTATGCACTGGCAGCACTTTTGGCAGGTGTTGCGGCTATGTTTTCTCTGACTCTGCAAATGCAGATGTTTCAGCAAAATTCATATTTCCCCAAACGCTATTTGCCCTGGCTTAAAGAAAATGAGAAAAGAAAAATAGTATTCAGAGCAATTGTTTTTCTCCTTTATGCCGTTTTTATAATTAATAAGGGTATAACCGTAATAACCGTTGCCCTTGCCGTTTATATGGTTTTTTCAATAATCAAAAGTGCAAGGGTTCAGAAAAATTCCATTATACCCCTTAAATTTACTGCAAGGGTAAAAAGAATGTACTTCGTGTTCGGTATACTTCTTGCCTTGCTGACTCTGCTTCAGTTTTTCCTGCTTAAAGATGTTTCATATTTGTTTTTAAGTGTTAATGTTGTATTTTGTGTTTTCCCGTATCTTTGCGTATTTCTTTTATGTGTGCTTCTTTACCCTGTGGAAAAGAGTATTGGTAAATGGTATGTTAAAGATGCAAAGAAAATACTTGATTCTTATAACGGCAGACTAAAGGTTATCGGTGTTACAGGCTCCTTTGGCAAAACAGGAACCAAAATGATACTGACAGCAATGCTGAAAGAAAAATACAATGTACTGACAACACCCAAAAATTTCAATACCACAATGGGCGTGGTAAGAACTGTAAGGGAATACTTAAAGCCTCAGACCGAAATTTTTGTATGTGAAATGGGTGCTAAAAAGACAGGGGATATAAAGGAACTTTGCGACCTTGTAAACCCTGATACCGCTCTTATTACTACTGTCGGCCCTCAGCATCTTGATACATTCTTAAGTATTGATAATGTATTTTCCACAAAGTTTGAGCTTTATGACAGTGTAAAGCTTAGAAACGGTAAGGCTTTTGTCTGCGGTGACAGTGAGGAAATAAAAAACAGGATAGGTGACAAAGAGGTTGTTCTTTACGGAACAAATTCCTCATATGACTATTATGCTGACAATATTTCATTCAGTGCCGGCGGCGTTACCTTTGATTTGCACCTTTTGGGTGAAACGGTACAGATAACAACAAAGCTGCTGGGAAGTCATAATGTGCTTAACATTGTTGGCTCTGCTGCTGTGGCTCATAGTTATGGAGTAAGTCCTGAAAGTATTAAGTTTGCAGTGTCAAGACTCACCGCTCCCGAACACCGCCTTGAAATCAAGCGTTATGCAAACGGCTCAACCCTTATAGATGATGCCTATAACTCAAACCCTGTGGGCTGTCTTGAGGCTTGTCGTGTGCTTTCCCGCTTTTCACCTATGAAGCGTGTGCTTATTACTCCCGGACTTGTTGAGCTTGGGGATGAGGAATATAAGCATAACTTTAAACTCGGTCAGGTGGCAAGTGAGTGTGCTGATTTCATCATTCTTGTGGGAATTGAGCGAAGCCGTCCCTTAAAGGAAGGCATAATGTCAAAGGGTTATGACGAGGATAAGCTTTTTGTAGCCGCTTCCTTTAAAGAGGCTTATGAAAAGTATATTACTATGGCTGACAGTAATACGGTTGTGCTTATAGAAAACGATTTACCTGATAATTATCTTAAGTGAGGGGATACTTATGAAAATAAATTTAGCTGTATTTTTTGGATGCCGCAGTGTTGAACATGAGGTTTCTATTATCTCTGCAGTTCAGGCTATGGCAAGTATGGACAGGGAAAAGTATAATATTTTGCCTGTGTATGTAACAAAGGATGGCGAAAGCTTTACAGGAGAACTTCTTTTTGATATTGAAAATTATAAAGATATTCCAGCTCTTCTTAAAAAATGTAAACCCGTTACCTTTTTAAGAAAAGGCGGAAAGGTTATAATGAGTGGGCTTTCAACTAAGGTGTTTTCAAAGGCTAAAGAAATACCTGTTGATGTCGCTTTCCCCATTGTTCACGGTACAAACTGTGAGGACGGAACAATGCAGGGCTTCTTTGAGTTTTTAGACCTACCCTATGTTGGCTGTGATATTCTTTCCAGTGCTGTGGGTATGGATAAAGCGGTGTTTAAGGATGTTTTAAAACGCTTTAATCTTCCTGTGCTTGAATGCGTTACCTTCTATGCAAGGGAATATGCACAGGATAAGGACAAAATAGTAGAAGAAGTAATTGAGAAAATCGGGCTTCCTGCTATTGTTAAGCCTATAAATCTCGGCTCAAGCGTAGATATAAGCAAGGCAAATGATAAAAATGCCCTTCTTGATGCCATTGACCTTGCCGTTTCCTTTGCAGATAAGGTGCTGGTTGAGAGAGCCGTTGTGGGACTCAGAGAAATCAACTGTTCAGTGCTTGGCGACAGCGACGAGTGTATCGCTTCTGTTTGTGAAGAGCCTTTTATGACCGATGAAATTCTTTCTTATGAGGATAAATATACTCAAGGCTCTAAGAAAACAGGTGCAAGTAAGGGTATGGCTTCACTGTCCCGTAAAATTCCTGCAGAGCTTAGTGAGGAAAGAACTGAGCAGATAAGAGAGCTTGCCTGTAAAATTTTTAAGGCTCTGGGCTGTGCCGGTGTAGTGAGAATTGATTTTATTATAGATACACAGACCGATACTGTTTATGCAAATGAAATAAATACAATCCCGGGTTCACTTTCTTTCTATCTTTGGGAGCCTACCGGTGTTCCTTATAAGGAGCTTCTTGACCGTATGATTTCACTTGCTTTCAGAAGACAGCGTAAAAAGGAAGAGCTTACCTTTACAATTGATACAAATATTCTTGCAGGCGTAAAGCTTTCTGGCACAAAGGGAAGTAAGGGAAGTAAAATATGACAAACCTTTTGGTTAAACTTTTTGTAAAAAACAGTGAGGATACCAATAATATAAAGGTAAGAGAAAGCTATGGAACCCTTTCGGGTATTGTAGGAATAATCTGTAATTTGCTTCTGTGCGGTGTAAAAATTGCTATTGGTGCAATAACTGCAAGTATTTCTATAATGGCAGACGGACTTAATAATCTTACCGATATGGGCTCAAGTGTCGTTACAATGATAGGCTTTAAAATGGCGGCTAAACCTGCCGATAAGGACCATCCTTTTGGCCACGGCAGAATAGAATATTTGTCTGCCTTTATTGTAGCTATGATAATTATGCTGGTTGGCTTTGAGCTTATTAAAAGCTCTGCACAGGCAATTATATCAGGGCAGAGCGCTCCAAAGTATACAATTACAACCCTTGTTATTCTTGTGTGTTCGGTTGCGTTTAAACTGTGGATGTATTTCTTCAATAAGTCACTGGCAAAGAAAATTGATTCAGAGGCATTAATGGCAACTGCACAGGACAGCTTTAATGATAGCATTTCTACCTTTGTGATTATGGTTGCTGCCGCAATTACATCTTTTGCTCAGTTACCATTTAACCTTGATGCTGTTATGGGCGTTATTGTAGGTGCCTTTATAATCTACAGCGGAATTATGACCGCTAAAGAAACGGTAGATAAGCTTCTCGGTCAGCCGCCAAGTGAAGAGCTTCTTTGTGAGCTTGAAAAAACTATAATGTCTTTTTCTGATTTTGAGGCTATTCACGACCTTATTGTACATAATTACGGCCCCGGCAGATGTCTTGCATCTGTTCACGTTGAGGTGTCACAGAATATTGATATTGTACACTGTCACGAACAGGCAGACCTGTGTGAAAAACTGGTTTATGAACGCTTGGGAGTGGAACTGACTATACATACTGACCCCATTGATACCGAAAGTGAAGAGGTGGGTTTTCTCAGAAGTCAGCTTAGTGAGAAAATAAAAACCATACACCCACAGGCGAGCCTTCATGATTTCAGAATGACACCAATGGGAGAAACAAGAACAAACCTTATTTTCGACGCCGTATTGCCCAGTCAGGCAAATTTAAGTGAAAGAGAATTTAAGGATAAGATAAAAGACCTTGCAAAAGAAATAAATGAAACCTTTGTCTGTGTAATAACCGTGGACAAAGATTTTACAGGAAAATAAAAAACAGCCTTCGGGCTGTTTTTTTATTAGGGATTAGGATTTAGGGACCGGGATTTAGGGACCGGGATTTAGGGATTAAGGAATATCCTCCTATACGATGTAGCAGAAGGTTGTAAGATATTAGACTTTAGCATCTAATATCTAACGTCTGGTAAATTTTCGTGGGGAAACGCCTGTAACCTTTTTAAAATAGCGGGAAAAATAGTTGGCATCCGAAAAACCTGATTTTTTAGCTATTTCTCCAATACTGTGTCTGCCCGATTCTAAAAGAGCGATAGCTTTCATTATACGCATTTCAAGTATATAAGCGTGGACAGGTTTGCCAAAATGAGTGCAAAAGCGGTTGCTTAGGTAATTGGGATGAAAACCAAAGGCATCAGCAAGACATGTGTTCGAAATATCTTCACTCAGATGCTCCTTTATATAAGCGGCAATTTTTTCACCGTCAAAGCCTGTTTGATATGCACCTTGCTGCAGGCTGAGTCGATATAGCTCTATAAGAATTTGAGTTAATTGAGCACTGTTAGAAATGTTGTAAAATGGCTCTTTGGCATAAAAGGCGGCTTCGGCTTTTTCCATAATATCAAGTATAGAAAAGGCGTTTTCATACAGAAAGAAACTGTCAAAGCACTGCGCATCTTCAATCTTTATTTTCTCAAGAGGTAAGCAGTTTTCGGTTTGCTTTATCGGTACAGGCGGAAGAGGGGAAGTGATGTGTGAAAAATTAAAGGTAAAATCAAAATTAATTGCTAAATAACGCACATCGCTTTTGAGAAGTGAATAGGGCACGCCTGAGTTTATGTATAGAACACTATTTTCGCAAAGGGTAAAAATTTTGTTTGCTATTTTTATTTTTCCCGTACCTTTTTTAACGTAGAAAATACGGCAGTCAATGGGAATAACCTGACCGAATGAACTGTTTTTTGTGATTTTTAAATGTCGAATGTATCGCGCAAAGGGTTTTATCTCGCTTAGCTTCACAATACCACACCTTTATTTTATGCTAATTTGCCTTTAGAAAGTCATATTGATTATACAGGGTTTTTGTGCTAAAATCAAGATATATAATAATATAAAGGCAGGGAATATAATGATTGAAAGAAAAAAGAAGAGAGAGGGAAGAATAGCCTTCTTCTCGGTTATTCACGAAATTTATTTTGAACAGTTTGAGGGACTGAGGGAGTCCCTTAACAAGTATCACGCCGATACAATTGAGCTTGTAAAGAAAAACGGTGTTGAGGTTATTGACTACGGTATTGTGGGAAATAACAACAAGGCTTTTGAGGTGGCGGACAAAATTGCAGGTGATAAAATAGATGTCATATTTACAAATATGATTACCTATGCAACCTCATCTGTTTTTGCTCCTATTGTGCAGAACACAACTGCTCCCATAGTTCTCGTTGCACTTCAGCCACGAATGGCAATGGATTACACAAAGGCTTGTACCTTTATGCAGCTTGAAAATGATAATATTTGCTCTGTGCCTGAATTCACAGGTGTGGCTATCCGTATGGGACGTCCTGTTAAGGATGTTATTATCGGCTGTCTTTATGATGATAGTCAGGCAGAAAAGGAAATTAAAGAGTGGTGCGATATTGCAAAGGTGCTTAATGCTCTTAAGGGTGCAAGACTTGGCCTTATGGGACACGTTCTTGAATCAATGTACGATATGCACGCTGACCCCACTGCTGTTTCCTCTGCTTTCGGGCTTCATATCCCGCTAATTGAGATTGATGATGTTATTAAAGAATATAAAAAGGTAACAGACGAGGAAATCGAAAAGAAAAAGGAAGTTATCTGCCGTGAATTCGATATGCCTGACCCCAAGAGCGATCCTGTTACAATGAAGCTGACTGATGCCGACCTGAACAGAGCAGCAAAGGGTGCCGCCGCACTTGATAGACTTATTGATACATATTCCCTTGACGGCCTTGCTTATTATTATGAGGGAGAAGAGGGAAGCCTCGCAAGAGAGGTAGCGACCTCCTTTATAGTAGGTAACTCTATTCTTAATGCTCAGGGTACTCCAATGTGCGGTGAGTTTGATATTAAAACTTTGGTTGCTATGTATATTATGGATAATCTCGGCATTGGCGGAAGCTTTGCAGAGTTCCATCCCTTTGATTTCGAAGAGGATTTCATTCTTGTTGGTCACGACGGCCCTCACCACATTGCTATTGCAGACGGAAAGCCAATTTTAAGAAGCCTTACTAAATTCCACGGCAAACCCGGAAGCGGTGCAAGTGTAGAGTTTAAAATTAAGGAAGGCCCCATTACAATGCTTGGCATTACTCAGACTTATGATGGTAAGTTTAAGTTTGTAATTGGTGAGGGAGAGTCTAAAAAAGGTCCCATTCCTCCAACAGGTAATACCAATACAAGAGGTTTCTTTGAGCCTACCACAAAGGAATTTATCAAAAAATGGGTTATGCAGGGTCCCACACATCACTATGCACTGGGTATAGGACATCATGCTGATACCATTAAGAAGATTGCTGATGTTCTCGGCATTGAGGCAGTTATTGTGAGGTAAAAGGTATGTATAAACACGTAACTCTTGAAGTAAGCTTTAAACCCTTTAAGCAAACGGGGGATGAGTATATCAGAAATATTTGCGCGGGTGTTTTTGAACAATGGAAGCCACTTATAAAAAACTGCGAAACAGTTTCTATTATGTTCTGGGCAAGTGACGGAAGTGAAATACTTGAGTATAATAAGGATATGAGCGCTGAGATGGAGTGGTGCAGATATATCGGTACTGCAAATCTTCCTCTTAACCCTACGGGTGATGATGCTGTTTGCCCCCATAAATATAAGTATTACTACATCGAAAATCCTCCTGTTATTACATATGGTACTATGAAGCGTATTGTAGAACTGTTTAAGGAGGAAGGTAAAAAGGCTCTTCCAAATGCAAAAATTTTGGTGGGTGACACCTTTGATATCGGCCCTGAATTTGCTCAGTCTGATTTCAAGTATAATCGTCATACCGAAATATGCACAGGACAAATCCTCGATAAGCTGGGCTTCGTTGACTGTACCGCTACACTTAATGCAGATGACAGGGCTTATGCCGCTTATCCGGACGGTATTCCTCAGGACACTCCTCTCGGATTGTTTTTAGGAAAGCAATGTAACGAATTCCTTAAGGATATGGATATGGATTTTGTCTGGCTTTCTAACGGTTTTGGCTTTTCTGCTGACCCTTGGAGCCTGCAGGGCAGGGTGTATGATGGCGAAACCTATCATCCTGAAAAACTAAAGGAAACAAGAGAAAAGGTATTTCATTTCTGGAAGCTGTTCAGAGAGGGATGTCCCGATTATCCTGTAAGGGTACGCGGCACCAATAATACGGTTGGTGTGGATTATTCTACCGACGCTGTGCCGATTTACGATATTTATAAGGGCGGATTTAATATTGACCCGCCACCTAACTCTCCCTGGGCGGCTCTTAACGATAACTACGGTCTTGAAATAATGGGTCATTTAACAAGGGTTTGCGAACTCCCCGGAAAAGATTTCCTTTTCCGCTATTATATTCACGATCCGTGGTGGGTAAATACTCCTTGGTATGACCGCTATGGCAGTGAGCCTATTGATATTTATCTGCCTATGGCGATAACCCGTATAACCGAGGAGGGTAAGGTTCAGTCCGCTGATAAACTTAATATACTCTCAATTGATAATTCCTTTGGTGAAATGCCTGACAGTTGTGTAAATGAGCCTTTGCCTCATCTTATAAAGGCAAAAAAGGACGCGGGCGACAGTCCTGCGCCTCTGGTTCTGCTTTATCCCGTAAGAGAATACAGCACCGCTTTTGAGGAAAAGACCATTAAACAAATGTATAAAGGCGATAAGTACATAGTTGACGCTATTAATAATTCATTCCCGCTTAACTGTGTAGTTTCTACCGATATTTTTCTTAAAAATTCTCTTGAACTTTATAAACGAAGTGTTATAATTTCCCCCGTCCCCGAAACAGAAGAGATAAAGAACAGACTTGTTGAATTCATTAAGGATGGCGGCAGGGTAATTCTTTATGGTACTACAGAATATATAGAGTCTGTAAAGGATATTAAGGCGGTTAAGGTGGATGTTGAACAGAGTGAGCCAACTCTTATAAGAGAAAAGCTTAAAGAGTTTGGATATGCTATTGATTTTAATAATTTCCATAAGGGTATGAAGACCACTACAATGACTATTGCAAACAGTGATAATGCATTGTTCTTCTCGCTTTACAATCAGACCACCGCACTTGATATGTTCCTTAAATTTCCACTTGGTATCCCCGTATTTATTGGATGCGATGCAATAATCGAAAATGGTGCAGGAAAGTACCGTTTCGGTAGATGTGAGCATCTTGAGTGCCGTGTTTATGTTCAGCAGGACAGCGGTATTGTATCTGTGCGTGAGGGTGTTCCGGGAAATAAAAAATATCGTAGAAAGATAAATGTTAAAGGTCTTGAAAATGCAACTGTATATTTATTCCCTGAACAGTACTGTATTAATGACGCTGTGGTAGGACCTACGGGAAATCATTACGGAATAGCACCTCCTATTGACGAGAGATTTAAGGTGGTTCATGATCGGGTTTACGGCTCATATTTAAAGGGCGAAAACATAAGCGGCGATATCACACTTTATATGCAGTTCCCTCAGTATTTGAAATAATCAACCAAAAAAATCTGCAAGTAATGAAAGCTTACTTGCAGATTTCTTTTTTTATTATGTTAGCCTTACCGACTTTGACTTTGTTTATAAAATCGTTAATATCGGTTATTTTGCTGTCAAAACCTACCGCACCAAGAGTGTTTTTAGCCGTAGAATGAATATCACTGCCGGCAACAAAGGGAAGTCCCAGCATTTCACCATAGGCTAAAGCTCTTCGATTTGCTTTTTCAGTTTGACTGGCATTGTAAACTTCAACAGCATCAACAAGGTCGGGGAATAGGCGGACAAGCTCAATACCATCACGAAAAGGATGGGCGTGAACAACCATTCCACCGTCAGCTCTTACCTTTTTAAGATAATCGGCAGGGGAAAGGGATAGAATATCGGGGTTAGACAGTAACCATTGTTCATCGAGGCCGAAGGTCAGCAGATGACACCAGTTATAGCTGTACTCAAAGCCGAAGAAAACATCAATTCCTTGTTTTTCTCCCTCTTGTTTGGCTATTTCGTAGCCTTTCATAAATTCCTTAACCCTTTGTTCCCAAGGAAGTAGTGGGTCAACACAGGTATTACCATTGAAAAAGTGGTCGGTTATAAAAATACCGCTATAGCCCTGCTCCTTAAAAAATTTTATATATTCTTTGCCGGACGAAGAAGCGCATTTACTGGTTTCTTTTGTATGACAGTGAAGTTCATATAAATACATTTATTTTTCACCTCTCAAAAGCCGAAGTATTTGTTGTTTGTCATTATATATTGCCGTTTTGAGTTCTTCAAGAGAGGAGAATTTCTTTTCCTCCCTAATAAAACGCAGCAGATAAAGGCGTATTGTTTTTGAATAAAGCTCACCACTGAAATCGAAAAGATTGGTTTCGCACAGAGGGGCATCCAAGGGAAAGGTAGGACGAATTCCGATATTAGTCATACCGAAATAGGCTTTTCCGTCAATTATAGCCTTTGTCATATAAACTCCGTATTTAACAGCAGCCATATCTTTAGAGTAGTATTGATTAAAGGTGGGGAAGCTCATTTCTCTGCCACGCTTGTCCCCGTGAAGAACTATTTCTTCAATAAAAAAGCCGTCGGGTAAAAGCTTTACGGCATCACTGGTTTTTCCATCCTTCAGAAGCTTTCTTATATAGCTGCTGGAAACAGGCTGTTCGTCTACAGATACTTTATCAATAACTTTAAGCTCAACTTCTTTTTGTTCACAAAGCTTTTTAAGAAGTTCTGTATTTCCTTTTCCACCTTTGCCGAAGGTATAATTATATCCGCATACAATAAGGGCAGGAGAAAAGGTTTTATATAAATAATCGAAAAAGTCCTCGGGCGATATATCTTTTACCTTGTTGAAATCAAGATATTCCACCTGTTTTATACCTATATCTTTGATGAGGGCGGTTTTTCTGTCCTCTCTTGTAAGAATAACACCTTCGTTTTGAAAATACGCTTTTGGAGGAATCCTGAAAGCAACTGCAATGGATGTAAGACCGCTGTTTGCAGCGGTCTGAAGTACAGCCTTGTGGCCTATATGAACACCGTCAAAGGTGCCAAGTGCAATTGCTGTTTTCATAAAATTCATCCTTTGGGATTAATAAGACATTTAATGCGAATTTCTTTGTTTTCGCCGTCGGCAAAGCCTATACCGATAAAATCATCATTGTGCTTTATTCGGTAGAATTCGCCGTCTTTTATTTCACCTTTAAGTCGTTCAAAGCCAAGCTTTCCGCCGTTAGAAAATCTTATTGCCTGTTTTTCGCTTACATATATGCAAGGTAGATGCTCAACGGCAAGCTCCTCACTTATAAGAAAATCACTTATGTTTTCCTCGGTAAGTTTATCAAGGTCAACACATTGCTCAAGGGTAAAGGCTCCTGTTTTTGTTCTTATAAGCTCTGTCATAACGGCTCCGCACCCGAGATACTGCCCAATATCTCTGCAAAGAGAACGGATATATGTACCCTTTGAGCAGATAACGTCTATTTTGAAGGTGTGCTCATTAGGGTTAAACTCTAAAAGCTTTATGCTATGAATGGTGATTTCGCGGGGCTGGACCTCTACCTCCTGACCTTTTCGTGCTAATTTATAAAGAGGCACTCCGTCCTTTTTAATTGCCGAAAAAACAGGGGGATACTGAAGAAGTTTCCCTGTAAAACGTTTAATAGCCTTTTGCAAATCATCAGTTGTAAAGTCGGGCGAAGCGGTGCTTTGGACATTTCCCGTTATATCCAGTGTGTCGGTGGTTATACCGGCTTTTACTGTAGCAATATATCCTTTGTCACAGTTCAAAAGATAATCACAAAGAGATGTAGCTCTTCCTATTAAAATGGGTAGAACACCGGTAGCCAGAGGGTCCAGCGTACCGGTGTGTCCTATCTTTTTTGTGTTTGTCAGTCGCCTTATTATAGCCACTGCCTTAAAAGAGGTTATGCCCTCAGGCTTATTTATCAGAAGAAGACCCTGCATTACTTTCCTCCAGTGCTTTGCCGATAACCGCTAAAACCTGTTTTTTTACATCCTCAAGGTTGCCTGTAAGACTGCAGCCCGCGGCATTTTTGTGACCACCGCCCCCAAGCTCTTTGCAAATTTCCGAAGCATTAAGCGGGGGATAGGTGCGAACAGAAATTTTATAGGTTCCACCATGTTTTTCCTTAATGGAAACACCTGCAAGAACACCCTCAACAGAACGGGAAATTACTGCAACACCCTCAAGGTCGGTATCGTCACAGCCGGTTTCTTCCTGCATCTGCTTGGTTGCAACAAGCACCATACATTTTTCATCAAAATAGAACTGTGCAGTGTCAAGCACCATTCTTTCAAGCTCGATTCTTCCGCGGGATTTTGTATCAAACATAAGTCGGCTGATTTCACTTGGTGAAAAATCAAAGCCGTAAAGGTCAGCCGCAATTCTATGTGTTTTTGCTGTTACATTTGCATATTTAAAAGAGCCTGTATCGGTTGACAAGCCTGTGTAGATAGCAGAGGCAGCAATGTTATCAAAGGGCATAGGCATACAGTGGAATATATCATAGATACATTCGCAATTTGCCGCCGCAGCACTGTCCAAATACAGATTATCTGCAAAGCGGGTATTTGAAATATGATGGTCGATACAAAGGTCGATTTTGCCGACAAATTCCTGAGCAAGACTACCAAGCAGAACTATATCGGCAACATCAACTGCAACCACGGTTTTATACTCAATTTCTCTGTTCTCAAAATGTGAGGTGAAATAGTTGTATTTTTGAGGTATTTTATCAGCACATTTTATCATACATTTTTTGCCGAAAGCGGTAAGTCCCAGGGCAAGAGCAAAGGCACTGCCCAGTGTGTCACCGTCGGGGGTGGCGTGGCAGAGAAGAAGGTAATCGTCGTGGCTTCTTAAAAAATCGCAAACCTGAGTAAGAGTCAGCTCTTTGCAAGAACTGTCAGGGCAAAGCTTAACTGTTTTCTTCATCGGCGTTTTCGCCTCCCTCAAATGAGTTAAGAATAGATGAAAGATGCGCACTGAAGGCAATAGAATCATCAGCGACAAAACGTACTTCGGGAACCTTACGCATTTTTACCTTATTTCCAAGCTCTCTACGGATATATCCCGCAGCGCCCTTTAAGGCTTTTACGGAAGAATCGGTCATTTCCTTGCCCTCAATTGCACTGACATAGAAGGTAGCATAGGATAAATCGTTTGTTACCTGAACCTTTATAATACTTAACATTTTGCTGACTCTGGGGTCCTTGATATCCCGAAGAATATCTGCCATTGCGATACGGATATCAGAGGTTATTCTGTCAATTTTATACCCTGCCATCAGTCTCTGTACTCCTCAATAATATAGGCTTCAAAAATATCACCGATTTTAATATCGCCGAATTTTTCAAGACTTATACCACATTCATAGCCCTGAGCCACTTCCTTAACGTCATCTTTGAAACGGCGGAGTGAAGCAATGGCATCTTCAGCAACAACAATACCGTCGCGAACAACTCTTATGGAAGCATTTCGGGTTACTCTGCCACTTGTTACATAGCAACCTGCAATAGTGCCTACATTAGAAATCTTATAGGTATCTCTTACCTCAATGTCACCGATAACAACCTCTCTGGTTTTAGGAGCAAGCATACCCTTCATAGCGGCTTCGATTTCATCAATACAGTCGTAAATAACTCTGTAAAGACGGATGTCAACGCCATCTCTCTCAGCAAGCTCTTTTGCAACTGCATCGGGACGAACATTAAAGCCGACAATAATAGCTCCGCCGGTACCTGCCAGAACAACGTCGGACTCGTTAATAGCACCAACGCCTCCGTGAAGAACCTTAACTCGAACTTCATCATTAGAAAGCTTAACAAGAGAATCCTTTACAGCCTCAACAGAACCCTGAACGTCAGCCTTGATAATTACACCAAGCTCCTTAAGGTCGCCTTCAGACAGTTTGCCGAACAGGTTATCAAGAGTAACCTTTGTTGCGGCGTTAAACTCTTCTTCTTTAATCTTAGCTTTACGCTGTTCAACAAGCTCACGGGCAAGTCTTTCATCACTAACAGCATCAAAGGAATCGCCTGCGGCGGGAGTTTCTGTAAGACCTGTAATTTCAACAGGTACACTGGGTCCTGCTTCTTTTAAAGCCTTGCCGTTTTCGTTGGTCATAGTACGAACTCTACCAACGGTTGTACCTGCAACGATAATATCACCGGGACGAAGTGTACCACCCTGTACGAGAAGAGTAGCTACAGGACCACGGCCCTTGTCAAGACGAGCTTCAATAACAATACCCTTTGCGCGTCTGTCAGGATTAGCCTTAAGCTCCATAACATCGGCAACAAGAAGAATATTTTCAAGAAGTGTATCAATACCTTCGCCTGTTTTAGCAGAAACGGGAACACAGATTACGTCACCGCCCCATTTTTCAGGAACAAGCTCATGCTCTGTGAGCTGCTGAAGAATTCTGTCGGGATTGGCTTCGGGCTTATCCATTTTATTTATAGCAACGATAATCTGTACATTTGCGGCTTTAGCATGGTTAATAGCTTCAATTGTCTGAGGCATAATACCGTCGTCAGCGGCAACAACCAAAACTGCAATATCGGTAGCCATAGCACCGCGAAGTCGCATTGCAGTAAATGCAGAGTGACCGGGGGTGTCAAGGAAGGTGATATTGTTACCCTCATAGTTTACTCTGTAAGCACCAATGTGCTGAGTAATACCGCCTGCCTCACCCGAAGCAACCGAGGACTTACGGATAGCATCAAGAATAGAGGTCTTTCCGTGGTCAACGTGGCCCATTACTACAATAACGGGATCTCTGTGCTTTAAGGTTTCCTCTGTATCTTCGGTATCGTCCATAATTCTGTCTTCAATGGTAACAACAACCTGTTTTTCAATTCTTCCGCCCATTTCAGTTACAACAATTTCTGCAGTATCATAATCAATTACCTGATTAACAGATGCCATCATACCAAGCTTCATAAGGGTTTTGATAACCTCGGCGGCGGTTTTCTTTAATTTTTCTGCAAGCTCACCTACTGTAATTTCGTCACCCACAGTAACGAGAATAGGTGTCTTCTTGATTTTCTCAAGCTGTAATCTTCTTAACTTATCAGCTTCGGTTTCTCTCTTTGCGCCCTGAGGACGACGGTAGTCCTGAGATTTCTGACGGATTTTCTGCTTTTTGGAGAAATTATCCTTCATAGAGTTTGCGGGAGCAATATTCTCGTACTTTTCATTGTATTTTTCCATATCAATGGTGTTTGTACGGGTATCAACGCGACGGATTTCAGCAGGGCCTCTGTTAGGAGCAGCGCCTGCATTTTCCTTCTTTTCACGCTTTTTAAAGGGATTGGGATCGGAGGGTTTAAATTCCTTCTTTTCCTCTTTCTTTTCTTCCTTTTTAGGCTCAGGCTTTTTCTCTTCCTTTTTAGGCTGCTGAACAGACTTCTTAGGCTCTTTCTTTTCTTCTTTTTTAGGCTCAGGCTTTTCTTCTTTCTTTTCTTCCTTAGCCGCATTCTGAGCTGCCTGTGCTGCCTTTAGCTGTTCGAGAATTGCCATCTGGTCGGCAAGCTTCTTATCCTTTTCGGCCTGACGCTGAGCAGCCTTCTTTTCGTGGACTTCTGCTCCCATTGCAAAATATTCATTAAAGCTTTTGACAGAATTTTTGGCTGTCAGCTTATCCATAATGATACTGAATTCATTTTCTTCTACACTGCCTGCAGTTTTCTTTTCCATACCTGTAGCCTTTTCAATAAACGCAACAAGATCTTTTGCAGACATATTCAAATCTTTAGCAAGATCGCTGATTTTAATTTTTGCCATTAGCATTTCCTCCTCTGATTGCATTTGCAAAACCGGATTCGTTCACACTTATAATACCGCCTTTTCTACCTGTGGCGTGAGATAAAGTATCGGTATCGTAATCGGCATCGATAACAGGAGTGTTATTTTGTGATGCGAAAAACTTTATCTCCTTGCGTGATTTGTCCGAAATATCTTTTGCTATGATAACAAGCTTTGCTTTGTGTTTCTTCAGCGTTTCCTTAACACAGTCGGCACCATTTGAAAGGTTGCCGGATTTACTGGCGAAACCCAGCAAAGTAAGGGTTTTGTCATTCACCTGATGTTAGCTCCTTTTTGAGATTATCCAGTACCTCTTGGGGTACAGTTACACCAAAGGCATTATCAATGCGTTTCTTTTTAACGGCAAGAGTAAGGCAATTCTCATTTTTACAAATATATGCACCTCTGCCGTTTAGTTTCCCTGAAAAGTCTAAGACTATGTTCTCTTCGGGGGTGCGTACTATACGGATAAGCTCGTTTTTAGGCTTTCGCTCTGCACAACCGGTGCATTGACGCATAGGTATCTTTTTAACCATAGCTTATTCCTCTGAAGCACCTACATAGAAGCCGCTTTCGGGATGAATGTCAATCTTCCAGCCTGTGAGTCTTGCGGCAAGTCGAACGTTTTGTCCCTTGTTACCGATAGCAAGAGATAACTGAGAATCGGGAACAGTAACTCTGCAGGATTTGGGGTCTTCTGAAACGATTTCAACAGAAAGAACTTTTGCAGGGGATAAAGCCTCGCTTATAAATGCGGCAGGGTCGTCACTGTATTTAACAATGTCGATTTTTTCACCGCTTAATTCTTCTACAATCTTATTAACACGGGCGCCGTGCTGACCGATACAAGCACCGATTGCATCAATCTCGCTGTCAGCGCTGTAAACGGCGATTTTTGTTCTGGAGCCTGCCTGGCGGGATACGGATTTAACCTGAATTGTGCCGTCGAAGATTTCGGGAACCTCAGCCTCAAAAAGACGCTTTACAAGGTCGGCATGGGTACGGGAAAGCATTACACGTGGTCCTCTTTCGGTGTCCTTAACATCAACGATATAAACTTTGATGTGGTCACCTTCCTTAATAACCTCATCGGGAACCTGTTCGCTCTTAGGCAGGGTAGCCTCTGCGTGACCTATAAGAATGGTTGCGTTGCCTGTTTTGGGGTCAATTCGCTGAACAGAAGCGGTCACGATTTCCTTTGTCTTGCTCTGGAACTGAGCCAAGGTCTGACCACGCTCTGCATCTCTTACACCCTGATGGAAGTTGTTTCTTGAATTCTGTGCAACAACTCTGCCAAACTTAGCAGGGTCAAGCTTAATGTCAACAAATCCCTGGGCCTGCGCGTTGGGGTCGATTTTAACAGCCTCTTCTACTAACATCTGAGTGTAGGGGTTTTCAACCTCATCTACAACTTCTTTTCTTGCAACTACACTGAAAATCTTGTTTTCAGGGTCAATAGTACACTGCACTACATCATTTCCGCCGTAATCTTTACGTGAAGCTACAACTATAGCCTCTGCAATTTTCTGAGCAATATATTCCTGAGGAATACCTTTTTCCTCCTCCATAGCAGCAAGTGCTGCAAAAAACTCAGAATAATCATTTTCCTTTTTCTTAACAGTTTTTTTAGCCATTTTCCATTATACCTCCGTTAAAAATTATCATCATTAAGATAAACCTTTGCAATGTCCTTTTTGTCAAGTTCAATGTTTTCTGCATCGGTTTTAATTACTAAAGTGTCATTAAAGGAAACAAGAGTTCCTGTAATTTCCTTTGAGCCGTTTATTGCCTTATACAGCTTTACCTTGATTTCTTCGCCCTGCATTATTTCAAAATGTTCAGCTCTTGTAAGCTCTCTGCAAAGACCGGGTGAGGAAACCTCCATAGTGTAGGACCTGTCAATAGGGTCGGCTTCATCAATTATAGGGTCGATAGCGTGGGAAACATTTACACAGTCGTCTATGGAAATGCCATCCTCTTTATCTATAAAGACTCTTAAAAACCAATCGGCACCCTCTTTAACAAAGCGTACATCCCAAAGAAACACGCCCTGAGCCTCTACTGCTTCCCTTATAAGAGAAGTAACAGTATCTGCAATATTTGCCAAAATAATCACCTCTTAAATTTCACGAAAGAAAAGTGAGCGGTTTTTGACCGCTCACTCGTTTCCTTTCTTATCCAATGGTATTATACCACTGTTTATTTAAAAAATCAAGTCTTTTTTATTCTTCCATTTGTTTGCCTAAAAATAATGCCGCAACACGTGCAAGATTAATGTCACTGTCGCTGGGATTTGCTCCCGAATCACCTATAAGGGCAACACAGCCGCTTAAATCTCCGCTTGAAATTATAGGTGCGGCAAAAAGCAGACTGTAACCCAGTCCCTCAAGAGCTTCTGTCTTTTTGTCAGAGGGGATGGTTGCTTCCTGACGGGATTCAATAAGCTCTTCAAGAGCAGGGGAGAGTCTGCGTTCAAGCACCTCTTTTTTAGAAATCCCTGCCGCCGCAATACAGATGTCCCTGTCGCAGATAATAAACGGTACCGAACAATGTCTGACAAGAGCCTCAGCATAGGATGCGGCAAAATCCGATAGTTCTCCTACGGGCGAATACTTTTTAAATACCACCTCACCACCTGTACCGGTAAATATTTCCAATGGGTCTCCCTCACGAATCCGCATAGTTCTTCTGATTTCTTTCGGAATAACCACACGACCAAGGTCATCGATTCTTCTAACTATTCCAGTGGCTTTCATATATACAAACTCCTTCAATTTCAAATCGTGATACTATTATTTGTAACTCGTGGGAATTTATACTGACTATATTTGCTTTTTAGTGATAGTTATGTTATAATAAAAACAAAAAATACGGAGAATGTGTAAAATGCGAATTTCTATTTTTTCTATTACATCATTATTAATTAGTGCTGCTGCTTTTGTTCTGTATGCCATTTTACTCGACGGAACAAATGTATTTATACCCTGGATAATACTAAGTGTTCTTGCTATGGTTTTCCCTCTTTTATCAAAATACTTTCGTAAAAGAAAACAAAAAAAGGGAACAGGATTTGAAATAGCTGCGTTAGTTATTGGTGCTTTTGATTTTTACTTCATCTTTTTTGCAGCAACAAAAATCAATTTGTTTTTTGTATTCATTCTGATTGCTGTAATTTGTATTTTGTATGTAAAACTATTTAATAACGTGATTGTTACACAAAAAGCCGAAAATAACGAGATTTTAGTCCAAAATGAACTCCAAAAGATGGACAAATCAACGCAACCAACAACTCGTTTAAAGGCTTCGCTTATAACGGCTATTGTTTCTACACTGTTCATTCCTATTTTAATTGTCGTACATATTCTTGCAGAAGAAGCTTATGTAGACAATGATGTCTTCTATATCATCAATGATTCTATGGCATTTTTTATATTACCAGCTATATGTGTAGTTTCTCTAATAATTTTTATATACAATAAAGTAAAAGGAAACTCCTCTAGTATAAGATATCGCGAAAAATGTTATAAGAAAGTTGCTAAAATGAAAGAATACATGGATAAAGGAATAATTACCGAAGAAGAGTTTGAAAAGAACAAACAGGATATTTTAAAAAATATTAAATTGTAACGCGCAAAAGAGAGGTGAAATTCACCTCTCTTTTGCTATGTGTAAAGACCACCAAAAACCGTTTTTGACACCAATGCGTTCAGTGGGGCAAACCAGCGAAAACCTTAGTGTTTATGCGGGTTTCAAGCGGTTTGCCCTATTATAACGCATTCCTCTATACGACGTACAATTCCTATTGCTTTCATATATACAAAAATCTCCTTTTCAACAAAGGCCCCTTTGTGTAAAGGGGGCTGTCACCGTAGGTGATTGGGGGATTGTCTTATTTTTACAATCCCTCCACCGCAAGCGGTCCCCCTCCCTTTGCACAAGGGAGGCTTTATTTCATAAATTTTTAAATCGTGATACTATAATTTGTGATAAAAGGGAATTTATACTGCAGGAATTTACTTTTAAAATGAAATATAATAAAAAATCTCCTTGTTTTACAAATTTGTACTGTTACTATCTGTAAAAACAAGGAGATTTTTTGTTTGAATCAATTTTGTTTATTTAAAAATAATTTCGTTGATAACGCTTTGCAGATACTCCTGTCTGCCGCTTGAAGGTAGCGCAGGAGCGCCCATATCTTCAGCAATCGTTGCAAGTTCTGCTAACGAAGTGCTACCATTCACTATCTTTTTTCCAATACCTGTCTTAAAGGAAGAATATCTTTCCTCTACAAAGGAATCTATTCTACCATCCTCTATAATCTTTGCTGCATTAATAAGTCCTAATGCAAAGGTATCCATACCAAGAATAAAGGCGTGGAACATATCTTCGGCGGTGTAACTTGGTCTACGTGTTTTGGAGTCGAAATTCAGTCCTCCGGTAAGTCCGCCTGCCTTTAAGACCTCATACATACACATTGTTGCTTCG
>JAEIGA010002360.1_pt1 | contig 30175 bp, 25 predicted proteins | sample 9270691 | NCBI WGS metagenome assembly JAEIGA01 (sample SAMN17057246, study PRJNA624740) | gut metagenome | biome: biome; isolation source: fecal sample | host: Bos grunniens | place: China: Xizang | collected 2019
AAATTGGCTGGCATACTCATCGAACTGGATTATTCGGGCAGTGTAGTAGGGCAGGCTGTAATCGGTATCGGATTGAATGTCAATCAGACTGAATTTGCTGCAATGGACCGTGTGCCTGTATCAATGAAGATGCTTAGAGGTCGTGATTTCTCAGTATCCGATGTTATGGACAGTTGTCTGTGCTGTTTCTCGGACTATTATATGCAATTGGCATCATGCTGCCATTCCGTGATAGAGACGGAATATAATTCCCTGTTGCTTGGAGCGGGCGAGTGCCGCAAGTACATCGACAAGGATGGATGTTTCGATGCTACAATGATAGGTGTGGAGCCTACGGGATATCTGCTGTTGCGTCGCTCAGACGGAACGGTGTCGCGCTACGCTTTCAAAGAGGTTGAGCAGATTATATTATAAAAGAGTGATGCGCCAATTGGCGCATCACTCTTTTATAAGGTTGTATCTCTTTATTATGGATGTACGAATGTACCAATCTCTTCGCCTGCCATAACCTTCTTCAAGTTGCCTACAATGTCCATGTTGAATACATATATGGGAAGGTTGTTTTCTCGGCACATGGCAGTTGCTGTTATATCCATTACCTTGAGACCACGGCTGATAACCTCGTCGTATGATATGTCGCTGAATTTTGTTGCAGTGGGGTCTTTCTCGGGGTCGGCTGTGTAAATGCCGTCTACGCGTGTGCCCTTTAGCATAACATCGGCTTCAATCTCAATGCCTCGTAGTGACGAACCGGTGTCTGTTGTGAAGTAAGGGCTGCCTGTTCCTGCTGCCATGATTACAACTTTACCCTCTTTCATGGCCTCTATCGCTTTCCACTTTGTGTAGAACTCGCCTACGGGCTCCATGCGTATTGCTGTAAGTACTTTTGTGGGGGCACCTATGGCTTCGAGTGCCGAACTGAGCGCAAGGCTGTTGATGACTGTTGCCATCATGCCCATCTGGTCGCCCTTTACCCTGTCGAATCCCTTACCTGCGCCTGTGAGTCCGCGGAAGATGTTTCCACCACCGATTACTATGCCAATCTCCACACCCATCAGGGCTACCTCTTTAATCTGCATAGCATACTCGTTTAGACGCTTAACGTCAATACCATAACCCTGCTCTCCCATAAGGCTCTCGCCACTCAACTTAAGGAGAATACGTTTGAACTTTGCCATATATTATATATTTATGATTGTTGGCTTAATAATTAGTGCGAATATATGTTTTTTTTTGTAATGGTGCAACAAAGGTTAAATAATACTATCTTTTGTGTTATTTTAAGTGGTTGTTGTGTGAAAAATAGTACCTTTGTGATATAAATTCAGAAAAAGAGTATGAGATTTTTAAGACGTCCCGGATTGACTGTAGCCCTGTTGTTTGCATATACAACAGGCATGTACATATATTTCTTCCCGCGAAATACCGAAATGAGCGACACCGAGAAGTGGCTTATAGTAGCGGCTTCGTATGTGATGCTGCTTGTCCTGTGGCTTGTTCTGCGTAGACGTGAGAGGTTGCGCCGCGAGAGGGAAGATGAGATGAACAGGTAGGCTGTTGTAACAAGGCCTTTCGTCTTGTCGGTAGTTCTGCTTTATACATTTAATGGGGTAAAAGGCTGCCCTTTGTTCTATGGATTAACGAAAAACAGTTTTTGATATGAAAAGAATTTTGATTACTCTGTCGCTGTTGCTCTTTACTGTAGTGCTTGTGAATGCACAGTTGCTATACAGAGTATCGGGAAATGGGATAGAGAAGTGCTCGTATATTGTTGGAACATACCACTTGGCTCCTGCATCGTTCGCCGATTCAATTCCGGGTGCAAAGAGTGCTTTGGAAGAGGTGGAGCAGGTGTGTGGCGAAGTTGACATGGTCGATATGGCATCGCCAGAGGGGCAGGCCAAGGTTATTCAGGCTATGATGTTACCCGAAGGAAAATCGCTCTCGGAGTTATTCTCTACCGATGAACTTGCAAAGTTGAATGCTTTTATGATGAATGTTCTCGGAGCCGACCTGAGTAACCCTATGATAGCTGCTCAGATGGGCAAGATGACTCCAATGGCCATACAGAATCAGTTGCAGCTGTTGCAGTATATGAAAATGGTGCCTAACTTTAACCCTGCAGCTCTCATAGATAGCCATTTCCAGCAAGAGGCAATGAAGATGGGCAAGTCGGTTATGGGATTCGAGACATTGGATTTCCAAATTTCGGTCCTTTACAAGGGTGCTACGTTGCAGCGTCAGAAGGAGTTGCTTGTCTGTATGCTCGACAATCAGGAATATAACATGATGCTTATGAAGGAGCTTACACGCGCCTATTTTACTCAGGATATGGCTGCTATTCTTGGAGTTGTCGAGGAAAAACTTGGTAACGGTTGCGACACCACTCCCGAGGAAGATGAGGCTCTTGTGTATGGACGTAATGCCGACTGGGTCGAGAAAATTCCTTCAATAGTCTCTGATAAGTCTACATTATTTGTTGTAGGAGCAGCGCATCTGCCGGGTGAGCGTGGTGTAATTAAGCTCCTTGAAGCGAAGGGATATAGAGTTGAGGCTGTCAATTAATTGATATCTGAAGGCTGTGATACATGGTTTGAATAGCTTGTTATAGAATGTTATACATACGAATGAAGGCAACCGTAAGGTTGCCTTCATTCGTATGTTGGGTCTGGGATATTTATTATTCTTCTCCCTTTGTCATTATCCATCCGCCTTTCTGTGTGGGGAGTACATTGATGGCTTCGGTGTCGTTGCTGCTTATTGCATGCAACGTTCCGTCGTTGAGCGTAATGGACTCTGCGGATACAGCCTTGTCGTATGCCTGTGTATACAATGCGCCGCTTTCGATGGTAAGGTCGGTGCATGATACCGCACGCGATTTCTTGTCGTCGTTTGCATAGTTGATGTTCTCGCCTGTTGCCAGCAAAATTACATTGCCACCATCTATGGTTACGGCCGAGTCGCAGTTTATTGCCTTTGAACCACCTCCATCACATCGCATTGCAACAGTTGCTTTGCCTATGTAGATATCTCCTGCACTCTTTATGCCTGCAGCCGAGGTTGTGTCGGCTTCGTTGAGACTGCCTTTGGTGATACCGGTTATTTTACCGCCTTCAATGGCTACGCTGCCATCGCAGTTAATTATCTTTGAGCCGTTGCCGTTGACTTCGGCCTGTATGATACCTCCCAACTGTCTGTAGTTGCCTGTTGCCTTAATAGCCGAACTTTTGGCACCGTCCGTTACTATCTTTATAAGGCCACCGGCAATGTTTACATCGGGGATAATGGTAGGGTCGGGTACAGCCTCTTCGTAAGATGCCTTTATTGCTTCGCCACCGCTGTTGAATGTCAGCTTGCCGGCCTCAATTCTGATGCTTCCTTTGCCGCAGTCGACAGCATCGCCTGTAGAGTTTACATTTATCTCGGGGCTGTATTTCTCGGTTCTTCCAACAATGAACATGTCGTTTGTGTGGAATCCGTCCTTAAGCGATGACAAAATGTTTATCTTTCCGCTTCGTACTCGTATGTAGTCATCGCTGCATATTGCGTGTCCACCCAAGCTCGTTACGTTCAGCGTACCGTTGCCGTTGAATATAATCTGTCCTTCACTGAAGAGTGTGCCTTTCTGGTCCTCCTCCTCGTTGTTCGTAACAGGTGCAGCTGTATAGGTGGCTCCGTCGCACAGGCTGTTCTTTGTGCCCGAGCCAAGAGTGAAGTATATGGTCTTGCTTGTCTGTATGTTTATTGCAGGGCCTGTGGGATTGGTCAGTTCAAGACCTCCCAGCATGAGCTGGAACTTCTTGGTGCTGTATATCTTCAATGAGCCATTGCTGCATTTTCCCTTTACATTATACCTCATCTTACCTGTTGTTGAGTCTATTATCAGGTGTGTCTTGTTCTTTACGGTGAATTTTACATTCTCAACTGATGTTGGGGTTGTTTTTACACCTGTTTCGCTGAATTCGATTGTTACAAGGCTCAGGTTCTCTTTCTGATAATGTTCAACAAAATCGCCATATTCGTCGAGTAGTTCATCTTCTACAATGGTCTCTGTCACTTCGCTGTATATGTTCTCGTCAGCAGGGTCGAACTTGATATCCTGTTCGGTCAAGTATGTAAGCGATGTCGATTGCACCGGCTTTGATGTGGCAATGCTGTCGATGTGCGATGTTGCAAAAGAGTGAACGAGGTTGCCGATGTTATGGAAGTGTATCAGTTGCTGCTCTGAGTCAAAGGTAATTTCGCTGTTCTCCTTTACTGGAATCTCAAGCGTCGTTCCATTGCTGTTACATATATGATACGATTGTGCATTGGCATACAATGCAATAATTGTGAAGCATGCTATGAATGTCAATCTTTTCATCGTTTGATAATTTTAGCGGTTTTTTCATTTGCTCTCAGCAGGTATATACCTTTGGGCAATGCTGCAATGCTTATAATTCCGTTGTCGGCATCCGATAGGGTTGTCGAGATGTGTCTGCCGCTTATGCTGTATATGGTTATTGTGGTGCATGCACTGCAATTGACCATAATCTGGTCGGGCGAAACATAGCTGACAAGTTCTTTGCCGAAATTGCTGTTCTCTTCTATCCCGGTGCTGCCTGCATAGCTCTTTATCTGCTTGATATCGTCCATGCTGTTGCTTATGACATTGCCGTTCTTCAACAGAATGCTCACATTGTTGCCGTAGAATGTGATATTCTGCAGTTCCGAGAAATTCACAGTCTGTGTGCTGTTGCTGTGTTTTTCAATGACAAAGTGTGCGCCATCGTTCTGTGCAAAAGCAGTCGCAGATGTTATTACTGCAATAAAAAGAATATATAATAGTCTCATCTTGCTTTTCTTATAGTTCAAATGTGTATCCTATACCTATTGCATGTCCGGCAGGGTTGCTGCTCGAATGGTTGTCCTGATACATGTAATATATCGAAATATCGTTGTCCTTGTCTATCTTGTATTCTGCTCCCAAACGGTAACGCAATTTGTCGTGACCGCACCATTCGTCGGTACGTGTGAACAGTTCGACTGATGCAAAGGGCTCAATCTTGCAGTTCTTGATATCCCACTTTGCGGTAAGACGCGAGCGGAGCAGTGTGCTGTGTTTGTCATCTTTCTGCTCTACATCTCCATCGGGGAATTTTGAATCGGGTTGGGGAGGCAATGAAGGATCCTCGTTATCCATCACATATCGGTACTTGTCTTCGTAAACAAGTGCGCTGTGTGTGTGCTGGTACTGCAGACGCTCGCGCAGTGACAGCTTTACGCGGCCAACCTTCCAATCGGCTGTGATACCTATGTAGAAACGGTCTCTCTCTTCCCAGTACGAGTGGTCGATGTTGTAGTTGTATATGGGATTGCCGTCAATATCCTCTCCCTTGTACTCCTTGAGCTTCTTCTCTTCGCTGTTGTGCGACTGTATATATACATATCCGATATCTGCCTTCAGCCATTTTGTGAATTTGTAGCTGAGTGCTGTGCTTATTGAACGGCGGTCCATTTCGTTTACACCGTCAATTGTGCGCAACTCGCCTTCAACGCTCAACGAGAGCTTGTCGGTAAGTTTCTTCTTTGCTGTTAAACTCGACCATACACCAAAGTCGTCACTCTGTGCAAATGTGTTGCTTGCCGATAATGTCAGCAGCAATACGGCAGCGTATGCTGCGTATCTCTTAATTCTTGATTTTGAATTCATCGCTAGGGGCTTTTGTTATTGTATCTACTGTGTTAATTGAATCGTCTGTGGGTTTGTAGTACATCTTTATGATGGCTGCATCCTTAAGGAAATCGATGCCTCCTACCTCAACCTTCACAATGTTGAGTCCTGTACGCTTCTTAAGGTCATCGATAAGTTCTTTCTCCTTTTCGGGGGTGATAAGGTTGATGTTATCGTACTTGATTACCTTGTATGACAGGTGGCTTATGAAAAGATGGCTCTCGCATAACCATATCGATAGAATGAAGAGCAGGTTGGCTGCTATCATCTCGGAGTAGCTCAACTCCTCTATCACCAATCCGTTTATGGCACTCATTGCTATGATGATGAACAGATATGTCATTTCTCGTATGGCAACCTGTTCGGTGCGGTAGCGGATGATGCTGAAGATGGCGAACAGACCTAATGCAAAGCCGGTCTTTAGTTTCACACCACCAAGCAGATAGATGAGCAGGAAGATGCTTATGGCTATGAGGATGAATGTGAAGAAGAATTCGCTACGTTTGCATTTGGGGTAGTAGAAGAATCGTACCACAATACCAACAAAAAAGAGGTTCAACATGAAGCCTAATACAAGATTTATTATTCCTGTAAAGTTGAATATTGCTCCTTTTGCCGGTGAAATGGCTGCATCGTTACCTAAAATCTCATTGCCAAGGTCAAAGATGGCATCTAAAAAAGGGAATGCCTGTGCGGCGATTGTAGTTAGTAGTTCCATTGTCGTTTATTTGGTGTTAGTTATTTTCCATTTTTTCTATCATTCGCAGTCTTTCTTTGAAGTTGTTCCGCTTGAGGCCGCTGTGAGTGAGTGCGCTGCCGATGCAGTATTTGCTGAATCCCGAACGCTTGATGCGTAGAACCCTGATAATGTCGAGTGCCGGGGATGGTACATTGCCGTCCCGCTTAAGCTCTATGATGGCAACCTTTTTAAGTTTGTCGTGCCTATCGGTTACAAGATTGTGAAAACGGAGGTCGAAGTCAATTGTCAGTCTTTCGGTTTTTCCTTTATTGACCAGTGTTATTCTGCTGAAAAAGTTTTCTATGACAGGTGAGATGTCACTTGGAGCATACCACGCGTGCTTCTCAAGGAATGGGTTAACTGTTTCGGGCTCCGAATGTACCGACGAAACGTCGTTTACGACGATGCGTTTCTTTTTTGTTCTGCCATGGTTGTTCTTGTTCTTTACCTCAAGGAACGTATCATCGCTGTCGAGGTATGTGCGTACTCTTATCTTTTCGCGGCGTTTCTTGCCATTGTGGTGCATGGTGTACATCACATAGTCGGGTGTGTCGAAATAGGTGGTGTGGTACGAGGCTACCCGCTTGTTATTGTGCTCCTGTATGTAATATTGGCCCTGTACAGCAAAAAGGAATGCATTCAACTGTTCCAAGGTTGCTACGAATTTGGTGTCGGTGCGGTTCATTAGTTTGATGCCCGACATCTCCTCCAATGTAATGGGGGGCAACTCTTTAGTCTTATCAAGAATGGCATTTATCATTGTTTGCTATCCGTGTTATATGATTTAAAGGAGCAGATGACACTACCCCAACTTTTGCGAATATAAACAAATGTTGTGAAAGATTCTATATTTGATGCGTTTTTTTTATCAAATGCAACAGTAACTGGTATGTTTATTCGATATTCTTTATAAATTTGTGCAAATAAATGTTGTGCCTATGCTTAATGAAGTTTTTGCGATAATAGATAAATATTATGCTTCTGATGATGAGTTGCGTCGTATATTTCTGATACATGCGCGTAAGGTTGCCGACCTCTCCTTAGAGATGGCAGAACGCCATCCCGAGCTTTCTCTCGACCTTGCCTTTATTGAAGAGGCTGCCTTATTGCACGATATCGGTATTTTTATGACCGATGCACCACGCATACATTGCCATGGCTCTTCGCCATACATCTGTCATGGCTGGCTGGGAGCCGAACTTCTGCGGAAAGAGGGAATGCCCAAGCATGCGCGGGTTTGTGAACGACACACAGGTGTAGGGCTCTCAAAGGAACTTATTATGGCTTCGGGATGGCCTCTGCCGCATGTCGACCTTGTGCCACAGAGTTTGGAAGAACAGCTTATCTGTTTTGCCGATAAGTTCTATTCAAAAACGCGCCACCTCGAAGAGGTGCGAACATTTCGGCAGGTGGTAGAAAGTATGGGCCGAATATCGGAAGAGGCGGTGCAAAAGGTCATTCAGTGGAACGGAATGTTCGGATGATTGTTTTTGTGGCACAGGGCCGGTTTAAGAGAAAAAGTGTGAAAAAGGCTCAATAATGTTGTGTGAAACACTTTTTTTATCATAAAAACTCTGTAAACTCCTTTTTATTTAGTATTTTTGTCGTTTGTTTGAATGACGCTGTTAATGAAACATAAAAAGATAATACTCGTACTTGCGGCTTTGCTTCTGTTGACAGCAGGTCATAGACCATTATCGGCAAAAAACGGTGCATTGTCAAGTATGTTGCATGGTCTTATAGCAGTGGCTGATTCCATAGACTATGTTGTGCAGGATTCTGTAGCGACAGACTCGACAAAGAAAGAATCATCGGGCGACGTGCTCGATGCCCCGGTAAAATATATCGCAAACGACTCAATGGTGTGGTCGCGTGGCGGCAATGCCTATCTCTATGGTTCGGGTCAGGTAAATTATGACAAGATAGAACTTACGGCCGATGTGATATCGATGAACATGGACAGCAGCGTGGTGCATGCTGTAGGCCGTGCCGACAGTCTTGGCCAGATGATAGGACAGCCTATCTTCAAGGATGGAGGAACTCCATACGAGACGAACCGCATCAGCTATAATTTCAAGAGCAAGAAAGGTAAAATCAACAACGTATATACCCAGCAGGGCGACGGATTCATGCTCGGTAAGGATGCCAAGAAAGACAGCAACAATGTCATTTATATCCAGAACGGCAAGTATACGACCTGTGATGCCGACCATCCCCACTTCTATGTGGCTTTGACAAGAGCCAAGACACGTCCCAAGAAGGACGTGGTGTTCGGTCCGGCATATCTTGTTGTCGAGGACGTGCCGCTGCCGTTGGCTATTCCTTTTGGTTTCTTCCCCTTTACAAGCAGTTACTCATCGGGATTCATAATGCCCTCATATGGTGATGAGACCGAGCGCGGATTCTATCTTCGCGACGGTGGATACTATTTTGCCATAAGCGACAAAATGGATTTGCGACTCACCGGTGAAATATTTACCAAGGGCTCTTGGGGTGTGGCTGCAGCATCGTCCTATGCGCAGCGTTACCGCTATTCGGGTAGTTTCAGTTTTAACTATCTTGTAACAAAGCAGGGCGAACGTAACTTGCCCGACTACTCAGTAGGTAAGAACTTCCGTATACAGTGGAGTCATCGTCAAGATCCTAAGGCTGTTCCTAACAGAAACTTCTCGGCAAGTGTGAACTTTGCAACAGCAAGCTATGAACGCTCTAACCTAAACAGTCTCTACAACCCGGTGCTTAACTCGCAGAGTGTAAGAACCTCAAGTGTAAGCTATTCAAGGACATTTCCCAATATTGGTCTTACTATTTCGGCTACAACAAACATCTCGCAGAGTGTGCAGGACTCCATTGTGTCACTCACTCTTCCTAACTTGAGCGTGTCGCTTGCGAAGAAATATCCCTTCAAACGCAAGAAACGTGCGGGTGAGGAGCGATGGTACGAGAAAATCTCTCTCTCGTACAGCGGACAGATGAGCAATAGCATAAGAACCAAAGAGGACCAGCTGTTCAAGTCGAATCTTGTGAAAGATTGGAACAATGGTTTCAGTCACCGCATTCCTGTAAGTGCGACATTCCAGTTGTTCGACTATATTAATGTGACCCCAAGCCTCAATTATAATGAGCGCTGGTACTTTAAGCAGGTGAATCAGTCGTATGACGAGGTTGCCAATGAGGTTGTACGCGATACAGTATATGGTTTCAACAGAATCTATAACTACAATCTCTCTCTTTCTATGAATACCACACTCTACGGTTTCTACCAGCCTGCCGGTTTTATGAAGAACAGCCGCATTGAAATGGTGCGCCATGTCTTCAAGCCTACGGTGTCGTTCAGCTATGCTCCCGACTTCAGTGCCGAGAGATATGGCTATTATGACACCTACACATATACCGATGACAATGGTGAGGTGCGCACAGTAGAGTATTCACCTTATACGGGTTCGTTGTATGGCATTCCGGGCAAGGGTAAGACAGGAAGCGTATCTTTTGATATCAGTAACAATGTCGAGATGAAGTGGCGTTCAAAGAGCGACTCGATAAAGAAGATAAGCATCATTGATGAACTGGGTGCTTCAATCTCGTACAACATGGCGGCAAAAGAGAAACCTTGGAGTAACCTTAATACCCGTCTGAGACTGAAATTGTCGAAGAACTATACCTTCAGCTTTAACTCTACATGGGCTACTTATGCGTATGAGTTCAATGACAGGGGTCAGGTCGTTGTAGGAAACAAGACCGAGTGGTCTTATGGACGTTTCGGACGTTTCCAAGGAATGAGTCAGAACCTCTCGTATACCTTCAATAACGATACCTTTAAGAAATTGAGAAATCTGTTCACAGGTAGCGGAGCATCAGAGTCTTCAAATAAAGAGGGTGCCGGTGAGGAGGAAACGGAAAACGAAGAGATTACCTCTGCCAAGAATAAGAAATCTCAAAAGAAGACAAAGGATGCCGAGGTTGACAATGATGGATATATGCCGTTCAAGCTGCCTTGGAATCTATCGCTCTCGTATGGTATTATAATGGCCGAGAATACAGCGGCACGCATTAATGTCAAGACAATGCGCTATCCCTATAGGTTTACCCAGAATCTTAATATATCGGGTAATATCGGGATTTCAGACAATTGGAAGATAAGCTTCACTTCGGGATATAACTTCGAGTTCAAGAGGCTCACTACTACTACAATGAATATTTCCCGCGACTTGCACTGTTTCGATATGTCGTGTGGAATAGTTCTTGCGCCTTATACATCGTTCAATTTCAGTTTCAGGGCAACATCTTCTATGCTTGCCGATGCACTGAAGATTGACAAGCGCAGCAGCGGAAGCAGTAATGTCGACTGGTGGTATTGATTCTTATACCGATACAACAAGAGCGGGATAGTTACCAGACTATCCCGCTCTTGTTGTGTGATTTAAGGTATTCGTTTGCTTGTGTGAAATGGTGGTTGCCGAAGAATCCGTGGTAGGCTGACAACGGCGAGGGGTGGGGCGATGTCAGTACCAGATGTCTGCTCCTATCTATGAATGCTCCCTTCTTCTGGGCATAGCTGCCCCACAGGATAAATACGATGTTATTGCGCCTTTCGGCAAGGATGCGTATTACGGTGTCGGTAAACTGCTCCCAACCTTTGTTCTGATGCGAGCCTGCACTTGCGGCTCTTACCGTGAGCGTTGCATTCAGCAGCAACACTCCTTGGTCGCTCCAACGGGTGAGGTCTCCATTCTGAGGAATGGGGCTTCCTGTATCTGCTGAAACCTCCTTGAAAATGTTTACAAGCGATGGCGGAAATGCTACACCCTCGTTGACCGAGAAACATAGGCCGTTTGCTTGTCCGGCTCCATGGTAGGGGTCCTGTCCTAAAATGACAACTTTGACATCGTTGAAAGGGCAGTGGTCAAAAGCGTTGAAAATCAACTTTGCAGGTGGGTAAATGGGTGTTCTTCCGTTATACTCCTCCCTAACAAAGGATGTCAACATCTCGAAATAGGGTTTCTGAAACTCCTCTTTAAGTACCTCTTTCCAGCTGCTCTCTATTCTTACGTCCATATTATTATATAATAGGTATATTCATCTCTTTGCACTTGATACGTGTCTCTTCGGGCCAGATGCTTGCCTGAATCTCTCCGATGTGTGCCTTCTTTAGCAAGAGCATGCACAGACGCGACTGTCCTATACCACCGCCGATGCTTAGTGGCAACTCTCCCCCAAGCAGACGTCTGTGGAAATAGAGTTCCTTCCGTTCTTCTTTGCCGCTCTCTTTCAATTGCTTCATCAGTGCCTTTTCGTCAACCCTTATTCCCATTGATGAGAGCTCTACTGCTTTGCCAAGTACATCGGACCATATGAGCATATCTCCGTTCAGTCCGTTGTATCCATCTTCGTTGGGGGTGGTGTAGTCGTCATAGTCGGGTGCGCGGTTATCGTGTGGCTCGCCATCGCTCAGTTTGTCGCCTATACCTATTATAAATACCGCTTTGTGCTCCTTGGTTATGCGCTCCTCGCGTTCCTTGGCACTGAGGTCGGGGAATAGCTTGCGCAGCTCTTCGGCATATATGAAGAATATCTTTTGTGGCAAGGTGGGTTCTAATTGCGGGTAGTGTTCGCTTATGGTAAACTCGGTACGTCTAATGGCCGAGTATATGCGGGTCACTATTCTGCGTAGAAATGCTGCCGTACGGTCCTCGGCTGTTATTGTTCTTTCCCAATCCCATTGGTCGACATACAGCGAGTGAAGGTTGTCGAGCTCTTCGTGCGCACGTATGGCGTTCATGTCGGTATATATACCGTTGCCGGGTGCTATGTTATAGTCGGCAAGGGTTACTCTTTTCCATTTTGCAAGTGAGTGTACCACCTCGGCAACTGCTCCATTCATGTCCTTTATGGGGAAACTCACTGCGTGCTCATTGCCTGTAAGATCGTCGTTCAGTCCTGTGCCTTGCAAAACGAACAAAGGAGCTGTGACGCGTCTTAGTCTCAGCGTCGATGACAGGTTGAGCTGAAAAATCTCCTTGACCTGTTTAATTGCAAGCTCGGTCTGCTTAAGGTCGAGTATAGGAGTGTAGCTGTTCGGGAGTTTGTATATTTTCATTATGTATGATTTGACAAAATGTTGATTATTTTCAAATAATGCTTTCCTAATTTGTGTTTGTTTGTGTGTTTTGCTTGCGAAGATAAGTTAATATAATAGTTTGTGCAAGAATTTGCAAGGCAATTTTCTGATAAAAAAAGATTGTTTACAGCACTTATTGAGTCTTATTTGTTGAAAATTGTGAATAGTCTCGGAAAATGCGCAAATTTGTTGTATCTTCGCGCTGTATTATGGAAATAAGTAGTACAACAAACGTTTTGGCTCCGTAGCTTAGCTGAATAGAGCATCGGATTCCGGTTCCGAAGGTCCTGGGTTTGAATCCCAGCGGAGTCACTTCATTTGGTTACTAACGAATTAACACACAAAGTTATGTCAGCGATAGTATTCTACATAGTGCGCGCCTTTTGGTATCTTATGTCGTTACTGCCTTTAAAGGTGTTGTATTGTTTCTCGGATTTAATCTTTTATCCAATGTACTATCTGGTGCGCTATCGTCGTAAGGTGGTCCGAAAGAATCTTCAGAACTCTTTTCCCGAGAAGAGTCTTGACGGGATTGTGGCTCTTGAGAAAAAATTCTACCATTCTCTGTGCGACTATTTTGTAGAGACAATGAAACTCTACGGAATGAGCGAAGAGAAGGCCCGCAAACGTATGCGGTTTACCGGTCTGGATGAGGTGAACGAGGCTATAGAGCGCGGACAATCGGTTGTTGTGTATATGGCGCACAGCATTAACTGGGAGTATGTTACATCCATTCCTTTGTGGTTCAACCATAAGAATCTTGCAATAGGTCAGATATACCATCCGCTCGAGAATCCCTATTTCGATGACTTCTTCGGTAAGTTGCGTGGACAGTTCGGCTCCGAGAATATCTCTATGGCTGCTACGTTGCGCCGAATAGTTGAGATTGGAAAGAATGGGCAGCAGTTCATTATCGGTTTTATAGCCGATCAGGTTCCGACATGGGAGGCAATAAACCATTGGTTGACATTCTTCAATCAAGAGACTCCTGTTTTCACCGGCACCGAGAAGATTGCTCGTCGCACACGCAGTGCGGTGTTCTACTTGCGTATGGAACGCAGTAAGCGAGGCCGTTATGTGGCTCATTTCGAGAAGATGTGTGACGATGCGTCTCAGCTGCCCGAACTGGAACTTACCAATATGTATTATAAGGTTCTTGAAGAGAGCATAAAGGCTGCACCCGAGTTGTGGCTCTGGACCCATAAGCGTTGGAAACGTACCCGTCAGGGACAGATTGAGCGTGAGTACCGTCGCGAAGAGGGACGCCGTATGCTGGCCGAGAGAGAACGTCTAAGAAAAGAAAAAGAGGAGAATAGCAATGTATAAAGTTATTTTAATGAATGGTGAGGGCGAGTCGGGAAAATGGATTCTGCGCCAGACTGCCGGCTCCAAGGGAATATCCAATTGCGGAAAATATAAATTCTATGTTAATGAGATTATTCCCGACCCCGATTTTGTGATAATCAGAGGTAAGTCTGTGAAGAATGAAATAACATTCAATGTTGCGCCCGAGAATCTTATTCTCACAACAAGCGAGCCGTTGTCGGTGCTTGCCTATCCCTCGGACTATTGTCGCCAATTCGGTCTTGTATGTTCGTGCCAAGAGACTCTCAAACATCGAAATGTGATATATACACCGGCTATTCTGCAATGGTATGTAGGTGCTTTGTTTGATAATAAGGGCCGTGGCACATCACTCATCGACTACGATACATTCAAGGCGATGCCCACTCCCAAAAAGACGAAGCTGATTTCGGTGATAGGCAGCAACAAGGCATTCACGCAAGGACATCTCGACCGTATACGTTTTGTCGAACGTCTGAAAGAGTATTACGGTGACAAGATGGATGTCTTTGGTCGCGGATATAATGGGTTCAACGATAAATGGGATGTCCTCTCTCCTTATAAATACCATATAGTGATTGAGAACTCGTCTACAAAATATTATTGGACCGAGAAACTATCCGACTGTTTCATGGCCGAGACCTATCCCATATATTATGGTTGTACAAATGCTGCCGACTATTTCCCTAAGGGGGCGTTTACTCCCATAGATATAAATAATTTTGAGGAGTGTGTCAAGACTATAGATGCTCTTATAGCCTCTGATGCATACGAAGAGGCAAAGCCACTTCTGAAGGATTGCAAGGAACTTGTTCTTGAAGATTATAACATGTTCAACTATCTTGCCTCTATCCTTGACAAGATGGATGCATCGTTGCCACGAAAGAGCATCACTCTAAAGCCCGCAAATTCGATGCACAGCTGGCATAACGTCTATAATTATATTATAAAACGTAATGTATTTAAAATGAAAAGGTCGCTTGCTACTATGTTTAAAAAGCGAGGATGATTACAGTAATAAAAACAAAAGCTATCACTTCAAAAAGTGATAGCTTTTGTTTTTATGCTGTTTTATAAGGTTTATCAGTATGCTCTTGCAAAGAGTACACGACGTGCCGAAGGCTTGCCTGTAACCATACAGGTGCCGGGAGTTTCGTCACCTCCTATGGGGATACAACGTATTGTAGCCTTTGTTTCGTTCTTTATCTGCTCCTCGGTCTCGGGGGTTCCGTCCCAGTGTGCAAGAATGAAACCGCCCTTCTCTATCTCAACCTTGAACTCTTCGTATGTGTCGACAGTGCGTGTGTTTGCCTCGCGCATGTCGAGTGCCTTTTTGTGAAGATTCTTCTGGATGTCGTCGAGCAACTCTTTGACATATGTGGTGATGCCCTCGATGCTGCGTGTCTCCTTCTGCAGTGTATCGCGGCGCATAACCTCAATTGTTCCGTTCTCGATGTCGCGTGCACCCAATACCAGACGCACGGGAACGCCTTTGAGCTCGTAGTCGGCAAATTTGAAACCGGGACGACGGTTGTCGGCATTGTCATATTTTACGCTGATACCCATCTTGCGCAACTCGGCTGTAATCTGTGATACCTTCTCGTCAATTGCATCCAGCTGCTCTTGATTCTTGTAGATGGGAACTATTACAACCTGTATGGGGGCAAGGGCAGGGGGAAGAACGAGCCCGTTGTCGTCGGAGTGTGTCATTATGAGTGCGCCCATAAGACGTGTTGAAACGCCCCATGATGTAGCCCATACATACTCGAGCTTGTTCTGCTTGTCAACAAACTGCACGTTGAATGCTTTTGCGAAATTCTGTCCCAAGAAGTGTGATGTACCGCACTGAAGAGCTTTGCCGTCCTGCATCAAACCCTCAATGGTGTATGTGTCCAAAGCACCTGCGAAACGCTCGTTGGCCGATTTTACACCCATTATGACGGGAAGTGCCATGTAGTTGTTGGCAAAGTCGTTGTATACATGAAGCATTGTTACGGCCTCCTTCTCGGCCTCTTCCTTTGTGGCGTGTGCGGTGTGTCCCTCTTGCCACAGGAACTCGGCTGTACGAAGGAACAGGCGTGTACGCATCTCCCAACGCATTACGTTTGCCCACTGGTTGACCATGATGGGAAGGTCACGATACGACTGTATCCAATTCTTATATGTGCTCCATATTATAGTCTCTGATGTGGGGCGGATAATCATCTCCTCCTCCAATTTGGCAGCAGGGTCTACGACAACACCGCTACCGTCGGCTGAATTCTTCAAACGGTAGTGGGTTACAACTGCGCACTCTTTTGCAAAGCCTTCTACATGCTCGGCCTCGCGGCTGAGGAACGATTTGGGAATAAGCAAGGGGAAGTATGCGTTTACGTGTCCTGTCTCTTTGAACATGTCATCGAGTGTACGCTGTATTTTCTCCCAGATAGCGTATCCGTAGGGCTTGATTACCATACAACCGCGTACGGGCGACTGCTCGGCCAAGTCGGCCTTTAAAACAAGGTCGTTGTACCATTGTGAGTAGCTTTCGCTACGTTTTGTCAAATCTTTAAGTTCTGCCATATTGTTTTTAATTAATTTTCTTTGGTTGGGTAGTGGTTGGCTTTTAATTGTATGTAAAAAAACATGTTGATTGCAAAAGTACAAAAATATATTTATATCAACGATATATATTGGCAAAATCAACGGAGTATACTCTCTCTGTTTTTGAGATAAATCACGAAAATAGTCTTCACTCGCTTTTAATAAATATTGAAACAAGTTTCATATTACCCGCTTTTTTGTTGCTATTTTTGCTAAATTTCTTTACATTTGCATGAACGTTGATTTCTAATTTTAAATACAATATCAGTTATGAAAGTAAAAAGTTTGAAGTTTTTATCTATTATCTTGTGTGTCTCTTTGATTTTCAGTGGTTGTGGCTCAATGAATAACACAACAAAAGGTGGTGTTATCGGTGGTGGTAGCGGTGCTGCCATAGGTGCTATCATCGGACACCTCGTGTCGGGAAAGAGCGATAAGGGTAAAGGTATGCTTATCGGTGCTGCAATCGGTACAGCAGTTGGTACAGGTACAGGTGTGCTCATCGGTAATAGAATGGATAAGGCTGCCGAGGCAGCAGCTGCGGTTGAGAATGCAACAGTTGAGACTGTAACTGATGCCAATAACCTTACAGCTGTGAAGGTTACATTTGATTCCGGTGTGCTGTTTGCAACAAACAAGTATAACCTGAATGCTTCTGCTAAAAAGAATCTCGAGGATTTTGCCAATGTGCTCATGACATACAGTGATGCCGATGTAGCAATCTTCGGTCACACCGATTCTACAGGAAGCGATGCCATCAACGATCCTCTTTCTGTTAACCGTGCAACTTCTGTTGCCGACTATTTGAAATCTTTGGGCGTTACCGATTCTCAGATAAAGAGTGTGGAGGGTTATGGTTCTAAGGAGCCTGTTGCCGACAACTCAACAGAAGAGGGTCGCGCACAGAACCGCCGTGTAGAGATTTATATGTATGCAAGCGAAGCTATGATTAAGGCTGCAAACGAGGGTACATTGAAATAATATATATACGTTCTCATATATATAAAAAGCAGAATCGGCCAACTGGCCGATTCTGCTTTTTATGGCTCTACCCGCATTACTCTTATTCCAAGATGTTTTCTGTGCCGTTGCATATATTCGTATAGCGTATCATCATCGAGAATAACCCGCCCTTCACTGCTCGATGCGTGCAGCAGATGCAGCTTGCCGTTAATCCAATGTGCAAAGCCTATGTGGCTCACATCCAACCCGTCAATTGCAGTTACTATGGCTATAATATCCCCATCCTCAATTTTCAGTTCAGTTTTGCTCCTATTCAATTCGCATTTGGGAATGTAGCTTATAGAGATATCTCTAAATGGAGTCTCGTGTTCTATAATCTCGTTTATAAGTGAGGGGTTTTCGCAAAGCTGTCTGTAGCTCCCGGGGTGTGTGCTCATAAAATTCAGATTCAGAAACTGTGTTGCAGTGTGCATGCCGGTGTTAATCTCTTTTATGATATCTGTTTTAGCGCTGTCGCATATCCATTGGCTGATATAGTGCAGTCTGCTTGCGTAGCCGTTGCATTTACTGCTGCGATACCTTATTTTTTCCAAGTTTTTGCAGTAGTGTGTGAAATCACCCTCTTTTGCGGCTGTTACGGTGAGTGCTACAACAGATTCAACAAAGGTGGTGCAGTCGAAACTGTGTACGTCAACAATTAGTCTCTCATTGTTTATGTTCTGTTCAAGTGTAGAGGCTATGTATTCAACACCTATGAATTCTTTTGCTATTTGGAGTGTTGAGGCCTGTTTGCCGCCATCCTTTATTGAAGCAAGTATTGAGCTTATTCGCATGCTGTCGGCTGTAGAGTATATGGCTTGTGCCCGCGCCGATAATGCTAAAACAATGAAAAAGAGGGATATGAGGTGTCGTGTCATGCTGTTCTGGCAATATATGTTTTGCTAACTTTTGTAAAGATAGTAACAAACGAGCAAGATAAAGCCAAGCTTGCTTGGATATTTTGCAGCGAGTGCAGAAAATCTTAGAGCTTTAGCTCAAAGATAGGCACCAACTGGCAAGATAGAGCCAAGCTTGCTTGGATATTTTGCAGCGAGTGCAGAAAATTTTAGAGCCTTGACTCAAAGATACATACATTTTCGGTTTATTTAGTTAACTTAGCCACATGAAAAATATATTCTCAATACGCATGCTGTTGCTGTTGCTGCTATTTGTGCCTTCTGCGCTTGCAGCTCAGTTTGTCGAGTCGTTTAGTCACGATATACGCTCTATGACGATGTCGCTTAATGACGAGTGGGAGAAACCGGCTATAATGATGTTGGGTGGTGACGATGTCGTCAACTTCTCGTTTGACGAGTTGTCTCACTCATATCACAGATATACCTACCGCGTGGTGCATTGTAATTATGATTGGACGCCATCCGAGCTTCTTTCTGTCGATTATATCACAGGATTCAATGATTTGCCGATAGAGGATGTACGATACTCCGAGAACACCACTACGCTATATACAAACTACTCTTTCTCCATTCCCAATGAGCAGCTGTCGCTTAATTTGTCGGGTAATTATAAGGTAGAGGTGTATGACGATGAGTCGGACGAGGATGAGCCGGTTGCGGTTTTTGGTTTTCTTGTCGTAGAGCATAAGGTGCGTATGGGTGTCGATGTCAGTGGAAATACCGACATTGATTACAACGACAAGTATCAGCAGTTGAATATAATTGTCGACTATAGTGGCTATAGCGTGCAGTCGCCATCGCGCGATTTGAAGGTTGCTGTTTCGCAGAACCGTCGCACCGATAACGAGGTGATATGTGCTGCACCTACCTACGTTACCTCGAACAGAATGGAGTTTGTGCATGATTCGTCGCTTATTTTCAAGGCCGGCAATGAATACCGTCGTTTCGAGGTCACCGACCCATACTCTCCCGGAATGGGCGTTGATGGAATAAGCTACGATGGTGAGGTTTACAATGTAGCTTTGTACAGTGATGCCGTTGTGCGTTCCTATAACAATACCCGTGACGAGAACGGCCGATATTTTATAAATACAAATGAAGGATATGGTACAGTTGCCGAGGCCGACTATGCAAATGTTCATTTCCAACTTCTTGCTCCTTACCGTAGCGGCGGCGATTATTATCTGCTTGGTGACTATTGGGGCAACGGCTTTTCGTATGACAATATGCTTGAATACGACTCTGTGGAGGGGGTGTACAGAACAAACCAGCTGATGAAATTCGGTGTCTACAATTATATGTATGTGTGGTTGCCCGACGGCTCTTCTTTAGCTGATGCAGAGCCTGCGGAGGGCAGCTTTTATAACACAGAGAACGAGTACATAGTAAAAGTGTATCATCGCGAGTTCGGCAGTCGCTACGATAAACTTGTAGGCGCCCTTGTGGTAAAACAGTGAAACCTGCCATTTGGCAGGTTTCACTGTTTCTATTAAATCTTGTCTATAAAGTTTCTTAATGCAAGCCAGAATTTTCTGTTCTCGAAATGTGTGGTTGTTGCAACCTTGTTTACGGCTTTGAAAATTTTACCTCTTTGTCTTATCTGCTTGCGCATGAACGGGTACATTATAAATGTAAATAAGATGCTTAATAGAACTACGATGTATAATTGCAGGTCTATAGATGCTCCCAACAGGTATGAAAGGAACCATATTCCTACTATCAATGTGTTTATCGACAATATTGAGAATGTTGTTCCTACATGTGAGAATCCAAGATCAATGAACAGGTGGTGCAGGTGAGTCTTGTCTGCATTGAAAGGCGATTTTCCTTTCAACATACGGCTGCTCATTACACGCAGTGTGTCAAATACCGGGATTGATAGTATTGACAGACAGAACGGTATAAGACCAAAGTCCTCTCCCGATTTTATAGAACTGAGCGACCAACTGCTGAGTATGTTCATTATGAAGATAGACATAAGTATACCCATTACCAGTGCTCCGCCGTCGCCAATGAACATTCTGGTGCGCTCGCCGAATACGTTGTGCAGGAAGAATGGGATAATACCTCCGACAGCAGACACTGCTATGATAGTCATTGGCAGATTGTCTGTTGCGTAAAAGTGGATTGCCAATAATGATGATGCCATGATGCAGAATCCAGTCGATAGACCGTTTACACCGTCAATCAGGTTTATGGCATTGATTATACCTACGCTGGCTACTACAGTCAAAGGATATGCCAACCACATAGGTAAAGCTTCAATGCCCCAGAAACCGTGGAAGTTATTTATGCTGTCGCCCGATACAACCATAAGCAATACCACGATTATGATTTCGATAGCGAAACGCAGGCGTGGAGTCAAATTAAGGATGTCGTCAATTGTACCCAAATAGAGCATTGCGCACATTGATGCAACGTAAATGAAAATATTGTTGGTAGTAATTACCTGTGAACTGCACAGTCCGATAAGCAGTCCGAAGAAAACAGCAATACCGCCTATTACAGGTACCGGACGACGCTGCAATTTACGGGCATCGGGATTGTCAACGATGTTTTTCATTACTGCTATTTCCAAAATTCTTGGATGAATCCACAATGTGGCAATGAAAGCCACCAATAATGGAACGATAACATTCTCTATTGAAATCATATCTTTGAAATTTTAGTTTTTTGTTTCACTTATCTTTTCTACAAATCGTGCCGGTATGGTAGCTGTTGCAACGGCTGTCAGTCCATCTATCCTTACCACCACACTCTTGCCTCTAATGTTCTTTAATTTAATAAACTTGCCCTCAATTCCTTTGAAAGGGCCGTTTTTTATACGTACCATGTCGCCAACTGCAAGTGCTGCCTCGTCGTGGCTCAGGTAAGTTACTTTTTCATCATCGCTGCCGGCTATGGCTATGAAGTCGTACATCTGTTTGTCGGGGACACACATCTTTCTTCTTTCCCCGTTGTCTGCATTGTGCATTACATATCGCAGCCAAGGTATCCGGTGTAGCTTTATATCGTCTATACTCTCTTTTGTGCTATGTATAAAAATATAGTTGTGTAAAGCAGATTCCTTTTTCTGGGTTGTCCTTCCGTTTGATAACAGTTTTTTGGTTGTTCTCATAGGAACGAAACTCTCTATACCCGATTCGTCCAGTATCTTCTTGGCAATAAGCTCACGCTGATATGTAACCCGCATTACATACCAACGTGCATTCTCTTCACAGTTAGTCGGGCCTTCTGCCATTTCTTCTATAAATATATTTTTTACAAATGTAGCTATATTATTTAAAAATACAGCATTATACAATGTTTCTTTTTTTGTTTCATTCTTGGCAGTGGTGAATTTGCTGCTGAACAGATATTAAAAAACATTGTATTGTATGCGTTTGCCGATGTGCTCATGAATGTACTAAAACTGTACTATATTCTGTTTTTTCATTTTCATCAGGCATGTAGGCAAATATAATGAATGTCCCTTTGAAAAAATACCCCCCCCCATTTTTTTAACAAGTATTAACAAATTTAAAGAACGATGTTTTATTTCCTTCTCGATTGAGTGTGCATGTACTCTATTATTTTTTTATAAATTGTTTTTATATCCTATATTTTTATTAATTTCGCATTGCTATATTTGGGGGTTCTGTTTTGTGCTATAAACAAAGTGTCAGGCTCTAATGTTTTTGAAGAAAGAAGAAAAATATAAGATATATGAAAACGTCTAATCATATTGTGATAATGGCCGGTGGAATAGGCAGTCGTTTCTGGCCTATCAGTACATCGGATTGCCCTAAGCAGTTTATTGATGTATTGGGTTGTGGAAAATCGCTGTTGCAACTTACATTGGAGCGCTTTGGTAATATGTTCCCTAAGGAGAATGTGTGGATTGTGACATCTGCCGCTTATGCCGATATGGTTATGGAGCAGTTGCCCGATGTGCCCAAAGAGAATATACTCCTTGAGCCTTGTCGAAGAAATACTGCGCCATGTATCGCTTATGCGGCATGGAAAATAAAGAAAAAAGACCCGAATGCCAATATGGTGGTGACTCCGAGTGATCATTTCGTTCAGGATGTCACAGAGTTCCGCCGTGTGATAGAGTCTTCGCTTAAATTTGTCAGCGATTCTGACGCCATACTTACGCTTGGAATCAAGCCTACACGCCCCGAAACGGGATATGGTTATATTGAGGCAGTGTTGGGCACATCTTCCCTTGCCAACAAAGAGGTTTACCGTGTCGACTCCTTTAAAGAGAAACCCGATATCGACGTGGCAAAGGCTTATATAGCACGGAATAATTTTTATTGGAACTCGGGTATTTTCATCTGGAACGTACAGACGATAGTAAATGCATTCAGGGTATATCAGTCTCCTATAGCTAATATCTTTGAATCGATACTGCCTGTAATGTACACCGAGCAAGAGCAGTCTGTAATAGACGAGAAATTCCCCGACTGCCGTAATATTTCGGTCGATTATGCTATCCTTGAGCGTGCCGAAGAGGTCTTTGTCTTTCCTGTAGATTTCGGTTGGAGCGATTTGGGTACATGGATGTCATTGTACGACCGTTCGCCCCGCGATTTGAACGGAAACTCTATGATTGGATGCAATGTGGAATTCAGCGACTCGCACAATTGTATAGTACATGCCAAAGAGAATAAAAGAATTGTTCTTATAGGTATCAATGACTGCATTGTTGCCGAGCATGACGGAAATCTGCTTGTGTGCAAGATGAGTGAAGAGGGAAGGATAAAAGAGTTTACCGATAAGTGATAGCTTATCGGTTGTCTATCAGCCTAAGGAAATGTGAAACATCGGCATTGCTGTCATACTCAATGCCGAACAGTTCAAACAGCTTATTGCTTCTGCCCTCTATAGCGCTTTTTATCATACTCTCTTTCTCTATGGCGTCGCCATTATGAATGTGAAGGATGTAGGCTATAGATGCGTCAATGTCCGATGTGTCGGGTGATGTAGCCCGTGCCTCGTAGAGCGGATGTAGTGCAAGTGCCGGTTTGTCTGCTTCTATGAGTGAATTTCCGAATATGTATAATATCTCGTGTATGTTCCACTCTTTGATTTCTGTGGTGTTCATGTCGCGGAAAGTCATGTTCTCCTTGTCGCGCAACTCGTAGAACGGGCTCTTACCTTTCAATATAAGCTGTTTGCTTTCGCTTGTATCTATGCAATATCGCATTGCATATTCCATACATTCGGCCGATGCGCTGTGTTCGCCTTTCTCCCCGTATATTATAGCGGTGTTTATGAGTGCCATTGCCGACTCTATGCCGTGGTGCGCTTTCTTCTTGCCTATTCCAAGAATCCTTGTGTAGTCTTCTATGGCTCTATCGGTGTTCCCCATGTGCGAGTGTGACAGGGCTGTGTAGAAGAGCGGCATGATGCTGTCGGGGTATGCGGATGAGAGTCCCTTGAATATCTCAAGGCTTTGGGAGTAGTTCCCTAAACGGTAGTAACAGTATCCCTGCATCATGCGTGCATATTCGATGTTGCTTTCTATCGTAAGTTCGTAGTCGAAACATTCGAGCGCTTTTCCGTATCTCTCTATCATATAATAGATGTGTCCAAGCTGTTCCCAGTAGAATGTGGAGTAGGGGTTCTCATCGAGCAGGCGATTGTATATCTCGATGGCTTTCTCGGTGCGTTGCATCTCAATGAGCGCCTCGGCAAGTACCTCAAGCAGATTCTTGTTTCCGGGGTTGCTTTGCAGGCCGTCGCTCACAAGTTCAAGGACTTCTTGTGCAAATCCGCAGTCGAGCAGCATCTCAAGGGCATCGTAAGCCGCTTCGTCTGTTATTTCGCACTTCTTGAGTATGTTCCGTGCGGTCCAGCGTGCTGCCTTGTACTCTTTCAGTGACAGGAATATCTCGGCTTTCAGCAGCTGCATGTCGATATCTTCGCTGCTTGCCGAATTCTCAATAGTCTGAAGGGCGTTTGCCGGTTGTCCGCTTGCAAATTCAATGCGTGCCTTTATCTTTGAGACTTCGGGTGAGCTGCGGTGCAGGCGCAGTGCTGTCTCATAAGCCTCCTGTGCGTCTGACATCCTGTCGTTGCTAATGTAGTACGAGGTGATGTCGGCAAGTTCGCTTATGTCAAAATATGAGCAGATGTTTTCTGCTTTCATCTGCTCATATTTCTGTATCAGTTCCCTGAATTCGGGTGTGTCGAAAAATCCTTTATCGCTGTTCATGCAAAATAGGATGTTTATTTACCTTTTATCTTGCTCCAAGTATCCTTGAGTGATACGGTGCGGTTGAATACGGGTTTGCCGGGCTTGCTGTCGGGGTCGACGTTGAAGTATCCGATTCTCTGGAACTGCAGATAATCGAGATGGGGTAGCTCAGCTGCATATTTTTCAACGTAGCAGTTGGTTAGTATGTTCAGCGAATCGGGGTTTATAATCTCCTTCATGGCTGTCAATGCGTCGCACTGTTTCTCTTCGCGTATTGCTGCAAGCTCGTCGCGTGGGTTCTCTACCTTCCATAGACGGTCGTAAAGGCGTACCTCTGCCTTCACACTGTGTGCACAACTTACCCAATGGAGGGTGCTCTTCACCTTGCGGTTCGACTCCTTCTCGCCGGTCTTAGTTTCGGGGATATATTCGCAGAGTACCTCTGTGATATTGCCCTCGGAGTCTTTGTTGCATCCTGTACACAGTACGATGTAGGCATTCTTCAGGCGCACTTCGCGTCCGGGAGTGAGTCGGAAGAAACTCTTGGGAGCATCCTCCATGAAGTCATCGCGCTCTATCCACAATTCGCGACTGAACTCTATTGTGTGTGTGCCGCTTGCGGGGTCCTCGGGGTTGTTTATTGCCTGCAACTCTTCTACCTTGTCTTCGGGGTAGTTGGTTATTACGAGCTTGACGGGGTTGATTACCGCAGAAACACGTGTTGCGCGGCTGTTAAGGTCTTCGCGAACGGCCGACTCAAGTAACGAGATGTCGTTCAGGGCATCATATTTTGTGTAACCGATTTTGTCGATAAAGTTGCTTATAGATTGGGGTGAGTAACCGCGACGGCGTATTCCGCACAAAGTCGGCATACGGGGATCGTCCCATCCGTTAACCAGTTTCTCCTTTACAAGAGTTAGCAGGTTACGCTTGCTCATGAGTGTATAGCTCAGGTTGAGCTTGTTGAACTCATACTGTCTGGGACGGTTGTCATCGAGCTCCTCGTTGTTCTTTACCCAGTCGACAAAGAGGTCGTACAGGGGGCGGTGGGGAACAAACTCCAATGTACACAGCGAGTGTGTCACTCCTTCGAAGAAGTCGCTCTGTCCGTGTGCGAAGTCGTACATAGGGTAGGCTTTCCATGTAGTTCCTGTGCGGTGGTGAGGATGCATAACTACTCGATATATGATGGGGTCGCGGAAGTGCATGTTCGAGTGTGCCATGTCAATCTTGGCACGCAGTACCATTGCTCCCTCGGGTACCTCGCCGGTGTTCATCTTAAGGAAAAGCTCAAGGTTCTCTTCGATGGGGCGGTCGCGATAGGGACTGTTTGTGCCGGGCTGTGTGGGTGTTCCTTTCTGCTGTGCTATCTGTTCCGAGGTCTGCTCGTCGATGTATGCCTTGCCCTCTTTGATGAGCTTGATTGCGAAGTCCCACAACTGCTGGAAGTAGTCAGATGCGTAATAGACGTTCTCCCACTGGAATCCGAGCCATTTAATGTCTTCCATTATTGACTCGACATATTCGGTCTCCTCTTTGCTGGGGTTAGTATCATCGAAACGGAGATTGCATATTCCGTTGTACTTCTCGGCCATACCAAAGTCCATGTGTATGGCTTTTGCGTGTCCAATGTGAAGGTAGCCGTTGGGCTCGGGCGGGAAACGTGTCTGTATGCGTCCGCCGTTCTTGCCCTCTTCGAGGTCGTTTATTATAATCTGCTCAATAAAACTGAGGCTCTTCTTTTCGCTCTTTTCAGTTTCGTTAATTTCGCTCATTGTGTATGGTTTGTTATATGATTATAAGCATGTTCTGTGCTGCGCGTTCAAGGCGCAGCTATTGTTAGCAATTTGCAAAAATAGCAATTATCTGCGGAAAAATCCAATTTAAGCAAAAGAAATAATAATAAGGGTGGCTACAGATGTCGGGAGATTATCTGTATGTTCCTGTTATTGTCGTATTGCTCGAGCAGTACTGCATGGCGCTTTTCTATCTCTGCTTGGGTTATCTTCTTCTCTTTAAGGTTGTTTACTGCAGCTATAATCTCGTCGGCCTTGTTGGCTATTGTGCATAAATGGTCGAGTCCGCTGCCTTCAACCATTTTGTCGTTTACGATACAGTGGCCGCCGTTGCACAATGTGTTCAGAAGTTTCAGCTTTATACCTGTTGCCTGAAATGTTATAAGAACATTCGCTGCTGCGTCGTGTACAAGCTGTTGCATCTCCTCGTGCGAGGGGTTTGCAATAACCTCTGCGCCCTTAATCCTGCCGGCGGCTTTCATGATGCGCTCCGAGGGGTTGCTGCCTGCGAATATCCAATGTGCTCCTTCTGTGAAAGGTGCAACTTTTTCAATAAGATAGAGAACAGCCTTAATGTTCTCTTCCACACTCAGGTTGCCGTTGTATAAGATGAAATCTCCCCTTCCTCTTTGCTTTACGGTGCTTGCACCGAATGTGCCGTTATGGAAACACGGAAGCAGTTCAACGTCTGTCGATGGGCACATTCTGTGCAGTTTCTCCTTGTCTTTTGCCGTTATTGCGAAGATGGTGTCGGCATGTTGTAACCTGAACTCGTAAAGTTTTAGTTTCCAAGACTCCAATATGAAGAATATCTTTTTCGGAATAGAGTGTGATGCCGCTGCAAGATAACGGTAATAGTCGCTCTCGATGTTGTGTGCCCTGACAAGTTTCTTGCGCTCCTTCAACAGGGGTGATGAGAGCAGGTAAGTGGTGTGCGCCCCTTCAAAGAGAATAGGAGCGTCGTCGTTCAACAGGTTGTCGAGCAACTCTTTTGAATCCCGACTCTTTACGATGTATGGCATGAATGAGAGCAGGCTCATGATGCCTGTATTCCGCTTGTATATATATACCTCATCGGCAATCTCGCGCAATGCGTTGCTGTATCCCCTTCCTCCGTAAGCAAAGGTGTGCAGCACTACGTTGTATCCGCTCTCTTTGAGTGCTTTCGCCTTGTAATATACATCAATTGCTCCGCCATAGTCGGCAGGGTAGGGCACTTGGAACGATATTATGTGTATTCTCTGTTTTTGTACCACTTGACCGGTATTGTAGAAATAGCTGTTATATATCATGCAATTTTAAAGAAAAAAAACGAAATATGTATAAACCGATGGCTCTTTTCTATGAAATATGGAGAAAAATAGAGGGAATATGAAATATAATGATTGAGTGATTTTGTTTTGGGATACAAATTTCATACCTTTGAAAAAAATAATTAATTTTCTATGAAAACTGATATTGAAATTGCACAGGAAACCAAACTTGAGAAGATAGACGTAGTAGCCTCTCAGATGGGTATTGCCACAGATGAACTGGAGCATTATGGTAAATATATTGCCAAGTTGCCCTTAAGTCTTATTGGTGAGCAGAAGGGTAAACTGATTCTTGTCACCGCCATTACTGCAACAAAGGCCGGTATTGGAAAGACTACAGTTTCTATTGGCTTGGCTTTGGGCCTTAATAAAATTGGAAAATGCGCTGTCGTTGCTTTGCGTGAACCCTCTTTAGGTCCCTGCTTCGGAATGAAGGGTGGTGCTGCAGGTGGCGGATATGCACAGGTGCTGCCGATGGATAGAATTAACCTCCATTTTACAGGTGATTTCCACGCTATTACCTCGGCTCACAATATGATTTCTGCATTGCTTGACAATTATCTCTATCAGCATGCTAAGGATGGCTTTGGCCTTAAAGAGATTCTTTGGCGTCGTGTGCTCGATGTGAACGACCGTTCATTGCGTTCAATTGTGACAGGCCTTGGCCCCTCTACCAATGGTCTTACACAGCAGGCCGGCTTTGATATCACACCGGCATCCGAGCTCATGGCTATCCTCTGTCTTGCCAATGATGAGGCCGACTTGCGCCGTAGAATTGAGAATATCCTGCTTGGTTATACATATGCAGGCGAGCCTTTCACTGTAAAGGATCTTGGTGTTGCCGGCTCAATCGTTGTGCTGTTGCGTGATGCCATAAAGCCCAACCTCGTTCAGACAACCGAGAATACTCCTGCTATTGTGCACGGTGGTCCGTTTGCAAATATTGCACACGGATGTAACTCGGTACTTGCTACAAAGATGGCTCTTACACACAGCGAATATACCATTACCGAGGCCGGCTTCGGAGCAGATCTCGGTGCCGAGAAGTTCTACGATATCCTCTGCCGCAAGAGTGGTTTGCAGCCCGATGCAACTGTTATTGTTGCAACAGCACAGGGTCTCAAGATGCATGGCGGAGTGTCGCTCGACCGCATAAAGGAACCCGATTTGGAGGGATTGCGTTGTGGATTGGCCAACCTCGACCGTCATGTTGAGAATCTTCGCCAGTTCGGTCAGACCGTCATCGTTGTGTTCAACCGATATGCGACAGATACAGATGAGGAGATGGCACTCCTTCGTCAGCATTGCGAAGAGACACTGCATGCACCTTTTGTAATAAACAATGCTTTTGCACAGGGTGGTGAAGGTGCTGTGGAGATGGCACAGATTGTTGTGGATACAATAGAGAAAACTCCTTCGCAGAAACCGCTTGAGTTCGTATATGACGACAACGACAGCATCTGTACAAAGATTGAGAAGGTTGCCAAGAAGATTTATCGCGCAGGCTCAGTCTCATTTGCCAAGCCTGCACTCGACCGCATTAAGCTTGCCGAGAAACATGGCATGGCTTCGTTCCCCGTATGTATTGCAAAGACGCAGTACTCATTCTCGGGTGATGACAAGCAGTATGGCGCGGTGAGCGGTTTCGATTTGCACATACGTGACGTTGTGCTGAATGCAGGCTCTGAGATGATTGTGGCTATTGCCGGTAACATTATGCGTATGCCCGGACTGCCTAAGGAGCCTCAGGCAAATCATATCGATTATATCAACGGAGAAATTGTCGGTTTGAGCTGATTCATATAATATGGCACGACCATTGGCAGAAAGGCTACGTCCGAACAGCCTTGACGGGTTTGTAGGACAACAACATCTTGTAGGCGAAGGAGCAGTCCTTCGCCGCATGATTGATTCGGGCAGGATATTGTCGTTTATACTGTGGGGTCCTCCCGGTACGGGAAAAACTACGATAGCCCGGATTATCGCAAACAAGCTCAATAGGCCTTTTTATACGCTCAATGCTGTCTCTTCGGGTGTAAAGGAGGTGCGTGAGGTTATCGACAAGGCAAAATCTTCGCCTCTCTTCTCCAATGGTGGGGCAATTCTTTTTATCGATGAGATTCACCGTTTCAACAAGTCGCAGCAAGATTCGTTGCTGAGTGCTGTGGAGACTGGTGTTGTCACTCTTATCGGAGCGACCACCGAGAATCCCTCTTTTGAGGTTATACGCCCCCTGTTGTCGCGCTGTCAGTTGTATGTGCTCAAGTCATTGGAGAAAGAGGACCTGTTGTCATTGCTTAACCATGCTGTCGCTACAGACGAGGAGCTGAAAAGACGTAAAGTGCAATTGCAAGAGACCGATGCAATGCTGCGATACAGCGGTGGAGATGCCCGTAAGTTGCTCAATATTCTGGAATTGGTTGTTGAGGCCGAGCCCGACTCTCCCGTTGTCATAACCGACAAAAA